>Ga0180433_10005660_pt1 | contig 16757 bp, 10 predicted proteins | sample SS_ome_8_FD_132980 | JGI IMG/M metagenome (GOLD analysis project Ga0180433, IMG submission 132980) | Hypersaline lake sediment archaeal communities from the Salton Sea, California, USA - SS_1_D_1 metaG | ecosystem: Environmental > Aquatic > Non-marine Saline and Alkaline > Hypersaline >... | reverse complement strand
CTTCGCTGCTGGCTTCGGCGGCAGGCTCTGGTTCGGCTTCGACTTCGGCCTCTGCGATGGGTTGCTGTTCCTCGCCGTAGTCCTCGAGCTCGTCTTCCTCGATTGGATAGAGCTCCCTGAGGCGAGCATCTTCCTCGGCTCGCGCGGCTTGTTCGGCTTCGAGGCGGGCTTCGGCTTCCGCTTGCAGTGCTTCCTCCTCACGGCGGTGCTCGATCAGCTCAGCAACCTGCTCGTCCTCGGAGGCCTGGTCGTATTCCTCGCTGTTCTTGATATCGATTTTCCAGCCGGTCAAGCGTGCTGCCAGGCGCACGTTTTGGCCCTCGCGGCCGATGGCCAAGCTCAGCTGGTCGGGCGGAACCAACACGTGGGCGTGCTGCCCTTCTGGGTCCACCAGACGCACCATGTCCACCCGTGCTGGGCTGAGGGAGTTAGCCAGGTACTGGCCGGGGTCAGGCGACCAACGGATCACGTCAATTTTCTCGCCGCGCAGTTCGTTGACCACCTGTTGAATCCGGGAGCCCCGCGCGCCAATGCAGGCGCCAACCGGGTCAACTTCCCGCTCAACACTGTCGACCGCCACCTTGGTGCGAGGTCCAACGGCCCTAGAAGGTGGGTTGGCTTCACGGGCAACGGCCACGATCCGCACAGATCCTTCCTGGATCTCGGGGACTTCGTTTTCGAATAAATAAACGACCAACCCGGCGTTAGCCCGGCTGATGAACAGCTGGGGGCCGCGGCGGGCAATTTCAGACACCTCTTTGAGGAAGACCTTGAAGGTGGCGTTGGCCCTGTAGTTGTCGTTGGGGAGCTGGTCGCGCCGGGGCAGTTCAGCTTCCACTTCCGGGCGGCCCAGTCCGGAACTCACAGCCATGATCACGCTCTGGCGCTCAAAGCGGATGACGCGAGCGGTCAGAACCGGATCTTCTAGGTCGGCGAATTCCTCCTGGATCATGCGGCGCTGATGCTCCCGCAATTTCTGGGCCAGCACCTGCTTGGTGGTCGCTGCTGCCATGCGCCCGAAATCATCTTTTTCGGGGGTCACATCCAGCACCACCGTGTCGCCCAGTTGGGCGTCGTCGGTCACCTGCTGCACGTCCGCCAGACCAATTTGATGGTCCTCGCTTTCCACCTCTTCAACAATGATTTTTGAGGCCAGAACCCGGTAACCCTCTTCATCGAGGTCGAGGCCCACGTCGAAGTTGCTGAAATATTCTTCGTCGAACGGGTCTTCGCTAATGCCGATGTAGAGCGTGCGGCGGTAGCGCTCGTAGCCCTTGAGAAGGGCTTCGCGCAGGGCGGCTTCCACCACGTTGGCGGGCAGCTTCTTCTCCTCGCTGATGTCTTCAATGAGGGCCGAGAGGCCCGGGAGCATCACGAGTGCCATGGGTGATCCGTTGAAGCAGTGAACAGAAAGGTGGGCGTGCCGTTAGGCGCTGGGTGAGGTCAGACGAACCTCGAGCACATCGCTGCGTGGGATCCGCTGAATGCGCCCCCGCAGGTTGAGTTCGACCGCATCGGCATCTCTGCCAAGCAGGGTTCCCTCGCGCTGGATTTCGCCTCCCTTGGCATCCCGCTGCCGAACGCAGACGGGGAAACCGCGGAAACTGCGAAAGTCCCGGTCCTGCTGGAGAACGTCTCCAAGCCCTGGACTTGTGATTTCCAGAACATACGCCCCGGTGAGGAGTTCACCGGTCTCCAAGGCCTCCCCGAAGGCTTGGCTGAAGCTGGCGCAGTCGTCGAGATTCACATCGCTGCCATCGCCCTTGCGCACAGCAACGATCAACGCTTGAGGAGCGCGATGGCTATGCAGCACCACGCTCTCCACGAGAAAACCAAGAGATTGAGCCGTTGCCGAGGCAAGGGCTTCGATTGGTTCCAGCGGGGGATGAGCCAAAGCTCGTGGTGCGGAGGGCCGGCCCGGCCCTGCAATCGCCTGATTGGTACGACTGCCTTCTCGCAAGCGAGAAGCATGCCCGCCGGGCACCCTTTCACATTAATACCTGGCCTTTAGGCCGCGCCACCAAGGTCCATGTCAGGCGCGTCGCTGTAGCCATCGCGTGGTCCAGGAGTGCCTCGCAAGGCGGGATCCGTGTTGATGCAGCCCTTGCCCTTGGCGTACTGGCAGACCCGCGCCCAAAGGCGGGTGCGGGTTGATGGTTGACCGGTGCTGAAAATCACCTCCACGTTGGCCGAAGCACTGGTGTCAATCGTGACTTTGCAAAGCGGACAGACTTGGGCGCAGGTGTCCAAAGATCGCTCGGCAGAGTCACAGGACCCTAGTGAGTCTTTCTGGTGCTGATGGTGTGAATCGATTCAGTCCTGCTGATCTCCACCGATTGCGCTGGTCTTCCTAGGCTCGGTTTTTGGCTGCAGTCGATGGGACGCTGGCGAGGGCTCTGGGCAGCCATGGTGGCTCTGGTGGCTGCGCTGTCGTTCGGCGTTGAGCCGGTTCTCGCTGCCCATGGCTTTGTGGCTCAGGCCGTTGGCCGAGTGGCCCCCAGCGTGGTTCGCATCGACACTGAGCGTCAGGTGTTGATGTCGGGTCTCGATCCTGGTTTGGACGACCCGCTTCTCAAGGAGCTGTTCGGGGATCTGCCCAGTAGCCATCGCGAAAATGGCCAGGGTTCTGGGGTGGTGATTGGCCGCGATGGGCTGGTGTTGACCAATGCCCATGTGGTGGAAGGGGCTGATCGCGTTCAAGTCAGCCTGGCCGATGGAACCCAGTGCGATGGCGAAGTGGTGGGGAGTGATCCGGTGACCGATCTTGCGGTTGTGCGCTTGGCCTCAACGTCTCAAAAACTCAAGGCAGCCCCACTCGGTGATTCCGACGCGCTTGAGCCTGGCGACTGGGCCATTGCCTTGGGCCACCCCTACGGACTCGATAGCACCGTGACCCTTGGCATTGTCAGCAGCCTGCACCGCAACATCAGCAGCCTTGGCTTCACCGACAAGCGCCTTGAGCTGATCCAAACCGATGCGGCGATCAACCCGGGCAACTCTGGTGGGCCACTCATTAATGAGTCCGGGGAAGTGATCGGCCTCAACACCTTGGTTCGTGCTGGCCCCGGCGCAGGACTGGGTTTTGCGATTCCAATCAATTTGGCTAAGGGCGTCGCTGAGCGCTTATCGAGTGGCGGCGAGGTGGTGCACCCCTATCTCGGCCTGCAGCTGGTGCCGCTCACCGTTCGCCGAGCCAAAGAGCACAACGCGGACCCCAATGCCTTGGTGCAGCTGCCGGAACACGATGGTGCCCTCGTCCAGCAGGTGCTGGAGCACAGTCCCGCTGTTGCGGCTGGATTGCGCCGCGGGGATCTGGTGATTGCCGCCGGTGAGCGCAATGTCCGCGCTCCGGCCGATTTGCTTGCCGTGGTGGAGGCGTCCTCCCTTGGTGATCCTTTGCAACTCAAGGTGTTGCGAGGCTCTGAGCAGATGGAGCTGTCGATTGAGCCAGCTCCGCTGCCGATGAGCCAAGCCGGATGACGCGTTCAACGGGCCATTGCTAGGTTCCCGCGACATTGAGGCGATCGGATGGCAGACCTGCAGACCCAGATGAAGCAGGCCGTTGCCTTGGCTGCCACCGATCAGGTCAAGAACGGCATGGTGCTGGGTTTGGGTTCAGGCTCCACGGCGGCCTTGATGATTCAGGAGGTGGGAGCTCGGCTGCGCGATGGCCGCCTCACCGACATCGTCGGCGTCACCACCTCATTTCAAGGCGAGGTTCTCGCGGCCGAACTGGGGATCCCGTTGCAATCCCTCAATGCCATCGATCGGATTGATTTGGCCATTGATGGCGCTGATGAGGTGGATCCCGCTTTTGAACTGATCAAAGGGGGTGGTGCTTGCCACGTGCAGGAGAAGTTGGTGGCTCGCCGCGCTGAGCGTTTCGTGGTGGTGGTCGACAGCACCAAGCTGGTTGAGCGCCTCAACCTTGGCTTCCTCTTGCCGGTGGAGGTGCTGGCAGGCGCTTGGCGCCAAGTGCAGGCTGAGTTGCAGCAACTGGGTGGTAGCGCTGAATTGCGCATGGCCCAGCGCAAAGCAGGTCCTGTCGTCACCGATCAGGGCAATTTGGTGCTGGATGTGAGCTTCGCTGGTGGGATCAACGACCCCGCTGGACTGGAGACCACCATCAACAACATCCCTGGCGTGTTGGAGAACGGTTTGTTTGTGGGGCTAGCTGATCAGGTGCTGGTTGGCGAGATCAACGATGGTGTGGCCGGCGTGAGGGATCTGGTCAAATCTTGATCAGCAATGGCAAGCGCCTGCTTTGGGTTGGCCTTGGCTTGCTCGTCGCCCTTGAGGTTGTTGTCCTTTACCCCCTGCTGAAGGCGTTGTGGCAGGTGGCCGTCATTGCTTCGCGCTGGCCTCACCTGATCGCTGATTCTGCGGTGTTCTTGCAGCAGCAGCCGTTGCATCAAGGGATGGCTGGTTGGCTTGATCTGTTGAACCCTGTCAATGAGCACAGGGTGCTGGTCAGCCGCTTGATTGCAGTTTTGCCTTTGAGCTTTGGCGGCGAGTTCGGCGTTTGGAGCGTTGGGTTCTCGCTGGTGTTGCTGGCGCTGTCGCTGAGCTGGATTTTTTTGATCCTGGGCAGATTGAACCCTCAAGCGCCATTGGCCCTGCGCGTGATGGTGGGCCTTCTCTGCGGTTTGATCCTTGCCAACCCGTGGCAGCTGGAAAACCTGATTTGGGACATCAATGTCCATTGGTTTTTCCAGGGATTGCTGTTGCTGGTGTCCCTGCATCTGCTGCTGAGAAACCAGAGCGTCCCGCCTCTTTGGCTTGATCTGTTGTTGCCCGGATTGGCCCTGATCAATGGCGGCTTGGGGGTGGCCCTGCTGCTCAGCTACAGCGCGATTCGCTTGCTCGCGTTTGGCCGGCGTTGGTTGATTGTTCTATCGGCTGGGTCTGCGCTGCTGATCTACAGCCTGACCTCCTTGGCCAGCTCTGGTTCCCCACTGAATTTCAGCGGGTTATTCGCCTGGCGCATGTTGCAGATCTGGTGGCCCCACAGCGGGCTTTGGATGGCGGCATCGGGGGTGGCCCTCTTGATTCTCCTGTGGCGGCACTGGCAAGGCTTATCCCCTCTGGATCAGCGGCAGCTGCTGGTCTGTTGCCTCCCGGGCGTCTACGCCGTTGCCTTCGCGGTTTTGGTTGACCTCAGTCGCTCAGCGATTTCGCCTGGTTTGGTGATGCGCGAGAGCTACGTCACGCCGGTCTTAATGCTTGGCCTCAGCTTGATTTTTCTGACTTGGAAGCTCTGCGCAGAGCGATCTCTTTGGCGTTGGACTTTATTAATTCAGGCCGGTTGGTTGCTGTTGCTGCTGCTGCCTCGAGAGTCTTGGACCATTGCTCCAGGGCTCAACAAGCAGCACTTTTCACGGCAGGTGGCCCGCCTGCTCAATGAGCAAGATCGCCGCATCACCTGGTTTCACTGCGCCCAGTTGGAAGCGGGTCAATTGCATCGCAATTGCCCTGAGGTGCCCTTTTACGACGGCTGGAATGTGATCCGCTCGTCGTTGCAAGAGAAGCTTCCGCTCGGCATGCAGCAAGGGCACTTGTCGCCATCACAGGCCAAAGACCAACTGCGCCGCCAACAGCGTGCCGATCTGGAGCGTTGGTATTTGGTTCGTGCTGACTCTGATGGCCAGCGTTGGATTGCTGGCAGACGAGTGGGTGAGCCCCGCCCAGGTGATCTGGTGTTGCAGATGATCCCTGGCCAAGAGCCCGCCCATTGGCTTGTGACCCCGTAAGTCAGCTCTGCAGCCTGCGGCGCACCGACTCGCGGTGACTATGCAATCCCTCATGGGCTGCTAACTCCATGATCGCGGCGCCCGTGGCTTCAAGCGCTTGCCGGTTGAAGTTGATCAGGCTGGTGTGGCGCATGAACGTTTCCACGCTCAAGGCGCCAGCAAAGCGGGCTGTCCCGGAGGTCGGCAGGGTGTGATTGGGCCCAGCAAGGTAGTCGCCAGCTGCTTCTGGGGTGTGCTGTCCCATGAAGATCGCGCCGGCCTGCTGAATGCGTTCAGCCAGCGCGGCTGGTTCCTGCACCAACAACTCCAGATGTTCAGGAGCAAAGCGATCGGAGAGCTGCGCGGCTTGCTCGAGTGATTCGCAGAGCACCATCAAGCCCCAATCGCGGATCGAGGCTTCCGTTACCTCGCGCCTGGGGTGATCCTCCAGTTGCGCTGCAATCGCCTCGGGCACCTCTTGCACGAGGCGCGGGCTGGTGGTCAGCAGAATCGCTGCAGCCAGGGGGTCGTGCTCTGCTTGGGCCAGCAAATCCGCCGCCACCAGCTCGGCTGAGGCGCTGTCATCGGCGATCACCAACACTTCGCTGGGCCCAGCCAGCGAATCAATGCCAACCCGGCCATACACGCTTTTTTTGGCCAGGGTCACAAACAAATTTCCAGGTCCGGTGATCACGTCCACCGCCGGGATCGACTCGGTGCCGAAGGCCAGCGCCGCCACGGCTTGGGCGCCGCCGACGCTGTAGATCTGATCGATGCCAGCCACGTGGGCGGCCGCCAACACAGCGGGGTTGACTTGCCCGTCTGGCCCTGGCGGGGTGACCATCACCACTTGCTTCACCCCCGCGACTTGGGCGGGGATGGCATTCATCAACACCGTGCTGGGGTAAGCCGCGCGGCCACCAGGCACATAGAGCCCAGCGGAGTTGACCGGGCGCCAACGCCTGCCAAGGCGTTCCCCATGGGGACCTTTGAGCTCGATGTCCTGCGGTAGTTGTTCGCGGTGAAAAGCGCTGATGCGCCGATGGGCCAGTTGCAGGGCATCGCGCAAAGCCAGGGGAGCGCTCTGCCAGGCCGCTTCAGTCGCGGCTGGATCCACCCGTAGGCAATCGAGCACAACCCCGTCAAAACGCTCGGTGTACTCCTTGAGGGCTGCATCGCCGCGCTCTTTGACAGCCGCCAGAACGGAATCCACGGTGGCTTGCGCTGTAGCGACGCCACTGGAGTGGGTTCTCGCTTCGATTTGCCGCAGACGATCAACGGCCGCGACAGGGTCGTTGAGCAGCTGCATCATCGCGTCTGTCGAGACAATCACTGACGCTAAGCCACCTCTAGGGAAGGCTGTGGAGTTAGGATCTTTGTTTGTCGATCTGCGGCCCCGAAACTTCTGTGGCGAATAACAAGTCTGCTCGTAAGCGCATCGAGATTGCTGAGCGCAACCGCCTGCACAACCGCAGCTATGTCTCGGCGCTTCGCACCTTGATGAAGCGCTGCTTCACCGCCTGCGAAAGCTATGGCAGTGAGCCCGGCGAGCCGGCCAAGAAAGCCGTCAAGGAGAGTCTGAACGCCGCTTTCAGCAAGATTGATAAGGCTGTCAAGGTCGGCGCACTGCATCGCAATGCCGGTGCTCACCAGAAGTCACGCTTGAGCGCTGCTGTCAAAAAGGCCATTGATCCGGCTCCTGCGGCCAAGGCCTGATTTCATCGGTCAAACTGGCAGCTGAACCCGCCCAGATCCGGTGAGTGCTGCCCCACCTCTGATCGATAGCCACTGCCACATCGTTTTTCGGCAGTTCGACGACGATCTTGATGTGATCGCAGCCCGCTGGCGCGAAGCGGGCGTTCAATCGTTATTGCATGCCTGCGTCGAGCCTTCAGAGATCCCTGGGATCCGGGCGCTGGCTGATCGCTTTCCTGAATTGCGTTATGGGGTGGGCGTTCACCCTCTCGATACTGAGCATTGGCAAGCCGACACCCCTGAGGTGCTGCGTGAAGCGGCGGGTGCTGATTCGCGCGTGGTGGCGATTGGTGAACTCGGCTTGGACCTGTTTCGAGCGACCAACCTCGATGAGCAGTTGGCCATGCTGGTGCCCCAGCTTGATTTGGCTGAGGAGTTAGGGCTGCCAGTGATCATTCATTGCCGCGATGCGGCTGAGCCAATGCTGGCCCTGCTTGAGCAGCGCCGAGCTGCTGGCCACAGCATTCAAGGGGTGATGCATTGCTGGGGCGGCACCCCGGCTGAGATGCACGCGTTTTTGGCCTATGGCCTCTACATCAGCTTCAGCGGCACGGTGACCTTCCCGAAGGCCACCGAAACCCATCAGTGCGCCCAACAGGTGCCTGAAGACCGGTATTTAGTGGAAACCGATTGCCCCTTCCTCTCGCCAGTGCCCAGGCGGGGCAAGCGCAATGAGCCTGCGATGGTGCGTCATGTGGCCGAGCGGGTGGCCGAGTTAAGGGGGCAGAGCTTGGAGCAGGTGGCACGCCGCAGCAGCGCCAATGCCAGCAAACTGTTCGCGCTCCCATACCAGCCTCAACCGGAGCCTGCCAACATCGGTCAAGAAGGTTGACAGAAGTTGGTCCTGGCTGGGTAAGATCGAACATTGCCCTGCCGTAGCTGGCAGGTCAGTGTTGCTGGCGTTTCTCTTGATCTCTCGCCTCTGATTAAGCCTTCACGGGGCCGCTTCTCAGCTTGCTGGGGGCGGCCGTTGGTGTGGTCAGGCAGAGAACGATGGTGCCGTCAGCAGCTTCTTCCTCAATCCGTTCAGGTCTCCGAATGAGCAGCGCGATTCAGGTCGCCAAGACCGCTACCTACCTCCCTGATCTTGTGGAGGTGCAGCGGGGGAGCTTCAAGTGGTTTCTGGAGAAAGGGCTAATCGAAGAGCTGGAGAGCTTTTCGCCGATTACCGATTACACCGGCAAGCTTGAGCTTCACTTTGTCGGCAGTGAATACCGCCTGAAGCGTCCTCGCCACGATGTGGAAGAGGCCAAGCGCCGGGACGCCACCTTCGCGTCGCAGATGTATGTCACCTGCCGCCTGGTCAACAAAGAGACCGGCGAAATCAAAGAGCAGGAGGTCTTCATCGGCGAGCTGCCGCTGATGACCGAGCGGGGCACGTTCATCATCAACGGCGCTGAGCGCGTGATCGTCAACCAGATCGTGCGCAGCCCCGGGGTCTATTTCAAAGATGAGCAGGACAAAAACGGTCGCCGCACCTACAACGCCAGCCTGATCCCCAACCGTGGTGCCTGGCTGAAGTTTGAGACCGATAAAAACGACCTGCTGCATGTGCGGGTTGATAAAACCCGCAAGATCAACGCCCACGTGATGATGCGGGCCATCGGCCTGTCGGACAACGATGTCCTCGACAAGCTGCGCCACCCGGAGTACTACAAGAAGTCCATTGATGCGGCCAACGAGGAGGGAATCTCCTCAGAGGACCAGGCCCTGCTGGAGCTCTACAAAAAGCTGCGTCCTGGTGAGCCCCCCTCCGTCAGTGGCGGCCAGCAACTGCTGCACAGCCGTTTCTTTGATCCCAAGCGGTACGACCTCGGACGGGTCGGTCGCTACAAGATGAACAAGAAGCTGCGCCTCACCATTCCCGATGCGGTGCGCACGCTGACCCCCGAGGACGTTCTCTCCACCCTCGATTACCTGATCAACCTGGAGCTCGATGTCGGTGGGGCTTGCCTCGATGACATCGACCACCTGGGTAACCGCCGCGTGCGCTCGGTTGGTGAACTGCTGCAAAACCAGGTGCGGGTTGGCTTGAACCGACTGGAGCGGATCATCAAAGAGCGGATGACCGTCGGTGAAACCGATTCCCTGACGCCGGCCCAGTTGGTCAACCCGAAGCCCTTGGTGGCCGCCATCAAGGAGTTCTTTGGCTCCAGCCAGCTGAGCCAGTTCATGGACCAGACGAACCCCCTGGCTGAGCTCACCCACAAGCGCCGCATCAGTGCCCTTGGCCCTGGTGGCCTCACCCGTGAGCGGGCTGGCTTCGCGGTGCGGGATATCCACCCGTCCCACTACGGCCGCATTTGCCCGATCGAAACTCCTGAAGGCCCGAACGCTGGCCTGATTGGTTCGCTGGCGACCCACGCTCGGGTGAATGAGTACGGCTTCATCGAAACCCCGTTCTGGAAGGTCACCGATGGCGTGGTCGATAAGAGCGGTGATCCGATCTATCTCTCCGCTGATCTGGAAGACGAATGCCGCGTTGCCCCTGGTGATGTGGCCACCGATGCCGATGGGCGCATCACAGCCGAGCTGATCCCCGTTCGCTACCGCCTTGATTTCGAGACGGTTCCGCCGAACCAGGTCGACTACGTGCAGCTCTCACCGGTGCAGGTGATCTCTGTGGCGGCGTCCTTGATTCCCTTCTTGGAGCACGACGACGCCAACCGCGCCCTGATGGGCTCCAACATGCAGCGTCAGGCGGTTCCCCTGCTGCGTCCGGAGCGTCCCCTGGTGGGCACCGGCTTGGAAACCCAGGTGGCTCGCGACTCCGGCATGGTGCCGATCACGCGGGTCAATGGCGAAGTGGTGTTTGTGGATTCCACCCAGATCATCGTTCGCGATGACCAGGGCGTGGATCACTACCACCTGCTGCAGAAATACCAGCGCTCCAACCAGGACACCTGCTTGAACCAGCGCCCCATCGTCCAGCAGGGCGACCAGGTGATCGCGGGTCAGGTGTTGGCCAATGGCTCGGCCTGTGAAGGGGGCGAAATTGCCTTGGGTCAGAACTGCCTGATCGCCTACATGCCCTGGGAGGGTTACAACTACGAGGACGCCATCCTGGTGAGTGAGCGCCTGGTGCGCGACGACCTCTACACCTCGGTGCACATCGAGAAGTACGAGATCGAGGCCCGTCAAACCAAGTTGGGTCCTGAGGAGATCACCCGGGAGATCCCCAACGTTGCCGAGGAAAGCCTGGGCAACCTCGATGAGATGGGCATCATTCGCATCGGTGCTTTCGTCGAAAGCGGCGACATCTTGGTGGGTAAGGTGACCCCCAAAGGCGAATCCGATCAGCCGCCGGAAGAGAAGCTGCTGCGGGCGATCTTTGGTGAGAAGGCCCGGGATGTGCGCGACAACTCCCTGCGCGTTCCCAACACCGAACGCGGCCGCGTTGTTGACGTGCGGATCTACACCCGCGAACAGGGCGACGAGCTGCCGCCGGGCGCCAACATGGTTGTGCGGGTCTATGTGGCTCAGCGCCGCAAGATCCAGGTCGGCGACAAGATGGCCGGCCGCCACGGCAACAAGGGCATCATCAGCCGCATCCTCCCGTTGGAGGACATGCCCTACCTGCCCGATGGCACGCCGATCGACATCGTGCTCAACCCCCTGGGTGTGCCGAGCCGGATGAATGTCGGACAGGTCTTTGAGTGCCTGATGGGCTGGGCCGCCGACAACCTTGATTCCCGCTTCAAGATCGTCCCGTTCGACGAGATGCACGGAGCTGAAAAGTCTCGTGAAACCGTTGAGGGATACCTCAAAGAAGCCGCGAAGCAGCCAGGGCGTGAGTGGGTCTATGACCCCGAGAACCCCGGCAAGATCCAATTGATCGATGGCCGCAGCGGCGAGCCGTTTGATCAGCCGGTCACCGTTGGACGGGCCTACATCCTCAAGCTGGTGCACCTGGTGGACGACAAGATCCACGCCCGCTCCACTGGCCCCTACTCCCTGGTCACCCAGCAGCCCCTTGGTGGTAAAGCCCAGCAAGGTGGTCAGCGTCTTGGTGAGATGGAGGTTTGGGCTCTCGAGGCCTATGGCGCCGCCTACACGCTGCAGGAGCTGCTCACCGTCAAATCCGACGACATGCAGGGCCGCAACGAGGCGCTCAACGCCATCGTCAAGGGCAAGCCAATCCCCCGTCCGGGCACCCCTGAGTCCTTCAAGGTGTTGATGCGAGAGCTCCAGTCCTTGGGCCTCGACATCGCTGTCTACACAGACGAAGGCGCCGAAGTGGATCTGATGCAGGACGTCAATCCCCGCCGCAGCACCCCCAGCCGCCCCACCTACGAATCCCTCGGCGTCGCCGATTACGACGAGGACTGAGCTCTAGGGCGGCCCAGCCCGCCATCTGACGACCATCCGCGACCCATCGATCTCAGGCCATGACCAACAGCAACACCCGTACCGAGAGCCACTTCGATTACGTCAAGATCAAGCTGGCCTCCCCCGAGCGCATCAGGGAGTGGGGTCAACGCACCCTGCCCAATGGGCAAGTGGTGGGTGAGGTGACCAAGCCTGAGACGATCAACTACCGCACGCTCAAGCCCGAGATGGACGGGCTGTTCTGCGAAAAGATCTTTGGTCCCTCCAAGGACTGGGAATGCCACTGCGGCAAGTACAAGCGGGTGCGTCACCGCGGCATCGTTTGCGAGCGCTGTGGCGTTGAGGTCACCGAAAGCCGGGTGCGCCGTCACCGCATGGGCTTCATCAAGCTCGCTGCGCCGGTGTCCCACGTCTGGTATCTCAAGGGCATTCCCAGCTATGTGGCCATCCTGCTCGACATGCCCCTGCGCGATGTCGAGCAGATCGTCTACTTCAACTGCTATGTGGTGCTTGATCCAGGCGACCACAAGACCCTGAAGTACAAGCAGCTCCTCACCGAAGATGAGTGGCTGGAGATCGAAGACGAGATCTACGCGGAAGATTCAGAAATTGAGACCGAGCCTGAGGTGGGCATCGGTGCTGAAGCGCTGAAGGCTCTGCTGGAAGATCTCGAGCTCAATGAAATTGCTGAGCAGCTCCGCGAAGACATCAGCGGCAGTAAGGGTCAGAAACGGGCCAAGTTGATCAAGCGCCTGCGCGTGATCGACAACTTCATCGCCACCGATGCCCGCCCTGAGTGGATGGTGCTCGATGCCATTCCGGTGATTCCCCCCGATCTGCGCCCGATGGTGCAGCTCGATGGCGGTCGCTTTGCCACCAGTGACCTCAATGACCTCTATCGCCGGGTCATCAACCGCAACAACCGCTTAGCCAGGCTTCAGGAAATCCTGGCTCCTGAAATCATCGTCCGCAACGAGAAGCGGATGCTGCAGGAAGCCGTTGACGCCCTGATCGACAACGGCCGTCGCGGGCGCACCGTGGTGGGTGCAAACAACCGTCCGCTGAAGTCACTCAGCGACATCATCGAAGGCAAGCAGGGTCGCTTCCGTCAGAACCTGCTCGGCAAGCGTGTTGATTACTCCGGCCGTTCGGTGATCGTGGTTGGACCGAAGCTGAAGATGCATCAGTGCGGTCTGCCTAAGGAGATGGCGATCGAGCTGTTCCAGCCGTTCGTGATCCACCGCTTGATCCGCCAAAACATCGTCAACAACATCAAGGCGGCCAAGAAGCTGATCCAACGCGCCGACGATGAAGTGATGCAGGTGCTGCAGGAGGTGATCGATGGTCACCCGATCCTGCTCAACCGTGCTCCCACCCTGCACCGTCTTGGCATCCAGGCCTTTGAGCCGAAGCTTGTTGATGGCCGCGCCATCCAGCTGCACCCCCTGGTCTGCCCAGCTTTCAACGCTGACTTCGACGGTGACCAGATGGCTGTCCACGTGCCCCTGGCCCTGGAAGCGCAAACCGAGGCCCGCATGTTGATGCTGGCCAGCAACAACATCCTCTCGCCGGCCACCGGCCAGCCGATCATCACCCCATCCCAGGACATGGTGCTTGGCGCCTACTACCTGACGGCAACGCGCCAAGAACGCAGCAAGCCTGAGTTTGGAGATCGTTCCCGCACTTACGCCAACCTTGAAGACGTCTGCCACGCCTTCGAGGAGAAGCGCATCACCCTGCATGACTGGGTGTGGGTGCGCTTCAACGGTGCTGTTGACGATGACGACGAGGCCAAAGAGCCCATCAAGAGCGAAACCCTCAGCGACGGCACCCGCGTGGAGCAGTGGCAGTACCGCCGCGATCGTCTCGACGAGGACGGAGCGCTGATTAGCCGTTATGTGCTGACCACCACCGGCCGTGTGGTGATGAACCGCACCATCATCGACGCGGTGGTCACCAGGTGACGCTCTTCTGATCGTTCTCTCTTTCTGTTCTCTGCCCTTCCAACCTGTCCCCGGTCATGACCAGCTCCTCCAAGCCCGCCCGGAAGACCTCCAAATCCAAGTCGAAAGCCAGCAAAGCTGCTGAAGCCCCTGCGGCACCCAGCAACGAGCTGTCTCGTGAGGCGCCCACCTTCCAGAACAAGGTGATCGACAAAAAGGCTCTGCGCTCGCTGGTGGCTTGGTCCTACAAGCACCACGGCACCGCGGCCACCTCAGCTCTTGCTGACGATCTCAAGGATCTGGGCTTCCGTTTCGCGACCCAGGCCGCCGTGTCGATTTCGGTTGACGATCTTCGCGTTCCTGGCGACAAAAGCACCCTGCTCCAGGAGGCCGAAGATCAGATCACGGCGACCGAGGAGCGCTACAGGCTTGGTGAAATCACCGAGGTGGAACGTCACACCAAGGTGATCGACACCTGGACTGAGACCAATGAGCGTTTGGTTCAGTCCGTTCGACGCAACTTCGACGAGAACGATCCACTCAACTCGGTGTGGATGATGGCTAACTCCGGCGCCCGGGGAAACATGTCCCAGGTGCGTCAGCTGGTTGGCATGCGCGGTCTGATGGCCAACCCGCAAGGGGAGATCATCGACCTTCCCATTCGCACCAATTTCCGCGAAGGCCTCACGGTCACCGAGTACGTCATTTCCTCCTACGGCGCTCGTAAGGGCTTGGTGGATACCGCGCTTCGCACCGCGGACTCGGGTTACCTCACCCGCCGCTTGGTCGACGTCGCTCAAGACGTCATCGTCCGTGAAGACGACTGCGGCACCACCCGCAGCATCAAAGTCGCCGCGGATGACAACGGTAAGTACAAATCCCGCCTGGTTGGTCGCCTGCTGGCTGAAGACGTCGTCGACGGCGCTGGGGAAGTGATCGCCACCCGCAACACCGAGGTGGACCCTCCGCTGAGTGCGCGCATTGAGGCGGCTGGCATTGCCCAGGTGCAGGTGCGCTCTCCGCTCACTTGTGAGGCGGCCCGCTCGGTTTGCCGCAAGTGCTACGGCTGGGCTCTGGCTCACAACGAACTGGTGGACCTGGGTGAAGCCGTGGGCATCATCGCGGCCCAGTCCATCGGTGAGCCCGGTACGCAGCTCACCATGCGCACCTTCCACACCGGTGGTGTGTCGACCGCTGAAACGGGTGTGGTTCGTTCGGTGGTGGAAGGCAGCATTGAATTCAGTGCCAAGGCCAAGGTTCGTCCCCACCGCACCCCGCACGGCGTCGAAGCGCAGCTGGCTGAGACCGACTTCTCGCTGACCGTGAAACCCAGCGGCAAAGGCAAGACTCAGAAGCTGGATGTCACCGCCGGTTCGATCCTGTTCGTCAATGCCGGTGGCAGTGTCCCCAACGACACGATCCTGGCTCAGATCTCCAGTGGTTCAGCGGTCAAGAAGAGCGTCGAAAAAGCCACCAAGGACGTGGTCTGCGACCTGGCTGGTCAGGTTCGTTATGAGGATGTCATTCAGCCCAAGGAGGTGCCCGACCGCCAGGGCAACATCACCCTCAAGGCCCAGCGTCTCGGCCGTCTGTGGGTGTTCAGCGGCGACGTTTACAACCTGCCGCCCAACGCCATGCCGGTGGTCAAAGGTGGCGCCAACGTCAAAACCGGTGAGGTGCTGGCGGAAAGCCGTCAGGTCTCCGAATTCGGTGGTGCCGTGCGCCTGCGCGAATCCCAGGGTGATTCTCGCGAAGTGGAGATCGTCACCAGCAGCCTCACGCTGAAAGATTGCAAGCTGGTCGCCACCACGACCCACAGCGGTCAGATCTGGCACCTCGAGAGCAAGGACAACACCCGCTATCGCCTCAACACCGAGCCCGGCACCAAGATCGCCAATGGCGAGGTGATCGCTGAGCTGGCTGATGACCGCTTCCGCACCCAGACCGGTGGTTTGGTCAAATTCGCTCCTGGCCTGGCCATCAAAAAGGCTCGCAGTGCCAAGAACGGTTTTGAAGTCAGCAAAGGCGGCACCCTGCTCTGGATTCCGCAAGAAACCCACGAGATCAACAAGGACATCTCCCTGTTGATGATCGAGGACGGTCAGTGGATCGAGGCCGGCACTGAGGTCGTCAAGGACATTTTCAGCCAGACCGCCGGCATCGTCACGGTCACCCAGAAGAACGACATTCTTCGCGAAATCATCGTGCGCTCCGGCCAGTTGCACCTGGTCTCTGACAGCAAGGTGCTGGCTCGCTACACCGATGGTGGCGGCAAGATGGTCAATCCCGGCGAAGAGATCGCTCCTGGCCTCAAGGCTGAGGCCATGCACATGGTGGAAGCCGTCGACACCCCGGAAGGTGGTGCGCTGCTGCTGCGCCCTGTTGAGGAGTACGCCATTCCCAACGAGGCCCACATGCCGGAGCTCGGCTCCGTGAAGCAGGCCAATGGCCCATCGATGGGGCTCAAAGCTGTTCAGCGTCTTGCTTTCAAAGACGGCGAATTGGTGAAGTCCGTCGAGGGTGTGGAACTGCTGCGCACCCAGCTGCTGCTGGAAACCTTCGACACCACTCCCCAGATGACGGTGGATGTGGAATCAGCGCAAGACAAGCGCGCCAAGACCATCCAGCGTCTGCAGCTCACCATCCTGGAAACCCATCTGGTGCGGCGCGACACCCTCTCCGATGCCAGCCATGGCTCCACCCACACCGAGGTGAAGGTGGCCGATGGAGACAACATCAAGCGCGGCGATGTGGTCGCCACCGTTCAGATCCTCTGCAAGGACGATGGTGTGGCTCAATTGCCAGATCGCAAGGACGACGAACCGATTCGCCGTTTGATCGTTGAGCGCCCCAGCGACACCATCACCGTTGACCTCGCTGGCAGCAAGCACAGCCTCAAGGCTGGCCAGCGTGTTGTGGAAGGCGATGACCTTGGTGGCGGTCTCACCTGCCCCCATAGCGGTCAGGTGGAAGAGGTCAAAGGCAGCAGCCTCACCCTGCG
>Ga0180433_10005659_pt1 | contig 16759 bp, 22 predicted proteins | sample SS_ome_8_FD_132980 | JGI IMG/M metagenome (GOLD analysis project Ga0180433, IMG submission 132980) | Hypersaline lake sediment archaeal communities from the Salton Sea, California, USA - SS_1_D_1 metaG | ecosystem: Environmental > Aquatic > Non-marine Saline and Alkaline > Hypersaline >... | reverse complement strand
TTATTTTAGCTGCAGGAGATGAACGCTTATTAAGTAAAAATTCATGGTATATGATTCACGAAATAAGCACTTGGATGGCTGGTAAAACAGGTGATTTAGATAAAGAAATGAAGAATAAAAAAAAGCTAGAAGCGCAAGCCTGTAAACTTTATGAAAAATTGTCACAAGGAAAAACAAAAGCAGCCACATTTAGAAGACTACAAAGAAAAGACAATTACATGACTCCAGAGGAGGTTCTTAAATTGGGATTAATTGATAAAATAATATAAGGATGTTTTATGATAAAATGGATTTTCACTTTATTAATAGTTTTATTAATGTTTTGCTCTCCGAAAAGTCTTATTCAATTTGAGTCAGCGTCTGGAATTTATGATAATATTTTAAATTCCTTAGTTTATATTACAAATGATCGAATAGCTGCTAGTGGTGTTGTTGTTAAATCTGGCAATCTTGGAAGCTACATTTTAACCAATAAACACGTATGTCAAGCTAATAAAATGGATGACTTGGAGCTTTTTGAGCAAGGCAACATTCCTGAATTCAATTTATTTAAAATTGAATATTACAGAAATAGAAAAGTATTTCAAGCCCAAGTAGTAAAATATGCTACTAATTATGATCTTTGTTTACTCTACTCCCCAATGTCTAATGTACCCGCTGTTAATTTAGCTGAAAGTCCTTTATTTCCCGGGAGTAGAGCTTTTTATTGCGGCAACCCCCTAGGAGAACGCGGGATTTGTTCTACCGGACTAATGTCGGGATCAAGATATATTAGAAGCATGCTCTACCAAGTTACTTCGATTCAGGCTTTTCCGGGATCTAGCGGTAGTGGGGTTTTTAACTCCGATAAGCAGCTAGTGGGATTAATGAGCTTAGCTGGGCCGGGATATTCCTGCATTGTTCCAGTTATGCATATCAGACAATTTCTTGAGGAACTTAAACTATAATGAGCGAATACGAAGAATTACTTATTGAACTCATTTTTTATCTTGCTCACGGAACTAGAGAAGAGATGGGGTTTGATTTAAAAGAAATAAAGCATTTCCTTAAATCTCCTATAAAAAAATATAATGAAACCCCTCTTGAACGATTAGCCAAGGAAGGCCGATCGTTCATCAATGAATTAAAAACTTTTATGAATGAAGTTGGAAGGCTATAATGCTTTGGTTTGAACATTATCTTTTAGTTTTTTGGTGGTATTTATCTATAATCGAATCTTGGATTTTCTAATATAAAAGTGATCTGGTCTTTAGAGTTTTTACAATAAAATTCCTGTCTTTTTTGATCAAAACATAATTCCAAGCCTTTATAATCAAGATGTTTTTTAGAAAAATCGGTTTTCAAGGCTTCTAAAAGTTTAATTAGATTATCTAGATGTTTAAGTTTCTTTTTGGTTAGTTTCATCTACCCCTCCCTCATAAGTTGTTCGATCTTCAGATATTTTACGCCTAAACTTAGCTGGCACTTCTGGATTATATATATAATAAGGTTTTCTTTCTACTATTTTAGCTTGTTTAAACTGAATAGAACTATTAAAAACTCCATCTGAAAATACTATCATCCGATTCTGTAGCATATCCAAACAAATAGTTCTTACAACCTGATCTAAAGTTTCAGCACACCATAATGTACCAGCACCGTGGATTGGTATACCTTCCCATCTACCAGTAACTGGCTGTTTAAAACAGCTACCGTCATCATACGAAAACACTACAACTCCCTGTTCAAGATTTATAGGAACCTCTTTTTCTTCTAAAGGTACTTCTTTGAATAAATATTTAAGCCTCTTTTTCCACGATATCATTATTCCCCCACTATAAACTCATAAACTGGCTTTCCTAATGTTTCCATTTGCTTTTTCATATTAGCTGAGCCTCGCGATTTTCCATCCCAAATAAGCAGTAAAGCATCTGCATATTTAGCCATTTCTTTATTTCGAATAGGCCCAGCGGCTCTTCCATGTTCTTCCCATTTTGCTGGAATCACTTTAACTTTAGAAATATTAAATGCTTCAACCCACACTTCCCCCGATTTGTCAATCCCTCTAGCTCCTCCAGAAACTACCTCTTTAATTTTAGATAGTAACCCAGCTTTTAAAACGTAAGCATGAAGTTCACCGGGATTTAAAGTCAAAGTCCGGCTTCCAGCAATGATTACTTTCATAACTACCTCGTAAAAGCATCTAAAAAAACTAATACTAATAAACCCATAATAACAATAATGTAAAAATCCATAAGTCCTCACTTCCGGCAAGTGCAATAGTAAAACGGTTTTTTGCCTGTTCCGACCCTAATATAAAGGTCGGGATTACTTTCGCATAAGGTCAAACATTGTTCTATATAGCGTTGCTTCAAGGGCTTACGTTCTTTATTAAATAGTCCACATGAACAAAATGTTGTTAAAATTAATAAAGCTAATAACGTTTTCATGATTTTACCTTTTCTTAAAAACAAATCCAGTTTTCTTTTGTTTTGTTGATTTAATTTTACAGATAAAATTAAAAGTTAATTTATCTAAAGTTTTTTGATACTCCTTTAAAGACTTATTATTTTTAATAATATGGTCTTCAGGAACTCGTTTTTTTAATTCTAAAATCTCAAGCTCTGATTGATGGGTAGCCTTTTTTAACTGTTTTTCAGCCTTAGGGCGCTCAATATAATAAGTTACAAGCTCATCAATTCCAAATTTTTCATATAAATAATCAAGCTCATTAGTAAAACGAGCATCGGTAACAGCGTAAATACCGTCTGGATCTAAAAGCTTAGTTATTTCATCATTAAAAGCTGCTTCCACATGCCAATTTTTATAAAGCCTATCCCTAATGAAATTGGTCCCTATAACTTGTAAAAGTTCTCTAGGCGTTTTTATTTGACGACCATCTATTCCGGTAACTGATATTTTACCACTATTATATTTTCTTAGCCCGTTAGTGTAATCATATTCTTCCACTATTTGCATACATTTGTTTTTTATCTTCCTTAAAAGCCTAGTATCTAAAGTGATAGGAGTATCAAAGGGCTTTTCTTTTAGATCAGGATCATCGAAATTTTTAAGGTCTATGTTAAAAATCTCAGAACATAATAACTTTAAGGGCATAGCAAAAGCTATTTTTCCTTGAATTTTATTTTCTTTTCGTAAAATCCTAGCTGCTTCATCTTTTCCTGCTTGTTTTGGGCCAATAAGTGCGATAATTTTCATTAATACCTCCTATAAGCTGAATATTTTCATTTTATATTGTTATTTCTATATAAACTGCATTTTCATACCAATAAGTCGTGTCCACAATAACACCATAGCCTTTTGTTTTTAATGCTTTTTTAAGCTTAGGCGCTAATTCTTTAGTAACATGCATGCCAAATACGCAAGTTCCGGTATCTAAATGATGATTTATCCGAGTATAGACTTCCGTTAGAGTTGTAAAAGGTTCTGCATTTATAGCTTTTTCTATTCTCTTTTGTGCAGTTTTTCGATTTACTAAACCCATATCTACCTCTCATATTTTTCCATATTTTTTTGAAGCCTTCTCATTTCCTCTTTAATAAAAGCCTTGGTTTTATTTAAGTTATCTTTACTTGCATCTCCAAAGCGCTTTATTAAGTAATCAGGATCTCCCAAATTAGCAGCTAATCGATCTAAAGCCTTTTTTTGCCTTCTTAGTCTTTTAAATCCCGCATTTCTTTTCCATCGATGCTTCATTATTTACCTCCACATTGACAGCCTCTGGTCATCAATAAAGATAGATCACAAGTACATTTTTCGGTTTTAATCTCTGATTTAACAGAGTCTTCTTGTTCATCTAAAAGCGCCCAACGGCAACCAGACATAGCTTTATTAAAACCCTCTTTAATATTCCATGCAACTTTTCTCCATTGAGGGTGAGACTTCATAAAGACTTTAGCTTCAAAACCTCTAGAATCTAGCAGTTTAACAGGTATAATATAGTCTCCATCTTCCCAACCAGAATTTTCCCCTACCCAGTGTACTTTTTTACCTTTGACTTTTTCAAAAAATTCTTGAGCTTCTTGTTCAGTCATAATCATTCCTCCCCGTCAAAGAATTTCCATTCACTCTCTAAACCGTCAACGATATAAAGACTTGTAGTGTCTACTAATCTATAAAAAGGCCCTAAAGAAGTTCTTTCTGCCTCTTTATACAGATCTACTTCGAACTTGCCTGCATCATCATAATTACCATTCGGTATTACATACCAGTCTACCCCACCTTCCTGTGTAACTATCTTTTTACCTTTAACTTTACTAGTAAAATCAGCATAAAATTCTTGAATATTCATACTATTTTCCTCCCATTTACAGCATCATATTTAAATTTTATATCTATATGTGGCTCTATTATGAAAGTTGTTTCTCTTGAGTTAAGATAAATAACCTCTTTTGAAGCTAAACTAAAAGCGTTTTCGAATTCTTCCTCATCAAAATTTCTAAATCTAGGTTTTCCATCATATTCAGATTGCCAGTGAACGGAATAAATCTTAGAATCTATGTGCATTACCACCCCCATTTGCTAAAATATTCATCTAGTTTTTTTATAGCTACTAGCACTACAAACGCACCGAATAAAATTGCTAAAAATAAGCCTATGATTTCCATTAGTATTTTCCTTTAAATGGTTCAATTATTTTATCTAACCTTTTTTGTTTATCGGCCACCGAGACTTTAACATACCGCATATCTCCTATAGCATGCTCTTCAGTTGTTTCAAACATAACCTGAGTGGGATTATTACCAAAAATCCCAATACTTTGAGCAAAAGGCTCTGACCCTATTAAACAGCCATTCATAACAAAATAACAACCTGAATCTAACAATTGAATAGTAGGAGTATGCATATGCCCCACTAGCACGGCGTCTGCATGATCATCTCCCATCAACGAAGCATTAATTCCATTAATCTGACCACTAATAGCTTTCATATTAATGCTATTACCGGGATTTCCAGTATTAATAACTGTGTCTCCATGAGTCTGAAAATAAGTATGTCCCAGTATTTTAAAAATAGCATAAGGTGTTTCAGGAATATTAAATTTAATATTTGGTAAATGAGATGCCAAAGCCTCTTTAAGAGCTACATAAAGAATGGTTTCATAGCTATCCCATTTATGGACAGTTGCCCGATCCACGCTCTTTTTATGAACCATTCTGGCGTGATTTCCGGAAGTACAAACAACTTCAATCTCGTCAAAATGCTGAGCCAGAAAAGTTAAAGCCTGAATAAGGAGCCTTAAAGCTCCTGAAATTTGAGTAGTTATTAAATTAGCAAACCATTCTTGTTTATGAATAACTCCAGATAAAATATCACCATTAATACAAAAATATAGTTTAGTGTCTTTTCTATAGTGTGGTTTATAATCTGCTATTTGTTCCACATATAAGGCTAATCTTCTAGCAGCTATTTCCCAATTCCAGCTATTAACTTTGCCTACCTCAGTCTCAGAAACATCACAACCAAAATGCGAATCGGAAAATTGAGCAACAATAGCTCGTTTTTTCTTCTTTTTCTTTTTAGCCTTCTTCACAACCTTGTGAAATTTAATAGGATTTTTCTTTAAAGATTCTTTTAAAAGCTTAATAATTTCTTCCTTAAGAAAAACCTCTTTACCTAAATCCCGTTCCAGCTTATTTCTATGCTGATTAACTAGCTTTGCGGCTGTTTCCGTAACAATATTTTTGTCCGGAGGAAAATACATCTTTTTTAGATTAGTAAAACCTCCTGCCTCTTTAAGCGCCCAAGGATTAATATTAAGCGGATCATTAACCTTAAATTCTGAATTAGTAATTTCATAAGGCTCTTTATCCAACATTTTAGCGACTTTTTTTAAGGATGTATAAAAGTCTTTACCCACTTGTTTAATGTCATATTTTTTCTTCTTCATAATAAATCCCTTTCGTTATAAGTAGCTAACGGCCTATTTATAAGTATTGTATCAAAAATAGGTTTTTTTGTCAAGTAAAAAATTAATTAATATATATCCTTTTTCCGCATCTGCTGCAATTATAGAATAATATTCGCTTTTTAGAACTTGTGCTTTTTGGAAGTTCCTCAAATTTTTTAGTTCTATGCCCTTTAAAAAAACAAATAATCCGTTTAATTAACCAAATCATGGCGCACCTCATAATATTTCTTAATACAGTTCCACATATAAGTAGTGTCGCCGTTTTGTTTATGTATATGAACACAACCTGCCTCTGCTCCACTTTCTAAAGCTGCTTGAAAACCTAACTTATATCCCAACGCTCCGCACACAAACATACATACTAAAAAAAGAATCCAGCTAACAATTTTGTCTCTCATTTTACCTCCGCAAGATTATTACCTATTTCTGGCTCTGCTACCATAGGTATATCTATTTGGTTTGTGATATAATTGTTTTCCATAGCATCTCTAAGTAAATCAGATGCCTTTTCTGCAGCATCTTCCTTAACAATACAAACGATTTCATCATGTACCTGCAAAGCAATCCAGCCATCTATATTATGCTCTTTTAATAAATCAGCCATTTTAATCATGGCGTGATTAGTTACATGAGCTGCCGTAGCCTGAATAGGAAAATTTTTAGCATTATTTAAAAGGGTTTTATATTTATAATAAAGCGTTACCCCGTTTTCACCGTATCTATTTTTCATCAACCATTTAGTAGAAAGCAACTCCCCATACTTACGGTATAATCTCTGAACATCTTCTAAATGTCTTCTTCTCCCAAACTTAGTCTCAACATAACCGAATTGTTTAGCTAAAAATTCCTGATTCTGCATATAATCTCGTAAATAAGGATACTCATCCAAATATTTATCTATAACGTCTTGAGCTTCTTCAACACTTAAACCCATATCATTAGCTAATTTCCAAGCCGATATTCCATAAACAGTCGCTAAGCAGAAAATTTTACTTTCCTGCCTTTTCCCTTTATTTACTTTTTTAAGATAGTTTTCAGCTTTAGGATCAGAAGACACTCCCTCTAGTTCAAACACGTTAATAGCAACATCGCTATATAAATCTAAAGCTTTTTCCCATAAGGCTTTAAGTTTTGGCTCAGTACTAACCCAGCTGAAGCATCTCGGCTCTAAACTAGCAAAGTCGGCACTAACAATCTTATATCCCGAAGGAGCAATAAAACCCTTTTTAATTCGCACATCATCTCTAGGAAGCGTTTGAAGGTTTAAACCACCGCCGCAAGAATAGCGTCCTGAGGTAGTTCCAAATTGGAACAAACTGGGATATATCCAACCATCTATATTTTTTTCCAAAATAGGTTTAATATAAGTGCTCAATTGTTTTTCTTCTTTTTTTAGAGCCAATAAGTCCTCTACAAAAGGGATCTCAGAATAATGAGGAAGTGTAGTTTTTGTTATCTGGGGTGCGTTGGTTTCCCTTGTTCTTGAAATGGGTTCGCATTTATAATGTTTAAAAAGAAGCCAGCCTAAATGTTTATTTGAATTTAAATTAAAAATATAAGGCTTACTAGGATTGTTTTCAATATATAATTTCTTTTTTATTTCAAACTCTACATGATCTGGTAAATCTTTTTTATGAATAACGAAATCAAAAGCTTTATTTTCTCCTATTTCAGTTTGATATTTAGCTAATAACGGCTTAGAAAATGAAATCATTCCAGTTTTAGGATTAATAGGAGGCTCTATTCCATAATATTCAAACACAGCACAAGCAAACCTACCACTTCTAGTAGTTTTTATATACTTATCAACTATTTCACGAACTAAAGGCGTAATGTCTGATCCTATTTTTTTAAATATTTCAGTAGTTAAATGTTCAATATTTGCTTCAGTTTCATCCCTAAGTTTTTCAAAATAAGGCACGTCAACATATAAACCTCGCATTTTCATCGGAATCGTACACTTTTTATAAAGAGGCATCACTTCTTCATTATAAAAAAAGTTGTCTAAACCTTCATCGTAGAGTTTTCCTTCCAAATAATCAAAAAGTCTAATAGTAATATCCGCATCCGCAGCTCCATATTTACTTATAACTTCTAAATCAGCCTTATACATATCTTTATGGTTTTTAGTCCACCTTCCTCCATTAGCTTTTACGGACTCCCTTAACTCCTGTTGTTCCAAATCCGCCTCTTCCTCAGACTCATAGCCTATATAGGAGGCATATAATCTAGCAAGTTTTTTAAGAGAAAACGGGCGCTCTTCATCAATTGTATGCTTGAGCAAAATAGTATCACAATATAAAGCTGGTGTTAAAAGTATATTATAATAATACCACATAACTACAATATCATAAACCCCGTTATGCATAATAAGTTTTTTAGTTAATAGTAAATCTGTTAACCTTTTTATAAAATCCAATTCAAATTCAGCTGAATGTAAACGCTCAAGTTGTTCCTTTTTTTTATTCCACTTAGCCAATGGAATATACACGCCCTCCATAGGTTGGCATGATATTCCTATCCCTATTACTTGAGCTCTCGACTCTTCCTCTGAATCAGTCTCAATATCAAACGCTACATATTCATTCTTTTGAATATAACGCAGGGTTTGTTCAAGAGTCTTCGAATTTAGTGCGACATGGTATTCTTTCATTCTTTTCCTTCTTAACTATCTTAAATGTTTTTTCTCTTTTAAAATAATCTGAATCTTTATCAATAAATCTAGCCTGTGCAGTAGGTAAATCCTTATGATGCTGCTGACAAAGATCAATATACTGCCTAAACTCGTCTTTAGTCATAGGAGCGATAGTTCCAGTTTTGCCATTCCAATGAAATACACACTCATCTAAACAACCAGCTCTATTTTTTGCAATATATAAATGCAAATATTCATCATCAGCTTGAAGACCGTTTCCGAATGGTCGCCAAACATTTATAACAATAGTCGCATTTTCTTCCCAATGACCAGAATCTTTTGCAATCCTACTACTATGAAGAGGTTCTGTATGATCCCCTTTATCTCTTGATATCTGAGAAATATACATAAGATGGGTATTAGTGTTTTTACAAATATCGTTAGCAGCTAAAGCGTTTTTAGAAGCCATTGCGTAAGCAGTAGCCTCGCTACCCACCAACCTTCCAGCATAGTCGATAAAAACAATCTGAATTCTAGTTTTTTCTGATTTATCCCCGTTATAAGAAGTAATTACCTTTTCAATGTAATCAGAAGTAACCATTGATTTAAAATTAAATAAAGTATAAGGGTAGTTTTCTTTTAATAGCGTTTTTATGTTTTTAACCTTTTTTATATCATAAGTATATTTATTAAATGCGGCTTCCACCTCTTGAGGTGTATATTCTGTATGCTTAGTAGCCATTTTTTCCAGTAAACTGGTATTAGCCATGTCCAAGGAGAAAATCATATGATAAATTTGTTGTTTATTAAGATTTTCAATAATTTGAATAATTACAGACGTTTTACCTGAGCCGTTACTTCCGTTTAAAATAGAATAGTTTCTAGGTCTAAGTCTTATTCTGTTATCAACCCAGTCAATACCAGTTTTAGGATATTCTTTTTGAGCCTCTTTTCCATATTTTTCATAAGATTCAATAACTTGATCAATAGTATTCCATTCGATATTTAATTCATCCTCTTGGTTATAAAACCCACAGGATGAATCACAATGGTTAAGCAAAAAAGGGTCATCACAAGAATAAATCCCACCGGCCCAAGTATCCGAATAAACTACGTTTAATATTCTTTCAGTGTCTGAATCATTATAGGGATTTAAACTTTCATAGCGGCTTTCTCGTAATTCTAAAGCTTTATTTAAAATAGCCCGGACTACATCCTTAGTAAAACCTTGGCCTTTGTGATATGCGGCTAATCTAATAAGTGCGTTTTCTCGTTCACCTTGACCAAAAAACCCCTGCTCTAAAGTATAAATACACTTTCTTTTATTTGGAGGGCATCCTGATAAATCCAAACCATCAGGAACATCAAACTCTTTTTTAGGGGCTGCGTCTACTTCATAATATTTTTTCTTTAAAAATTCCGCATCAATTTTAGCAGATTCATATTCAACATCTCTTGGGTTTTCTGCTAATTTTCGGATTTCCATTTCTGATAAATCCCTAAGCTCGGATTCACTAATAGCTATTTTATACAATCCAGAATCCTGATGCTTAGTATTCGCTACCCTAAAAACTCGGGTAGCATTGTAAACCACCATATCAAAAACAGTTGAAGAAACCCCGGCCTCTTTTGCTAGTTTAGTGCATATCTGTCTAGTTTCTTTGTGATTAAATATTGAACCCGTTTTAAGTAGAATATGAACGCCTTTGTTACCGCTAAAGTATATCTCTACTGATTGATTGAAGCCTAGATTGTAAAGGTGCTCAATTAGAACAAGAGCGGATTGCCTGACTTTTTCAAAATCGGGTTTAAAATCAAGATCCCAAAACAAAGTATCTGTATAACCCTCTCCAGCAAAACCCGCTATACTCTTGTTATTATTATCCCAATATTCTAAAACTTCTTCATTATACCAATAAGCAGAATAGTACCAATCTATAGAATAGTCGTCAACGTGCGCCTCAACCTGATCTTGGGGTAATAGGGTACCCTTATCCTGCAAGGTCTTAGTTAACCTTACATACATAAACTAATATCCTTATTATTAAATGTTAATTAGCTGGAATAGAAACTCTACCTACAGTAGTATCCTCATCATCTTCAAAAGTCTTAAAGCTTAATAACATTCTAGTTCCGCTTTTAACCTCAAAAATATCATCATCTGAAGGGAGTTTTATAGTAAAAAGAAGTTCCAAACCTGAGTCTTTAAATTCAGCTTCCTTATCCTTAGAGGTCTTCTTAGTCGTATATATAGATCCGATATCTTCCAAGCCCTCTTCGGAATCTACATAAATATGCCCCAATACAAAATCGGGATCTTTTTCTTTTGTATTAAACTTTATAAATACCTCAGAGCCAGTTTTTAACTCTCTAACAGCTCCCTTTGGCATATAGCCTTTTAGCCAAACACGTTCATCAAGAGTCCTTAGCTCTTCTATAGTATCTGCATCATATTCTTGGGGGTCGATTGAAACTAAACCAACTGGAATAAACGATGATTTAGAATTAGTCTTCTTTTGATTTTTTTTCTTAAACATACAAGCCTCCATTTAAGATTTTTTAAAAGATGTACCTTTCGCAAATTTATTAGTTATTTTAAGTCGATCTACAGTCGTTCCTTTATTAGAGGATTCGGTTTTCTTTTCTTCCTTTTTTTCTTCCTGTTTTTCCTCTTTCTTATTTGTTTTTTTAGCAAATTTAACAACTTTAGATTCTTTTTTTGTCTCAGTGGGAGTGTCTTTTTTATTAGCTTTTTTCTCTTGCCGTTTATTAAATTTGTTCATTTCCTCAGCAGAAGCAACAGCTTTTTCAACCTTAAAACCCAAACAAGCTAAAGCACGCCCGTAAGCTACCGTTTCTGTGTATTCCTGCACTTTTTCATCAAATTCATCGTTAGCTAAAAAAGCGTGACCAGTAGCAGCAGCTACTCCAGTTTCGGTAAATAGCCTAGCCTCTTCTATATTTCTACAAATAACCGCTTTAAAGGTTATTCCACTAGAATCGGCGCTTTTAAAGGTTGAAATAAAACCCTCAGGATATTTTTCTCTGAACTCGGCAAGCCTTTCATTGACTTTAACGTAAGCATTTTCATCAAAATTATCGTTAGTTTTAAAGCCCATTAATACCTCCATTTTAAATTAGCATATTTTATAAATTTTGTCAAGACTTTTTTTCCTTTTTTACAAGATGCTTTAACTTATGAAGATCTTTACCTTTCCAGCACGCATCATAAAATTCACACTGATTTCCATACATAAAACAGTTACTGGGGTTCTTAAATTTAATCCCATTTCTAATAGCATCACAAATATTCAAATAATCGTCTAAAACCCCATTAATTTCAGACTCTTCGAAGGTCTTGTATATTAGCTGTGTAACGCCTTCAAAATCGTTAATGGTATACTTACCCTTCCCACAGCTCTTACAGTTCTTTGCAAGCGATTTATGAGGCCTCTCAGCGCCACATTTATCGCACGTCTTAACTACTTTTGGTTTTTTCAGCAATACCATATAACCAGCGTTTAAAGTTTTATATTCTTCAAAAACTCCAGCCAAATAAACTTTAAGTTGCTCACTAGTATCCAAAGCATGCATCATATAAGCTCTAGCGGCAGTTTTCAAATCCAATACTACGGGCCCTTCAACATCTTTTAATTTTACAATAAAGTCAAGAAAGCCAATGATTTCATCACCACTTTCATTACACAAGGATATAATTTTCTGTTTTTCGTATACTTTTTCTATTTTAGGAAGTAATTGCTTATTAAAGGCTTTAATCATAATCTCGCCTCTTCGCCTCATGCTATGCCAGTATACTATATTTACAAAGCTTTTTTGCTTTGTAGTTAACGGCTTTTTAGAAGCGTTTAGTTTAGCAAACTCCGCTTCCCATTTACTAACACCTAAAAGATCTTCGCAGTCTTTTAATATGACTTTTTTATCATCATCTTTTAATAAAATATCATCGTAATCACTATTAAAAAAAGATATGTCTGGATTTCCGTATAAATCATTTTCAGTATCTGGGTCGCCGTTATTTTCTACCGCCCAAAACTCTATAAAGCGCTCGATAGCTTGATCTAATGGCTCCCCATCTAATAAAGCTGAAACTCCCTCTTCAACGGCTTTTCCAAAAATTAAAGAGGAGTAAATATCCGTAGTTTTATAATCCTTACTAATAAAATACTTAGTAGCGCATTGTTTATATTTACTTGCCGATGAATACGATAATTTAACTGTCTCCAATTAACCTCCCATAAGCTGTGCTAATGGATTAGGTGCTCCATCAGCTAGTTTATTATCCATTACTACAGCTCCGCCAGTGGTAAGTAAAAGCCCGGCTATTGATACAGCATTCTCCAGAGCTGATTTAGTTACTTTTACAGGATCAATAATGCCAGTCTCTACCATGTTACAATACTCTTTTTTTACCGCATTATATCCGGAATCTTTAGGCATGTGACTTAAAATAACATCAGAATTTTCTCCAACATTCTCAATAATTTTCTTAATAGGGGCTTCTAAAGCCTCCCTCATAATGTTAACACCTAAAGTCTTACCTTTTAAGTTTTGAGAAATTTTATATAAAGCTAAACCACCGCCTTCTACAATCCCCTCTTCAATAGCAACTCGAGCGGCACAAACAGCATCTTCAATACGGTCAAACCTTTCTTTCATTTCAAGTTCAGAATCCCCACCAGCATGAATAACGGCAATACCGTCCACTAATTTTCCAATTCTAACCCTAATATTACTAGCATCAAATTTAGAAAGCCTTTCCTGAGATAGCATGGTCTTAAGATCATTAACTCGAGCTATAATGTCTTCTTCACTTCCCTGCCCATTGTATATTACAGTTTGATCAGGACTAATTTCAATCTTATCTGCACAACCTAGATGCTCATCGGTAACATCGTCTAGATCAATAATACCTCTAGCAGTAACCTGACCGCCTAATAAAACAGCCATATCTTCGAGCATTTGAGTTCTAGCATTAGGAGAGCCATCAAATGGGGCTTTAATAGCTGCTACTGGCATTTTAATCTGTGTTTTACTTCGTACTATAAAATCTTTAACTTCATCACTATAATCGTAAGCCACAATTAATAAAGGAATTATATTATTTAAATGCCCAGTCTCTGGATCTCCATCCATTAATCTGACAACAAATTTTCTAAATTTATGTACATCCTCTAACTTACCAGCATAAAGCAGAATTGCTGGACTTTGTAATTCGCAGGTATTTTTAGCTTTATTATTTACTAACAGCATTCCATGTGGGCCCCACTGCCTCCAACCTTGCTTATATACAGCTCCCTCTATTTTAGTTAAAACAGTTTCTCTACTCATACTTTCTTCGATAGCAATATGACCATCCTCTCCAACAGAAAGAATAGCTTCAGAAACTATTTTAGCTATCTGCTCATCTCCATTAGCTGCTATTTTAGCGACACGCTGAATATCTGATTCATTAAGCTCGATTTTCATTTTATCTAATTGTTTAAGAATTCCGTTTTTTATATTCTTAAGTTCATTATATAATTGTATTCCGTTGTTACCCCTGACTACGTGCTGATAACCAGCTGAAAAAATTGCTTGAGCTAAAAGAAGCGCAGTACTTGTACCATCCCCAGCTACTTCTACTGTATTTTTAGCTACTTGTAAAACAGCTTGGGCAATAGTGTTCTTATCAGGATCTGAAAAACTTATACTTTCACAAACCGTAACTCCGTCTTTAGTAATTAAGGGGCCCATAGGAGTTCCATCAGGATTATTGCCTTGTCTTTGAATAATAACCGGCAAACCCCCGGGGCCCAATGTATTAGCAACCAAATCTACCATTTTATTAATAGTGCCGTAAGCTACTTCTTTAGTATTAAAATCATTTAGAATCTTTTTCGACATCTTCTTCCTCCAAAGCTTTAGTATCCATCATTCTTTTGGTACTTCTAGAAATTTCTCGTTCTGAAAGAATGCTGGTAACAAACTGTTCAAAGTCTTCAACCATACCCTTCCGTATCTGTGGAATCTTTCCCAATGATACCTGTTCATAAAGAAAGGTTAATATTTTCGATTTTAGATCCATATTATCCTCCATTTTTATCCATTATATCAATTATTAATCTGCTTGTCAAGTCTTTTTTTAATTATTTTTAACATACTTGACTTTATTTCGATCCCGTGATATAATAGTCGTATGATAAAAATATATATAAATAATTCCTTAAGCAAAATAGAGAATATAAACGATAAGTTACATAATGTGATAAAACAAGAACTAACTTATGAAAATCCTGAATTAGCTTTTCAAAAAAATCAATATATCAGTAAATTAAGATCGCTTAATACCCGCTTGGATACTCCCGGGCTCAAAATAACAAATAAATCCCAATTAATTAAACAACGAAATAAACTAAAATGGCTATTAAAGCATTACGATAAGGACTTAAGTATTAAATTTTATAAAAATAATCAATTTCCTTCAGGCTTATTAAAAAGAGTAGTTAATATTATTAATAATATGGGTTATGAATATGAATTAATTGATGAAAGGAAAAAACCCAAACTCCATAATGCTAATTTAACTCTTAAAAATCAATTTCCATCATTTAGATATTATCAAAACAAAATAATACAAGCCACCCAAAATAGTGAAAGAGGTGCTATTGAATCTGCGTGTGGCACTGGTAAAACTTTAATGATTAATAAACTAATATGGAAAATGGGAGTAAATACTTTAATAATTACACCGGGAAAAGACATTAATAAAATGCTCTATGACTCTTTTATCCACTTTTTTGGAAAAGGGAAGGTTCAAAAAGTAGATAGTAAAACTACTAAAATTAATAAACCTATCGCAATTGGTAATATTCAAGCACTAGTTAAGCTCAAAAAAGGAGTTTTAGATAATATAGATATGTCACTCTGGGAAGAGGCGCACCATAATAGTGCTACAAGTTATCAATTTTTAAACGAAAATCATTTAAACAATTGCTATTATCGATATTTATTCACCGCCACTTTTTATCGAAATGATGGTTTCGAGATAGGGTTAGAGGCTTTTACTGATCAAATACTTTATCAATACACGTTTAAACAAGCTATTAAGGACGGCTATTTGACGAAACCGGAGTTTATTTGGATTGAAAACGAAGCTCCATATTATGAAAAATATCAAACTGAATACAAAAAATCAATAGTAGAAAATGCAAAACGTAATAAAATAATATCAGACTTAATTACTAAACATCAAAAACAATCTACTTTAGTGCTGGTTAAACAGCTTGAGCATGGTAAAATCTTAAGCAAACTTAATAACGTGGAATTTATGCATGGCCAGCTAAGTGACACTAAAAGGCAAAAATTATTAAAAGACTTCAAAGAACAAAAAATTAAAACTTTGATTGCTACAGACGGTGTTTGTGGAGAAGGTATAGATATTCCCTGTATTGAGGTTTTAATATCTGCGCATGGCGGAAAGGCTCAGTCTAAGATTGTTCAAGCTGTAGGAAGACCTATTAGAATATATCCCGAAAAGAAAAAGGCCCTTATCTATGATTTCCGTGATAAGGGCTCCAAGTATTTGGAAGAACACGCCTCAATCCGTGAGACTATTTATAATCAATTCAGACTCTAAGAGTCGGAAGGTTCTGATGGCCAACTGTAGTTATCTATATCCAAAGAGTCTACATCTGAAGTAGCATCCCCTTCACCATTTTACCTATATTAATCGTCTATAACAAGCCCATTAAATTATAATACTGGTTCTTCCGGCCAATAATCATTGAAATCAACGTCAAGAATACTTGTTATCTCAGGCTTACTTTCATCATCTATATCTGCCTGTATTACCTGCGGAACGCTCTTTAACTGCATTCTGTAATATCCACACTTATTTGTCTTTTCATCTGTCCATGCCGATTCTGCCAAATACTCTGTCCATGATTCGTCCTGAGGATCTACAAATACATCATCTTCACCTTCTTTGCTCCAATACTTTGCTCCTGTATCTGCCCACATCTTATATTTAGCCTGCTTGTCAATAAAATCTTCTAATTTTTGATCTCTTTGCCTTCTCAATTCTTTCCACGCCATAGCCTGATCTTCTGGAAGCTTGCCATCAATCAATGTTTGTATATCCTGCGCTTCCTGACTTTCAGGATCAATATCCAAACCATCAATATCTACCACGAATTGACCATCTGGCATATTAC
>Ga0180433_10005658_pt1 | contig 16765 bp, 21 predicted proteins | sample SS_ome_8_FD_132980 | JGI IMG/M metagenome (GOLD analysis project Ga0180433, IMG submission 132980) | Hypersaline lake sediment archaeal communities from the Salton Sea, California, USA - SS_1_D_1 metaG | ecosystem: Environmental > Aquatic > Non-marine Saline and Alkaline > Hypersaline >... | reverse complement strand
TTCTACAACAGATGAAAAAACACCATGGATTAACAGAGAGCGATGAATTATATCAAAGATTACAGGGCGCTTGCTTCGACAAATACAAGTCTTACTTTACTAATGCCGACGATTTTAACGATGCTTTAGCAACAGCAAAAACAGCTGGTGAAATTTTAGGTATTGTTTATCAGGATAGATTTATGCAGGCATGTGGCAAAGAAAATCTAAAGCAATATAATCATTGGAAGCTTGGGGATTCGTTAAGAACTTTCATGGAGACTGTTGAAAATTTATAAAATATGTTAAGGTTTTGCATTATGAAGAAGTTATTTGCATGCGTTTTATCGCTATTTTTGTTGTCGGCCAATGCTTTCGCGCTGGTTCTAGAAGATCTGCCACAAGAAAAACTGCATCAGTTATTGTCAGGTAAAAAAGTTGGTTTTTATATCGGTTCATTTGATCCTATACACAAAGGGCATGAGCAACTTGTAGAAAATATAATTAATCAAGATTTAGTAGATTACTGTTTGATTTATCCGGCTTGGGGTGGAGATGAATATAAGGATAGAACTAACGTAAACATTAGGTTGGATATGCTGTTTGGATTATACAAAGATAATCCGAAAGTTATTGTAACTAGGTTTACACCAATTCAGTTGCAAAAATTATTAACTGTGGATGCGTCACACAAGATTTCAGGAAAGCCAACGGTGACGTCTGCTATTAAAGATACACAGTATATTGGTATTCTAGGATCTGATACAGCACTAGATACAGTTGCTGATAAAAAGAAATTATCTGTATTTATGCGTGGCGTAAAAATACCTGAAAAGTATTATGAGAATACTATCGGTGGAATCATTGCACTGCCGGTAACTAATTTTGTAGTATCTTTACGTAAGGGAGATAATATTGATACATTAGGCAATATGATTGGTGATCGCAAAATTATAGCGACTATCAAACCAACTAATAATACCGCATCTTCTACTAAGGCCAGAATCAAAATTAAACACGGAGAAGATGTTTCTGATTTGTTAAGCCCAGAGGTGGTTAAAATCATTAAAAATCAGCAGCTATATAAATAAAACTATCGTAGTGTTAATTAGTTTTGTATCAACACCCTAAGCCCAAACATCTCCTCCTGCTCATTCCATAACAGCGGCACGTTATTCATCAGGTCGGCAAGTTTAAGGTGCCGTGGTTGGGTACCGTTGATAATAGCCTCTTTTAATTTTGGAGCTAAAAAATTCAGGCGCAAGATTAGCTGCGCATATTTGGCGGTGATGGACTCGCGCTCACATAATTCTTTCATGCCGCTATATTTTCCAGACTTTAATTGTCGCTGCCACAAATGAGCTTTAACAAGGGCTTTCAGCAACGTCATATCAATACCTGAATCATCAGCTGGTGGTTGTACGCCTTCGGGCGCTAATACCATTTTGCGACCACCACGTTTTTTTAATTTTAACGGCATAAATACAGACATTTCGCCATCTTTAATGCTGGTTTCAATCATGCCATTGCCTCATCTTGTGTTTCTAAAACCAGACTATGCAAACCCTCTTGGTTAATTCTAACATCAACACCATAGGTACCAACCAGCACGGTGCGGATTAAAGTCTGGATAATTTTTTGTTGTTCTATTGGAAATAAATTTTGCCATACGCCATCAATATCTTTTAAGAGCTCAAATACCTGTGCTTTATTAAGCCCCGCTTGCTCTAGCAATATGCTGGTTTGTGCTGCAATTTCTGGGGATTTTAAAATATGGCGCACTTGTTTAATAACAAAATGCTCAACCTCACCTGCGGCTAAATAAGAGCCAATGCCAGTACAATCTTTGCCTCTGAGTACATTGCTGCAAACATAATAGCGGTACTGGCGATTTTGCTTAGCAGTATAGGTGGGTGTCATCGGTACATTGCAAGAGGAACATTGAATCACGCCTTTTAATAACATTGGTGCTTTACCAAAGGCTGAGTTACGTTTGGGCGCTTTTTTAAATGTCTCTTGCACCTGGTCCCATAGTTCCTGGCTAATAATTGCATCATGCAAACCATCAAACAACTTCTCTTTATGCCGAATCTTACCCATATAAACAGGGTTGGTTAGAATGCGCCGTAATGATGCTTTGGTGAATTTAGCGCCACCAATGAGCTTGCCGTTTTTAGTGGTAAATTGCTTGGTTCTGTGGCCTTCGTCGTTTAATTCACGGGCTAAATGGGTAGCTGATGCCAGCACTAAAAATCTTCTAAAGATATGCTCAAGCAAAATGGCATCTTGATTGTTTATTACTAATTTGCGATCAACAATGTCGTATCCCAGTGGCGGATTGCCGCCCATCCACATACCTTTTTGTTTAGAGGCTGCAAATTTGTCGCGGATCCGCTCACCGGTTAATTCCCGCTCATATTGCGCAAAGCTCAAAAGTACATTAAGCATCAATCTACCCATAGAATTAGCGGTATTAAAGCTTTGGGTAACAGATACAAAAGTCACATTATGCTGATCAAACAAATCAACAATTTTGGCAAAGTCCAATAGCGATCTAGATAGCCTGTCTATTTTATAAACAATAACACAATCAACTAAACCGGCAGCAATATCTTCAAATAATTGCTGTAAGGCAGGACGCTCTAAGGTTCCGCCTGAAAAACCGCCATCATCGTAAAGTTTATCGATTATTTGCCAGCCTTCATGTTGTTGGCTTTTGATATAATTTTCACCGGCTAAGCGCTGGGCATCTAAGCTGTTAAATTCTTGCTCTAATCCTTCCTCATGGGATTTTCTGGTATAAATGGCACATCTAGTCATAAATTACGCAGCGCCTCTTGTTCTTAATCCAAAAAACAACGGACCATTCCAGCGGGTGCCGGTAATTCTTCTGGCAATTGCAGATAATGATTTATAGGTTTGACCACGGTAGACAAATCCATCTTCTGCGACCAGCACCTCATAATTAACGCCTTGGTATTCGCGGATCAATTTAGTGCCAACAGCAGGCTTACCATTTAGCATATGGTTTGAAAATTTCTTGCCCTTTTCCATTTGATTGGCCATAGCATCTAATGTGGCAGCGGGCTTTTCTGTCATCGGCCCATAGGCTAATTCTTGCAAACGATGGGCTAGCCGTGGGATCAGATAATTCTTCTGATACGGTGGTGCAGGTGCATCAAATAGCTGCTGCCATAATTGCTTCAGTTCTTGTATGGGCTGATTTTGTAGTGCCAGCACCTGCTTAATGGTTGACGGTTTTTTATTCATATCACCTCAAATTAGTTGGTTTACTTCAATTTCGGCTCTACAGTAACGCTTCATTTCGGAGAAAAGTCCAGAGAAAGAGAGGCTTTTAGCTCAGTTTCTGGCTTCTTCTCCAAAACTGTCTCCCGAAGCAGGCTATTTGCTATGATTTGGGCGATTAGCTTAATTGGGTTTGGTGCCTTATTTTTCTGCATTTGCTGCGAACTCCATGTAATTTGTTGCCTAAGTGTTATTTACAGGGAACACCTCTCAAACGTTCACCCATTAATTGAAATTCTCCGCTTGACTACCCTAACAAATGTTAGGTAAGATAAAATGGTGTTTTAAAAAAGGATTTATCTTGATGACTAAGGAAGCGCATATGAAACCAGGACCTAAACCCACGATGGGACTAACTCAGGCCCAGCGAGATACCATGCGGGTTATCCGCCAATATCAACAGCAGAACGGCATGTCGCCGACTGTACGCGATGTTGCTGATGCTAGGGGTATCAAAAGCTCTAGTGCTATTGAAATCATCCAGCAGCTGGAATCTAAGGGCCATCTCAAACGCGGTAAAGGCAAAGCTCGGGCTATTGAATTGATAGAGCCAACAACGCCTATACCAGTGATTTCACAGGTGGTGCCGGTTGAGATTTTAGGCCAGGTAGCAGCCGGTCACCCCATACTTGCGATAGAAGACAGACGCGGTGAGTTTCTAGTGGATACCACAATAGCCAGAGGCCATTGTTTTGCGCTGGAGATCACTGGCGACAGTATGATTGATGCGGGTATTGATGATCGGGATTTTGTGATTGTGCGCAGCCAAGAGACGGCGATAAATGGTGAGGTTGTTATTGCTTTATTGGATGATGATGAAGCAACCTGTAAAACTTTTTATAAGCTTGATCGGCACATTGAGTTAAAGCCTGAAAACAAGGCTTATCCGGTTATTGTTGTCCCACCGGAGCGGCCATTTAAAATTCTAGGGAAGGTAATTGCAATTCGAAAAACGGAGGTTAAATATGCAAACAATGGCAGTAACAACTAACTTTCAAATAACGCCAAATCGCAGGTTCTGGGAGCATGATTTGGAACTACCTATTGAAAGATTAATGACAGAATATAGTGATGTTTTATCACGGCAAAATTGGATTGAATCGTTATCTGGCAGGCAGCTTACTGTGCTGTATGCTGCAAGTAATGATCTGGATTTCACCCAAGAGGTACCGCTTTCTAAGATGCGGCAAATGCTAGTGGAAAAATCAGAACAGCTATTTGATTACTATCTGGTGAACCGCTTTAACCATGCCAAATTAGAAACCGCCGTATCTGATATTGCTAAAGAAATTTTAAGCGATGAATTGCTTGAATTCTGCCTTGTGAAAAATAACAAATACGATAAGAAATCACTGCTATTTGCTTTGTTTAAGCAAAAGCCGGATGCGCTTAAAAATATTTATCACTATGACAAAATTCACAAAAAGGGTTTTGCAGCTTTTGTGCTGATGAATCCACCAAGGCAACGTGAGCTTAGTTTTGATGAATTTGTTTTATCATCCCCAATAACTAAAATTTTGGAAAAATACGATGCAAGTTTAGGCGATGACTTTGAGAGCACCTTACAAGACGTCTTTTTGCATAACGACAGATTGTACTTATTTATTCGCCGCGCAAGTGATGAGGATGTGCTGCTAAATTGCGATCAGCTATTGCATGGGCATAAACCAGAATGGACGATTATTGATTTTGCAGCCAATGGTAACCAGGTTAATATCTGTGCTAAATGTCCGCAAAAATCAGTGTTTATTGCCAATGCCTTAGTCAGCGATTATTTTGGCAAAGAGCTAAGCTTTGTTGATGCCGGTGATGTGAATTTTAGCAAACAGGTTGAGCGCTTTATTCGCCATAGCGCATCTCATCAGACGGATGAAATCAAATTATTTGAAATTAAGTTTCGATCGCCATATTTGCACAACAATACCGAGATTGTGATCAGCACCTGCCCGCATGATTCTATTGCTGAGGATTTGCAAGCGATTCAAGCGGCGGTTGGTGATATTTTAGCGGATATTACTGCGGTAGATTCCATCAAGGTCTTGTATAAAAATAAGCGCATTACTCTGTATTTTAGGTGTTTGGATGAGGCGTGCGATCATATCCGCATCTGTTATTCAGAGCATGTGCTGGATAAAAATGCTAGGGAAGCTTTTAAATCATGGATGAGGACAACATATGGGCTTAAGGTATTACCAAAAGCAAGGTGCTGCTACTGATGCGATTAAAGCATTAATTATGCACCAAGGATCTTGGGTAGATTTAAATCAGGAATATCAAAATGCATTGATGTTTTTGCAGGAAAATAATTTTGCGCGCTCGCATTCTAGCTCCTTTGTTAAATGCTACAATCAGCGGGATACCCTGGATTTAAAATTTGTCAGCAATCATGACTGCCATAACCAAATTTATATTGAGCCTGATTTTGATGAGGATTGTGATGATTTGGTCTGTGATAGCTGTGGCCGGTATATTCTGCCCAACACCCATAGCAAGCAACGATTTATTGAAACCTCAGTAGAGCTAAATTACAAGTTTTTTGAGACATTTATCGAAGATACTATGCGTCAACAAGAAATTGCTTTTCACAGGCTATCTACAGGCATTTATGCTGTTATGAGCCCGCATGGTCTTGCAACTATTGTGGTTATGGATCTTTGTAATGATTATCGCTATTTAACAGTGGATAAGCTAAAGGGTAGCCCAACATTGTTGTTAAATATCCGAGATAAATTGCCTAAAACCGGGCTAGAGGTACAACGTCTATCGGTTGCTGATTTTGTTGTGATGCCGAAAATATTAGCAGATAGTATTATGGCCACTTGCAAACAAGGTGTTGCTGATAATTTACCAAACCAATCAGCCAGCATATTGCCATTTCCAGCAATTAATTTGGCAGAGCCGAAGCCTGCATCAGAAGAAAAATACCTGGAAATAAAGATTAATGATGCCGGTGTGAGTATCAATGATATTGTGGTTGTTGGCAGGCAAGCCAGTTCTCGCTTATTGATTTTCCGTTTGCTGCTAGAGCAATATTGGCAGGATTTTGAGGTAGCCAAACCACCCGAGCAACATAGTTTTCTCAACATGAATCAGCTATCTGATTTGATGGAGCCACATGTTGGTATGGTTAACGATTTAGAGCAACAAATCAGGCGGCCATTAAATAAAATGCAGAAAGTGATCCAAGATACTTTGGCCAAAGAGTTGGGTTTGCCCGTCCAGCGTCATGATGTCATCGAAATGCGCGGATGGCCAGGCTGTAATAATAAACAAGAATTTGGTTATCGCTTAAACCCGCATACGCTACTTTTTAGGAAGTGAAGCAGCATCTAACCATTTTTGCTCTTTACTATCACTACTGGTTGTTTTGATTAGCAACCCTTCAGCAAGCAATTCATTAGCCAATGCTTCTATCTTATGACGGCTCAAAGTATGTAATTCTACTGGCAAGCGTGCACGCTGTTTAAATAGTCCAGGCTCACCTGTATGGGTAAATGGTACGCCATCACTTGCAGCATCTTTAATTGCCTCAATCAATGTTTGCTTTAAATAATCTGGAGAAAATCCACCTGTTGGCACAAAAACCCCATCTTGCCATTCCAGATTTAGATCTTCTTGCATTGGTCCATAGTTTGATTTTTTGCGGCTTAAAATTCTAGTGTTGCCATTTTCCTGATTAGAGGCTCTGGAGAAATACCAGCGCGATCTAACTGTGTTATTCCAAGCGGTAGAGCCACCTGTGCCGGTTTTACGCTGAATACCAGAATCGGATGGATGGGCGCAAAGCAAAACAGCACCATTGATAGCACGGGCAATACGAGCACAGCAATTTTGCACAAACTGGCGAACCTGAGAGCGATTATTTTCATTGCCACCAAATAAATCAGCAACCGTATCTAAAATCACTAAATCTGGTTTGAAAGATTTAATATCTTCTAGTAATTCTTGATAAAACATCGTGAGCTGGCCTGCATCTTTACCATCAAAAATCATTAATAGATTATCAGCGCCAACTCTTGAAATCATACGAAGATTATCTGTTAAATCTGACATTTCTACATCAAAATAGCTGTTGATTGCATGTTGCCTGCGCCATAATTCTTGCTCATCATCTTCACAAAGCAGCGCATAAACTTTTGCTTGTTGTATGGGTAAATTAAGCCAAGGTGAACCTGTTGCAACAGCTGTCATCAGTTGCTGTGATAGCAGCGATTTGCCAACACCACCATCGCCATAAATGGCCGTAACATAACCTTTAGGCAGCCATTCTTTAATCACCCAATTGCGCTCTGGCGGCAGTGCTTGCCAGTTACAAAGATCAATCGCCTCAATGTTAGATCGTTTTATTACCTCTTTTTTGCTGGTGCGGATAAATTCTCTTAGATTTATTTTTTCACTCAATGCATCCGCTGCATCCCAGCCTTTAGGTTTGTCTGTAGGTAGAATCATGATAGCAATTGAGGCAACGTTAGGTTTTAAAAATTCAGCTAATTGTTTGGCGTAAGCAATACCAGGTTCATCATTATCAGGCCAGATTGTGATATGCTTTTTATAAAGAGGTCGCCAATCGGTTTTATCTAATGGCGCATTAGCGCCAAACATTGCAGTAGTTGCGGTAATGCCTGATTTAATTAAAGCATCTGCTGATTTTTCACCTTCAACAATCATAATGTTTCTGGATTTCATGATGCCCGGGATATTATAAAGTGGCCTGATATCAGGGGCGCGGTGGCTACAGCTTTTCACATCCCAAGGGCGATATTGTTTGCCACGTTTGGTTTCATAGCGGTACACGCAGGCAATAATCTTTTCATTTTCATCGTAGTAATCCCAACGCGCTGTTGGCTGGCCTAATAAATTATCTTGGCATAAATCTTTTAGATCGTTGCTGTCATATTCTTGTAGCCTTTCTCTTATTTCTCTGTCTTCTTGGTATGTGCGCGTTCTAATGCCAAGCCAATCCGACATGTCGTTAATAAGATCAGGGAAATCATATTTGGTATCGCGTCCGGTAACCGCTGCCCAAAGGCCAATAATATCGCCACCTTCGCCGGTTGCAAAATCATGCCACATGCCAGCCTTATCACCAGAGATGTCAATGACTAAACTTTCGCCCATATTGCCTCTGATATCACCAACATAAAATTTGTTGTTTTTAAAAACACCACCTGGCAATAGGTAAGATAACACCCCACTTAAATTGCTAATTAACCTTGCTTTTATTTCAGAGGTAGATTCTGAATGGCCCATCATCTGTGATACATATTGTGGTGCTGCTTTGTTGAGATCAAACCACTCCTTAAAATCAATAATATTGTCTGTCATTTTTGTTGCTCCCAACAGGTTTTATTAAAGCGGCACATCTTGCAGATGAAATAATTTGGATCATTAGCAAGACGCGGTAAAAATTCTTTAGCGTTACTGGCTTTTAAAATATGTACGGCTCTATCAGAATATTTTTGTGCAACTTGGGCGTCGAATGTAATCCATTCATGATGCATCTCAGCGCTATCTTTATTTAACACTGTAATGAGTGCCTGATTCTCATCTAAGCGCATATAGGCCATGTATAATTGGACTTGGGCGTAATAATGAGGGTGTGATAAAGCAATGCCACGGTTTACGCAATCACGCCAATATTTGTTATTCATGGTTTTACATTCCCAAAGCGCAGGATAGGAAAAGCCATCAGGGCCACTAAGTAATACACCATCTATGTGACCAGCTATTTTGTCTCCAGCTACTGAAAAGCCATATTGATCACCGGATTTATTGCGGGTGCTTAAATCAAAACCTGCTAGGCGAAGCCAATCGATGACTAAATCTTCTAGAGTATGCCCCATAGCAAAAGTTTGTAATTGTTTACCGGTAAATTGAGCATCTGGTTTTATGCCCATATACTGATATTGAATTCGCCGATCACACGCATCACCTAAGCTTGATGCACCTAAATAATTACGCGGTTTTTGACTATCTGATTTTGCTTGTAGAGCTTCTTCAATAAGCGTATTAATGTTGTTCATTGCTAAGCTCTCTTGCGATTAGAATTAAGTCGCCAACAGTAATTTGCCCAATTTCCTTTTTTAGCCCCAGCTTTTGTAGTTGCTGCATGAGTTTGCCCGCCAGCAATAATTTCATTAGTTCCGTATCTTGTGTTTGCATGTGTTACCTCGTTAATCCTTCCATCACCATAAAATCGCCTTTTAAAAATCGTGGGGTTGTGCTGTCAAAATAGAGTTTTTTGATATTAGCTTTGCCGACAGGATGTACCGTAAATCCTGTACGCAGCACATGACGTTTTTGCACTCTAGGACCTGGTATTTTGCGGCCAACTCTGATGGGGATATCGCTAAAATCACCGTAAATGCAAAAGCGATAATAGGTTTGGCCATCCACCACTTTTTCTTTAGGCAGCGCCATAAGCCCTAAACTTTGCGCAATAAAAGCAATATCTAAGGCCAGTTGTTTTGAAGCGGTAGAATACTCAAAGGTTTTATGCAACATGTAGCCATCTGTATCGAGCAAGCCTGCTAGCAGTTTTGTTCTGCTTTCTCTGTCTGCAATTTTATAAATCTTAGGGATGAATTTTTCTGATGATAATTTATCAAATAAATCTAAATCCCTTAGAATGTCGGTTAGCGGATTATTACAACCAGCTGCGGTACTGAAATAATAGCTGTTAGCCTGATTACCTGGGATTTGATTAATGCGAACCTTCATGTTCATTTGCTCTGCCATATCAAAGCAGTAAGAAACAATTTCAGGATCGGGCGTGGTAATGCTAGGAGTTGCATTTTTAAAACAACCATCACCTAACATAATGCCAAGAAAATATGGATCTAATGGCAGTTCAGCTATGCCTTTAAAATCCACCTGGCTGCGATAAAGTAAATGTACTCCTTTAAAATGCGCTGATTGTTGCTGATATTCCCACATTGGTAAGGTTTTGGTTTGTTGTTTAGCATCACTGCTGCCAACGCGTACCAAATGCAAATAGTCATTAGCACCTAATAAAAAAGATGGTCCTTTAATGGGTCTAATTTCAAAACAATCCTCCTTTGCTGTGCGAATATCAGTAAGCAGAATAGGTTTACTATCAGCGCCCATGAGCTCATCACCGATTTCTAGTTGGTTAATAGCGGTAATGTCACCGCTATGCATTAATAATTCATAAGGTTTAGGCAGTCCTGTTGCCGGATGTTGGCGCACCATAGTGATTCTCCTTATTGGTTAAGCCATTCCGGCAAATCAGCTGTATTCGTTGTTGCTGTTGCAACGCTTGCTTGCCCCATAATGGTTTTGTATTGAGCTGACTCTGGGGTGATGATATTGACAATCTTATTGCGACTTGGATGGGCACCAGTGCTATCAACATCAACGCCAACTTTGGCAGCGCAAACTAAGGTATTAATGCCGCTAATATCTTGCAGAGTGCGCTTTATATTGGCCTCATCTGAATGATCATTTGGCATGATGTTGTAAGCAGATTCGACTAATGCGCGCAGCATAGATCGGCCCATTTGTCCCCAGATATCCTCGCCTTTGTCATTGCGTTTGGTGCCTTGAATACCAACCATTTGATGCACAATACGGCCTGAATATTCCCCTTCAACTACCGTAAAATCAACATTTAGATAAACCGCATCACTTGATCTACTTTGGGTAAACCACCCGCCAGGACCATTGCCACCGGGTTTAATACACACCGAGGCTTTAATTAAAGTGCCAGCCGGTATTAGGCTAAAGCTTTGGTTTTGTGGGGCTGCGTTGTTTAAGTCGTTTATAAATGAATAGTCCATGATTTATGCTCCTTGATTTGATTGATTGGAAACTTGTTTAATTTTTTGCAGTAACTTGCCAAGATGGGCAGGCTCTACCACCTCTAATGCGCCGCTTCGATCTTTAGCTGGGTAATTCCATTGATTGATGGTTTGGCAAACAAAGCAGCGTTTTGCTGGTTGTTCTTCATTGGTTTTAATCGCCACCATGCTAATAACCTCATCCACAATGCCTGGGAGTTCATTGGATGTTTTACTGCCTTCGCATTGCGGACTCCAAAAGGCGCGATTAAATTCATCAAAGCGCTCTTCTAAAATGCCGACAAGAATAATGTCTTTATTGGGTATATGCTGGAATTGATTGATCCAGGCGATCATTTCACTGGCAAGCAAACCGTAAGCTGCTCTGGTATCTGCTTTGCCAGTACGCTCTGAGATACATTCAGGTTGTGATTTAGCCCATTGCAAACAAAGACGTGAGGCAACCGTTATGCTGTCGATAAAAATGCATTGGTATTTGCTCAGCGCTTTGGGATCGCCATATTGTTTGGAGATATGCTCATAATGTTTAGCGCTATAGGGTTGCTCTGATCTAAGTGCAGGATTAGGTCCGCCAATTAGGCAAGCAATATCTCTTGCTTCTTCCCAGGTGCGCACACTAATAGAATCACCAGACCATTTTTGCACCGCAAGCAAACCGGCTTCCATATCAATGCAAAGTGTTGGTTGCTCTAACGTATTTAAAAGCGTGGTCTTCCCAATCCCGAAAGGACCAAAGATAACCATCTTTACACCGGTATGATTTTTTAAGCGTTCTTCTGCGCTGATAATTTTTAAGCTCATTTTATTGTTCCTCTTTAATTGAAAATTTTGCTTTGCCCAGCTGCACGGTTCTGGCATCACTGAAAAATTGTTTTAAGGTTTCAGGCCATGCCACATATTTGCGTTCATCAATGCTGTAGCTGGTTTTGATGTATTGCTTGCGATCTTCTTCTGGTATCTTGTGAATAAGCTCAGAGAGTTTGTTTTGGTCCCAAACCACTTTCTTGGGCATATCTGCGGTGATGGCGTATTTATCATCAACAAAATGCACGGTGCCGGTATCACGCCCATCTGCTTGTAAGGCTTCTTTGGCGCGGCTTGAAAATTTTAGCTCCAGCGCATTATCTAAAATGGTTTTATGACGTTTGGCTTCTGCTAATACGCTACTTAGCCTTGCTTGCAGCGATAACAAATCAGCTATCGATAATTTGCTAATATCTTCGGTCTTAGCTTCATCTAAAAAACAAAATGGGATAGTGTTACTCATGGGTTTCTCCTTTGGTTGATGGTTTTATTCCGGATTTAAGCTTTGGATGTCCACCTTGGTTGAGGTAAGGTAAAAGCTCTATAAAACAGGGACGAATTTGCTCTAGTAGCCTGTAGATGGCAGCACGCGATTTGCCCGTCATGCTGGCAACTTCTGTAATGGTGTAGGTTTGAAGTAATGTAGTGATTCTTTGCGTGCCTTCTGGTAGGCGACAAACAATGTGGGCTACATCTAACGCTAAATTTAAATCTTCAAATGATTCTTCATCAGGCAACTTATCAACTAAAGCCACGCCATATTCATCACAGACATCTAACGAGATGGTGGTAGATTTACCGCCGCGCTTAAGGCTCAATCGTCGTTGGATCATGTTGTTAGAGCGACGCGTAATAATCTGATCAACAAAAGTTCCCAGGCTACTTTTTTGTTTGTTATATTTGGCAAGACACTCCAATACTTCGCACAATAATTCCTGCTCGATATCTTCAATGTCTTCGCTGCAAAAACATGGCATTTGTTTTAAGCGCCATGCGTGATATTGGATCTGTTTTACAATGGCTGGATCCATGCCCGGATAACGATTTTTTGATCTCATAACGGCTCCCTGATTGGTTTCTTTCAAGAATGCCGAGAACGGCGAAACTTCAGCAGGGACGCTAACTTTGCAAATAAGACCGGGCTGGTTGCTAAAGCTCTGTTGTTATGGGATGGGGAATATGAGAATCAGATCGCGGGTAATTTAAATAAGACCGCAAAAATCAATTGCTGGAATTTGGGGTATTTGGCGCTAAAAAATGCTCAGTTTTTCTGCTAACAATGATGGTATTTTGGTGGTGATTTTTTGCGTTTAGACAGATGACATAAGATGACAAACTGCTTTCCGGTTTCCAGCTTTCCATGGAAAGCAGAGCGATGGAAACGAGATGGAAATCAAATAAACCCATATATATCAAGGGATTGCGAACTTTCCACTGCTTTCCATTTCCATGCTTGCTTTCCGGAAATAAATTGCGCTAAACCCTTGATTTATAGGCGCTTTCCGGCTTTCCGGGTTCCTATATATATAAAATATATGGAAATGGTCATTACCATTTTCCATATTTATAAATATCTATGTGGCAATGGAAACGGACACAGAAACTCAATTTAGTTGTGGCACTTATCTTTGTTATTATTTTTTCTTAGCCGAACATCTCATCACCCATTGCTGAACATATCACCCAAGAGACAAACAACAGCTAAGGGTAATCATGTCAGCTGCAACACTTGCATTAGATTTAGGCACACAGACCGGCTTTGCGCTGCTTGCTGATGGCAAGGTTGTTAGCGGCAGTAAAAGTTTTCATACCTCGCGCTTTAGTGGTGGCGGCATGCGCTTTTTGCAATTTCGTCATTGGCTAGATGATTTAAAAACTAAAGCGGACATTCGACTGGTGTTTTTTGAAGAAGTACGCAGGCACTTAGGTGTTGATGCAGCCCATGTTTATGGTGGGTTTTTAGCGCATCTAACGGCGTGGTGTGAAGACCATGAAATTGCCTATCAAGGTGTTGGTGTTGGGGTGATTAAAAAATTTATGACCGGTGCTGGTAATGCAAGCAAAGAAGCAATGCTACAAGCAGCTAGGGATAAAGGATTTGATCCGGTAGATGATAACGAGGCAGATGCCTTAGCTATTTTATTTTGGAGTCAGGAACATGCGAAGCAAACAATTACTTGAACATGTGGCAACGCTCTTAGATGAGCGTCAGAAGGATTATGGTAGCCCTAAGGACAATTTTAACTGTATCGCAAGGCGATGGTCGGTATTGCTGAATAAAGAGGTCTCAGCGCAAGAGGTAGCGCTTATGATGCTAGATTTTAAATTGGCGCGATTGCAGCATAACCCAAAGCATTTTGATAGCTTAGTGGATGTGATTGGCTATGCGGCTTGTTTGGCAGAATTAAAATGAAAAATATTTTTGTTTTAGCGGACACATTATTTTGCATTGCTGAATATAATCATCAAGCACTTACTGCAAGAGCATGGGGCTTAAAAAAATATCTGCAAAAAATATTTAATTGGGCGGACATTTTTACGGGCAATGCTGAATATAGCAGATAGTGAAGAGACAAAATTTTAGAGGAATTGTAACGTCATGAGTTAAGACTAGCTAATTTAAGCGTTAATCGCTCATAACATAGACGCCAGACATGGTGGCGTAGGAAATATCGGGTCCTTCCTGGCTATTTAAGTTAGTTGGGTGGCAGAGCCGCAGGATTTGGTTAGGGTGAAAATGGTTGTCAACCTTGACGCTTGACGAATAAGGGTAAAAAACACACATGGCGCAATCACTTTCTATCAAAGAATTTCCAATCGATAAACTCATCGCCTACGCACGTAACCCCAGAAAAAATGATGCGGTGATCGACAAGATGATTGCATCTATCCAAGAGTTTGGTTTTAGAATTCCTATCATTGCTAAAAGTGACGGCACTATTGTTGATGGCCATTTACGCTTTAAAGCAGCTAAACAATTAGGCTTGAAAAATCTACCTGTTATTTTGGCAGATGATTTAACTGATGCACAAATCAAAGCGTTTCGTTTGCTTGCCAATCAATCCGCTAATTGGGCAGCTTGGGATGAGGAATTATTAAAAATTGAATTAGAAGAATTAGCCGCCCTTGATTTTGATTTAAATTTAACCGGCTTTGATTTTGATGAGATTAATCAATATCTAGAAAATGCAGAAGAACCAGAAGAATTTACAGAAGAGAATTTCAGCGAACCAAAAGAAGATAAACCGGTTGTTAGCAAACCAGGTGATTTATGGCTATTAGGAAATCATCGTTTGCTTTGTGGTGATAGTTTAGATCCCAATAACTACCAATTATTGCTAGAAGATAACAAAGCAGAGATCACCGTTTCAGATCCACCTTATAACGTCAATTACGGTGCGAGCTTTAAAGATACCATCCGCAATAAAACCCGCCAGAATCAAAACAAAATAGCTAATGATGATTTGGGTGATAATTTTCCTGAGTTTTTAAATGCTGTTTGTCGCAATATTATCGAACACACTAAAGGCGCAATTTACATTTGCATGGCAGCCTCAGAATTACATGTGCTGCAGAAAGCTTTTGTTGAGAATGGTGGCCATTGGTCCACATTCATTATCTGGGCGAAGAATCATTTTTCATTAAGTCGCAGTGATTATCAGCGCCAATATGAGCCTATTCTTTATGGCTGGCCTAAAAACGCAGAGCGACATTGGTGTGGCGATCGTAATCAAAGCGATATTTGGCAAATTAATAAACCTACCAATAATGCACTACACCCTACGATGAAACCAGTAGAGTTAATGGCGCGTGCGGTTAAAAATAGCAGCAGAGAAAATGATTTAGTGTTAGATCCCTTTGGTGGCTCAGGCACGACCCTAATGGCAGCAGAAAATACACATCGCCGCTGCGCGATGATGGAGCTTGAACCTAAATATGTTGATACCATCATTGGACGCTGGCAACGCTACAGCAAAAAAGAGGCCATTCTAGCCCGTACCAATCAAACCTATAGCGAGATAAGTAAACATCATGGCACTGATCTCACAAGCTGAATGGGCACGCAAACATGGATTTTCCAGACAATATGCAAATCAATTGGTTAAAGAAGGCACCCTTAAAGCCGTAGAAGGTAAAGTTGATGAAGAGCAAGCTGATATGGCGCTTGCTGCGATTCGTGATTTAAGCAAAACAGAAAAACGTAGCAGCCAAGAATCCACAGAGCTTTCAACGTTACTGTTAAAGACCCGCATTAAAAATGAAATGGAGCGCGGTAAATTATTAGAAGCCAGAGCCAAGGTAGAAATTGGTGAATTAATTGCGGTAGATGAAGTTAAACAAGCAGCGTTTAATAAAGCCCGTATTGTGCGTGATAATTTATTAAATATTCCAGATAGAGTCGCTAATCTATTAGCCTCTGTTGATGATGCCAGCAAAATTCATGAGCTTTTATCCCAAGAAATACGTAACAGCTTAGAGGGGTTAAGTCGTGATGAGAGCTGAGTTCATTTACAATGACAGTTTTAATAGTGGCCTAAGGCCCGATCCTCTGCTGACAGTATCTCAGTGGGCCGATAATTCTAGAATGCTATCGCAAACCGCTTCTGCTGAGCCTGGTCGTTGGCGTACAGATCGCACACCCTATTTACGCGGAATTATGGATGCTTTATCGCCATCATCACCTATTGAAAAAGTTGTTTTTATGAAAGGCGCACAAGTTGGTGGTACCGAAGCTGGTAATAACTGGGTGGGCTATATTATCGATCAAGCACCTGGCCCTATGCTGGTGGTGCAACCCACTGTTGAAATGGGTAAGCGTTGGTCCAAAGGACGTTTGGCACCTCTGATTGAAGATA
>Ga0180433_10005656_pt1 | contig 16768 bp, 12 predicted proteins | sample SS_ome_8_FD_132980 | JGI IMG/M metagenome (GOLD analysis project Ga0180433, IMG submission 132980) | Hypersaline lake sediment archaeal communities from the Salton Sea, California, USA - SS_1_D_1 metaG | ecosystem: Environmental > Aquatic > Non-marine Saline and Alkaline > Hypersaline >... | reverse complement strand
CCTAAAGGGTGTTGCTGGTATCGCAATACAAGAAGTGCCACAAGGATTATGGACTGATATTTGGAGACAAAATGAGAAGTTTAGTACTTACATGAGAAATGCGCCGTTTAATAGAAAAGTAAGAAATTTTTCTCAATGCAGTCTTTGTAGTATTGATACTCCGAATGACGAGATTATAGAAGGTGTTGCTCGTAATTTGGGTATAGACCAACCAGCACATTTTTCTGTAGACATGAAGCATGGCAACCATGGCTTATTTATCTATGAAAAAAATGAGCATGATGATGAATTGCGGGAAAAACATTTAATTGATGGTGTGTCTTTACTTGGTTTTTGCCCAATTTTTTAATATTTCGTGTTAACTTTTTAACTTTGCTTTATAAACAAAGTGAGACCAGGAAGTTCTTGTCCACTAATAAAAGCGAGACTAGCGCCTCCTCCTGTCGATAAATACTGTATTTTTTTTGCGATTGAAAACATGTATGCTGCTGCGACCGAATCTCCTCCTGCAATAATTGAACATTTTTGTTTTTTTGCCATAGCTTTAAAGAGCTGTTTCATCCCCTCTAGAGTTTCTTTTCTTGTTATATCTCCAAGCGTTCCGTTAGAAAAAATGGTTTTAGATTCTGTTATTATTTGAGAAAATAGTTCTGTTGTTTTTGGTCCAATTGACACGCCCACAAAATTTTGGGGAATCTCATTTGTGTTACTATAGGAAATTGGTCCTTCAAAAGAGTCTTTTGCGATTATATAATCAACAGGATACACTAATTTTATCCCACGCTTTTTTGCTTTCTCCAATATCTTTGGAATAATCTGTACCAGAGTATCACTTACTAAAGAATTGCCCACTTCTTTATTCATATATTTTAAAAACGTAAATACTATAGCTGGACACAATAAAATAGTATCGAGATTTGGGAGATTATCTAATAATTTTTCTATTATGGGTATTTTTGTGTTTACTTTTCCTCCGCCCAGCACTATTGTGAATGGTCTTTTGGGGTTTTTTATCAACTGCGCAAGGGTGGCAAGCTCGTGTTGTACCAGTGGTCCCAAAAAACGTTTTACTTTACTAAATAATTGGGGGACTAACGTTATTGACGTATCATGTCTGTGTAATACGCCAAATGCATCGTTTACATAATAGTCTCCCAAAGAGGCTAATGTTTTTGCAAACTCTTGAGATTCCTGAGACTTACAAGATTCACCGGGAAAGAAACGTATGTTTTCGAGCAATAAGATATCAAATTGCTTTTCTAAGCTTGTTTTTTTAGCTTGATTATAATCGCATTCAAAAAGTATACTATATTTGTGTTTTATGAAAAATGGGAGCAATACTTTTGTCGAAAGTTTTGGGTCATAACCTTTTGGGCGTCCTAAATGGGTTGCTAGAATTATTTTTGCCCCTTTACTTAATAAAAGATTTATAGTTGGCAAAATAGCTTGCAATTTATAATCACATATTATTTGGGTTTTCTGTAAGGGAACATTAAGATCTGCCCGTAATAATACTCGTTTACTTTTTAAATCAAGATTATCTATCATATTTGTTAAGAAATAGTTTTTTTTGATCATCTACTTTTCCAAAAATATTTATGTTCTTTTGTTCTGTAAAATCTCTCTATAACTCTACCACAAATATAGGTTTTTCGTATATATTAATGGGGAAACCTTTAAAAAATCGCTTATTTTTAAGTAAGTTAAAAAAGTATCAGAGAAAGATTAAAAGAATTAGATAAAAGAATTTTACTATAGATCCTTAAAAAGGTTGACGTTAAAAGGAGAGTAGATATGAATGATAATAAAAAACTGGACGAGATAAAAGAAAAGATAGATACGATAGAAAAAAAAGTAGACGAGCAAAATAAACGTCTTTCCGTTGTTGAAAGGAGGGTTTTTGCAGAGCCCAAAGAAATAAAACCAGAAAAAAAAGAGCCAGAAAAACCTGAGTATATCGAAGAGGTAACAAGGCCAGAAAAGAAGCCCAAAGAAGAAAAAGTAGGCAAAGCATTTGACTTTAAAAAATTGGAGCTCAATATAGGAAAATACCTTTTTCAAATAATTGGTGTTGCTATTTTTGTTGTAGGAATGGGATTTCTTTTTAAATATTCGATCGAAAAAGGCTGGATGAGTCCATTGGTAAGAATAATTACGGGATTTGTGACTGCGACAGTTTTGATTGTTGGAGGTGAAATCTCTAGAAAGCGCCAATGGACACTGGCATTTATTGCCGGAGGAGTAGCTCTTTATTACATTTCTTTATATGCGGCTACAAACATATACGGATTAATCCCTTTTGGATTTTCTTTCCTTATCTCAATAGCAATAACAGCTCTTGCTTTTATATTGGGTTTTTTACACGATTCTTTACTGATTTCCTACTTTAGCTTATTAGGTGGTTTTTTAGCACCTGTATTTGCAGGTAAAGTAAGTTTTTATTCAGATGCATTCAGGTATTTTAATCCGGAAAATAAGCTTTTTGTAACTGCATACCTGGCTTTAATTTCAATTTCGTTTGTCTTATTAGCACTTGTTAGGCGCTGGTATGTGATAGCCACAGGAGCTTTGCTTTTTATGTTTTTATATATTTATACCCCAATGATGGAGAACCTAAGTCTCAACAAACAAATACTGAGCATTGCAATATTCTATTTAGCTTTTGTTTTGTTGCCCTATGCATATGCATCTATAGTTACAACAAAAAAGCGCTTACTTGAGCCGTTTATGGTCCTTATGGGGGGTGCTCTTTCTTTTATGTTTTGTCGTTTTTATCTTTTAGATGCAATATCAACAGAAAAAATAGATAAAAGTTTTTTCCCTGTAAAATGGATATTCTCGGGAGCTACATATAACCAAGTAATAAAATATTTACTACTTATTTTTGGAATTTTTTACTTAATAAAAACAGTATTATTATTTCCTAAAGAAAGATTTAGCAGAAACTTATTGTCAATATTGTCATTAATAACAATATTATCATTTTTCGGTGTTATTCTTTTGCATTTTGATGGCTTTACATTAGGTATGATGATCCAAAGCTACGCCATCTTAATTTTGTTAATCAGTTTTCTTGTAAAAGAATTTTATTTACGGATATTTACATTTATCTTCCTAGTTGTTGGATTTTCTATCTATGTTTCCAATATCGGGTTTACAAAGGTCCCTGTATATAAATCACTATTCTATAACGATCTTAACCTAGCAACGGCTATTTTAGTTCTTATCTTTGTAGTATCGGCATATATGGCAGATAAATATAAAAATCAACTTGAAGGCATACAGAAACATTTACCAAAGTTCTTGGAACTGGGTGCCTACTTTACCATTTTCACATGGATGTTTTCACCATTATGGAAATTCCCTTACTTCATTGCAGCTATCTCTCTCTATTCTTTGGCTGTTTTCTTAATTGGAGCAATAAAATCAAAAACTTACCTGAGAGTGTTTTCTTACATTTGCCTGTCAATTTCAGTGTTAAGATTTGCTTACAGGAAGGATTATATATTGCCAACATACTTTAAATATTATGGTGAAATAAAGGATTACTACAATTTTAATCTGCTATGCATAACTTTTGTTGTTGTATTAATCTTATACATAGTGTTGACAAAAATGTGGAAGAAAAGCTTACCAAAAACTGAATCTAATGTACTTGTTAAAATAAGCGAGCTTTTGCTATCTATTTTTGTATTCCTGTGTGCAGGAAGAAACTTATACCTATTTACTGAGGGCGCGTGGTTTCATATGACTGCTATGTCTGTATATTACGGAATATCAGCATTGATATTTATTTTTATAGGGTTAGCATTTAGAAAAAATTTGATTCGTTATTTTGGTCTTTATATTTCAGCTCTGACACTTTGGACATTGTGGTTCATTATTATGGCAATGAGAGAGACTATCAATAGAGTAATCGTCTTTATAATTGTTGGTGTAATATTTATGTTGGCGTCTTTTATTTATCAAAAATTAAGCAAAAAAATTTCTTAACTATTATTTGAAAAAGGATTTTGTATGGGAAAAAAATCTAAGAAAGTAGGTGTTGTTTCTATATTTATGTTAATTATTTTGGAAATTATGTTTTTTATTTTTGCATATCAGATATTCATAGACAAGTTACATGTGGCTATAAGGAAAAGAAATATTGAAGAAGTAAAAACATTAATAAAAAGAGGGGAGAATCTAAATAGGAGAGATATATATGGAAATACTCCGATGCATGTAGCCTGTAATACAAAGTTGAAATTTGTAGATAGTCTTTTGAAAAGTGGGGCACTGGTAAATGTAAAAAATAACTATGGCGACACCCCTTTACACGAAGCTTCTTCGAGAGGAGATCTAGAAATAGTAAAATACCTAGTAGAAAATGGTGCAAGTATAGACGAGAAAAACAATTCTTTGGAAACTCCATTATACAAAACAAACCAAATTGGTGTAACAGAAGTTTTAATCAAAAAAGGTGCCGATGTAAATAACAAAAATGTATATGGCTCTACTGCGTTACATAAAGCTGCAGATAGGGGAAACACAAAGATTGTGCGATTGCTTCTTTCAAGTGGTGCCAAAATTGACGAGAAAGATAAAAATGAGGATACTCCTCTGCACAGAGCTACTTGGAGGAGGGGTTTGGACACTGTAAAACTGCTTGTTTTAAATGACGCAAACATTAATGCAAAAAATAAACATGGAAAAACGCCTTTGCATAAAGCAGTCGAATCAGGAGATCTTGAACTGGTAAAATTCTTTGTTTCAAGTAACGCAAAAATCGATGAAAAGGATGCAGAAGGAAACACCCCACTTCATAAAGCATGTTCAGGTTTGGCAAACATGAAAATTGTAAAATATCTTGTTCTTAAAAACGCAGATATTAATGCGAAAAACAATGAGAAAAAAACCCCAAAAGATTTAGGAAGAATGAACGTAAGAAATTTTTTTATTCGATTCAAGGAAAGCCCCGATAAAGTCAACTTACAGTAAACTTAAATAAAGAAAAAATCTTTGTAATTACCCCTCAAAGCGTAGTACTTCTGAGATATTTATCTTTCTCGTTCTTCGCGTAGGTATCCAGGTTGACAAAAAGCTTAATACTATGACTACCAAAAATACTGTTATTATTATAGAAAACTCCATTTTTGAGGGTAAATGGGTGACGTAATACGCATCAGGTAATTTTATAAAAGGATATTTTTCGAGTGCCCAAGAGGCAATTATAGCAAGTCCCAGACCCAATATCGAACCAAAGAAAGATATGGTCATGCCAAGATATAAAAATATACGAGATATTTTGGTATCTGAAAGTCCCATTGCCTTTAAAATAGCTATGTCACTACGCTTTTGGGTTATTTGCATAAACAAAAGAGAAATTATATTCATGCTAGCAACTAATATAATAAGTGCGAGTATAAAAAACATGACATATTTTTCAAGTCTTAATGCCTGGACCAGTGCAGGATATAACTCTTGCCATGAGTACACTTGTATAGAAAATCTGTTTCGTAATTTTTTGACGATATTATTAATATTTTGACCAGGCTTTGTTTGTATGCTAATTTGTGTTATTTCTCTGCTGCCAAACATAGCTTCAAGAAGATCAAGTGAGCAGATAATAAGAGCTTCGTCAAACTCTTGAATACCTGTTTTGAATATTCCCCCAATAATTACACTATTTTCTTTTAATCTAATTCTTTTACGTGTAATTTTATCACTTTTTGAAAAAAAGAGATTAATTTTATCACCTGGTATTACATCAAGATTGTTCGCTAACTTTTGTCCAATTACTATTTTATTATTCTTTATTGTTTCTAGAATAGTTTTTTCCAGAGGATTTATAGATCGTATAATTTTTTTACCAATTGAGCATACTGTGTGCTCATGTTTAGGGTCAACTCCTTTGAGAATAACAATATTGTATGCATCACTAGTATCAGATTGAACAATTATTTGTTTAATGGTATTAGGTGAAAAACTTTGTATTTCTGGAAATTCTTTTTTCAGAACTTGAGCTATTTTCTTATAGTTTAGTTCTTGTTGGTCTGAGTGCATGATAATTTCCGGATGTATACTTTGCATTTTTTCATGGGTAACTTTCTCAAAACCGTTCATCACAGATGCGATTAGTGCCAGTGCAAATGTTCCTATAACGATACCCAAAAAACATATCACGACCATAGTCGAGATACTTTTTTCTTTTTTTTTGCCTTTGAAATATCGCCAGGCAATAAAAAACGGTAAATTCTTCACTTTTTGACCTTTTTGGTTTTTATTCTTGTAAATTGATCGAGTTTTTTTTACTCTATCTTTAATCAATTTATTATAAGTTTAGATTATTATAAGTTTAGAATAAAGAGGATTTTTTATGAAGCGAGATGTCATATTTTTACTAGTATTTGCTATTATATTACATTTTTTACCAGGTTGTGGAAGAATAATTGATTGGGGAAAAGATAATTTTTATCAGGGAGAAAAAGTAGAAAAAGAAATAGAAAGCACCAAATGCTATATCAAATCTAAAAAAGTGTACGATCAATTTACTCTGGTAGGGGCATTTGATGCGCTCTGGTTGGCAGACCCGGTGCGTACTGTATACGCAAATATTTATGCTCGTAAACATGGAAAAACCCAAGAACAAAAACGTGTATTTTTACGAAGACAACTTGAAGAGAATAATCACTTTATTGCGTTTTATGTATTAAGCTTGAAAGAGTTTTTACTTGGGGATAAAGATTCTCAATGGGCCTTGCTCCTGAAAGTAAAAGATAAGTTTTTTACGCCAAGTGAAATTAAAAAGATTGAGCTTTGCCCTGCGTACAAAGATATTTTTGGTAAAAAATATAATATATTTAAAGATGTGTATCTTGTATACTTTAATGCAAAAGATATTGAGGATAATTACATCCTAGGAGAATCTGTAGATCATATGGCGTTATTATTTAGAGCGATGGATAAAGAGGTAGAGTTGTCTTGGGATTTAAAATAACCTGGGGTGTCAAGTAATGAAGATAGCTATAGGGTCTGACCACAGAGGTTTTGAGCATAAATCTCTTATTATTCAGAAAATAAATACTATTTCTTGGATAGATGTTGGGTGTTTTTCTGCTGAGCGATGTGATTATCCTGTTTTTGCAAAACTTATTGTTAATAAAATAATAAAAAAAGAAGCTGATCTTGGAATATTACTTTGTGGCTCTGGTATCGGCATGGCCATAACAGCAAATAGATTTGCTGGTATCTATGCAGGTCTTTGCTGGAACAGTAAAGTAGCACGAGCTGCAAAAGAAGATGATAATATAAATATTTTAGTGCTCCCATCAGATTATATTTCACATCAAGAATCACTTGAAATAATTAATACCTGGTTAAATACTCAATTTAAGGGCGGGCGTTATCAAGCACGTCTTGATATGATAGATAACTTAATAAAAAAGCCCCCGGTTTCTGGGGGCTAATAATGTTACCATTTTGTGTGAGCACAGATCTTATACAGCAGGTTCAGCTTCTACTTTTTCTTTCTCTTGTGATTCTTGCCCCTGAGTTTCACTTGCAGGTTTTAAACCTGCAAGTATAATAGCTTTTATTTGATCCCTATCGAGTGTTTTATGCTTAATTAGTGCATCAGATAGTTTTTGAAGATCTTCTTTGTTTTCTTCTAAGAGTTGTTTTACCTCCTTTTTACACTCTTGTATAAAATCAAGTGCTTTTTCATAAAATTTATTTTGCACTTTTTTAGGCATCTTTTCAAAGTCAAGCCCTTCTGAGACGTATGCAAGAGCTAACTTAAGAGCTTTGTTTTTATTTGTTGTATTATACGTGTGTCCGGATGAACCAAGAAGAATCTCTTCACCTAGTGATCCAGCAAGACAGATCTTGCAGCTGTTGATAATATCTTCTTGCGAATATATGTCGTCAGAGTCACTTTCTCTGTAAGTAAAAATTTTACCCTGCTGAACAAGAAGATCTTCGTCTTTATAGAATCTATCCCAGACAGAAGATTCTCTAATTTGTTTGAGTACAGGGTTTATAGTTACACATGCGAGTTTATCGCAAGGATCAAGCAAAATACTTGCCATAGCACATGATGCTTGTTGTGCTGCTATTATACGTTGTTCTTTAACAGAAAGAACTTTTGTATTTGGTAATATCTGCCTGATTTCTTGATTGAGAGCATTTTCGAGTGCTTTTTGGGTAAGTGAGCTGCCTTTTATTTTTGTGCTTTGGAATGCTTTTCTAACCATGGATTGTAAACCTTCACACGTGATACCTTTAGTTTCTTGTGCAAGTTTTTCCAAATCAAATTCACCCAGATCTGCAACAATTGGATTCAGCTTTTTCTCGAGATATTTTTTGCGTGTTTCAAAGTTGGGATAGTCAAAATGTATAATTTTGCCAAAACGCCCACGTCTTAAGAGTGCAGGGTCCAAGTTGTCAGGTCTGTTTGTTGCAGCAAGTAAAATAACGTTTTCACTTAAGTTATTACTTAAGAAACCGTTCATAACATTAAGTAACTTACTTAATAACTCTTTATTGGTTGTTCTTTGCAGACCAAGAAGATCTGGTTCATCGATAAATACAACACATGGTGCGTGTTTCATAGCAAATGAGAGTATTGCATCAATACCATCGGTAACTCCTTTTTCTGCGATTATATCTAATATTTCTGATGCTTCAAATGGAATAAATCTAAATGCTTCTGCAGGGGCACCAATTTCGTTAAGAGCTTTTTTAATTTCTCCTGCAAGGGCTTCTGCTACAAATGATTTTCCGGTTCCTGGTTTGCCTGCAAATAGGATACCTTTTTCTGGTCCAATGTTAATGCGATCAAATCGTGAATGATTTTTAATATATTCAACAATTGGTTTGAGTTCACGTTTTACGTGATCTAATCCAACAATATCTTCGAAGGTAAATCGTGGTGTAGTAAAATCATATTTTTGCGCTGCATCTTTTGCTTTTACACCACCCATTAAGTGATAATGGAGCATCTTTGTAGTTTTACGTGTTCGGCGGATTAGGTTTTTTATGTCATTTCGAAGAAAGTATGCAGTTGTTGCTATCGCATAAGGGAGTATATGTGCAATGTTTTTTAGTTTGATTTGCAAGAAAGCATCGATTTTTCCTAAAAACGTAAGATCATAACTATTGGTTACTTTTTGATCCCGATTTATTTTTGGTGATGGACCGAGAGAATTTTCAAGAAGATCAAGGCTAAAAGCTACATACGTTACTATTGGTCCTATTACTAAAGACCATTTGAGTAGTTTTCCCAGACGATATTTTTGAGCAGTTTTTGCAGGAGCAGCAATACAGCTGCGATATATTATATTGGTCCAGGAAAGGCCTGCTGTTTGAATCGTTCTATATAACCTTTGGTACGCTGCCTCGTTTTGAATATATTTTAATTTTAATTGTTCGATACTGGTAATTGGTGTTTTTGATATCAGTTTTTCAGGGTTAATATCAGGAATATTTTTGAGCCCTGAGCGTACCCCTGTATATATGTTATCTATTAGATGTTTGTTTAAACAGAGTAAAAAATTAATTGTAGCAGTGTCTGCTTCAGAAAATGGGTTATTTGCAATACTATTGATAAATTTTCTTAAAGATTTAATTTGTAAAATAATTTTTGATTTATTTTTAACTCTTATAAGTCCATTGGTGATCACTTGTGCTAGTTCTTCAAGTGCAGAGTCTATTTTTTTTAACTGTTCTGCTGCTTTTACAATGTGTGTGTCAATTTCAGCAGTAATTATTTCTTGTAGTTTTTCTTGCTCTTCTTTTGTAAGTTCAAAATCTTGGTTGAGCTCTTGGGTGGTTAATTCGTTGCTCGCATATAATCCCGGTGTAGAAATAGGGAGAGTTATTGATGTAATAAGTGATGTAATAAGTGATGGAATAAGTAAAAAGTGTATTGTTTTTTTGTTCTTCATGAGAATATACTCCTGCTTGTATATTTGTATGAGTTGATAAAATACTTCAGTTTTCAGTTTTTAATCATAAAGATTTTTTTGGGGTTGTCTATATCTTGTAGAATCTATTTTAAAATTTGTATAAAATATATATAATTAGTTTTTTAATTTTTTATTTTTTTAACAATTTTAATAAGGGAGTATATAACTGTGAGAATATTTTCCAAGTTTTATAAAGTGAGTTTTGCGTTAGTTATTTTATTGTGCATATCATCTTGTATAGGCAGAACATCTGAAAGTTTTGATATTAATAATGCTATAGGCAAAGAGAATTTGGTCGATGCACTTATTGTTGGTTCTGGTATGGCAGGGCTTAATGCATCGATGTACTATGCAAGGCAGGGTTATAACGTTTTAGTTTTAGAAGGGGAATCTCCTGGAGGGGCATTGACCAGAACCAATGAAATAGAAAATTTTCCTGGAGTTGTAGAAAAAACAGGACCAGAGCTTATGGAGTCAATAAGAGAACAAAGTGATAGTTTTGGTGTTGAATTTTCCGAAGATTTGTTACAAGAAATCGATTTTTCATCTTGGCCATATCGTGTAACAACAGAAGAAGGTGTAACTATTCATGCAATGACTGTGATTATTGCCACCGGTTCATCTCCAAGAGAGTTGGGTGTTCCTGGTGAAGAGGAGTACTTTGGTAAAGGGATCTTTACCTGTGCAATTTGTGATGGATTTCTTTATAAAGGCAAAGAAGTGATTGTTGTTGGAGGTGGAGATTCTGCAGTTGAGGAAGCACTTCAATTAATTAACTTTGGAGTAGAAAAAGTAACAGTATTAGTACGTGGTGCAAAAATGCGTGCGATCAAGCATTTACGTGATCGACTGAAAGAAGAAGATAAAGTGGTGGTAAAACATCATAATGTTATTGAAGAAGTTCTTGGTGATGGTCAGGGGGTAACCGGTGCAAGAGTACTTGATAAGATAAGCGGTAAATCAGAGGTTATACCTGCAGCAGGTATTTTGGTTGCAATAGGAAGTGTTCCAAATACCTGGTTCTTAAAAGATACGGTTGATATGGATATACGAGGGTATTTGTTACTAAAAGGGAGATCGCAGCAAACATCACAAAAGGCGGTATATGCAGCTGGTGATGTTGAAGCGAATATATCCCATCAAGCCATTATTGCAGCAGGAATGGGAAGAAAAGCATCTATAGAAGCAGTTAAATTTTTAACTGAAGAAGTTGGATTAAGTCGTAAAGTAAGGGCAAAATTGCAAAATAGTTATTACAAAGGCCCTTCGTCACGCCCGCCTTCGCTAAAGCTACGTCGGGCTGCTCAGGATAGGCCTAGGGATGAAGAAGGGGATTCGCCAGTAAAAAAACTTGAAAATTTAGACCAATTTAAAGAAAAAGTATTTACAGTAAGTGATAAGCTAGTTATTGTCGATTTTTATACAGAATTTTGTCCTTCGTGTAAGGCAATGTTGCCTGCTATGGAGATGGTAGCAAAAGAGTATGCTGACAGTGTGTGTATATATAAAGTCGATGCAGGTATAGCTACTGACATTGCTAAAGAATGTAAAGTAACATCAGTACCTCGTGTATTGGTATTTAAATCAGGTAAAATTGTCGAAGATGAAAGTAAAAGCTTATCAAAAGCAAAAATAAAAAGTTTTGTTGAAAAGCATGTTTAAAATAAATAATTAAAATAACTAAAATAATTTAATTTTTGGCCCTGTGTAAAAAACAGGGCTTTTTTGTTTTTAAAAATCCCCATAGATAGAGAATTAATTTATAATTTTTAAAAATATTTGCTATTTGAAAATCTTTATTGATACTATGTAATTGAAATAAGAGAAGAGAGAAGTGCAAAGGGGGAGGAGACCTGATGAATAAAAAAATGGTGTATCATATAAAATTGCTATCAATTTTTGTTATGCTATTTTACATGGTTTTTAATATCTGTTCTCCGTGCTTAGGGAAATTGCGAAAGTATGGGTATACTTTGTCTCGCGAAAGAAATATAAAAAATGGATTTGATAGTAACAGTGAGCTTGAGAAAGTGGTGTTATATTCGCAAAAATCTGAAAATTCTGATGAGCATATTATTCGTCATGGGCTATTGGTAAAACGTGATAATGCAAAAGCCACTGTATTGTTTTGCCATGGGTTTTCATGTGAAAAACATGATATTGGATTTTTACGATACATATTTAAAGATTTTAATTGCATGACATTTGATTTTAGGGCGCATGGTGAAAATATTGATGGGCAATATTGTACACTCGGGAAAAATGAAGCATTTGATGTAATTGCAGCTGCAAAATTTCTACGATCTCATCCCGATTTAAAAGATAAACCATTACTTGTGTATGCTTTTTCAATGGGAGCGGTTGCGTCCATTGAAGCGCAAGCAAAAGATTCGTCATTGTTTGATGCTATGATCTTAGATTGTCCATTTGATTCAGCAGAAAATGTTATTAAAAGAGGGCTCGATAATAAAAGGCTTTCGATTTTTGGATATGAATTTAGTATTCCTGGGCGACGTATTTTGACAAAATATGTATTTCATCCATATGTGCAATCGTTTGTAAAAGCATTTTTAAAAGCGGTTGCAAAATTAAGCACAAAAGATATAAATACGGTGATATGTCCGTTACACCCATCTGAGTCGATTAAAAAAGTTTCTGTTCCGTGTCTTTTTATTCACTGTAAAAACGATGAAAAGATCTCTGTTGATAATATAAAGTCTGTGTATTACAACGCAGCATCAAATTACAAAAAATTATGGATTACTAATGGTCGTAACCACTTTGATTCTTATTTTTATAATCCGGAACAGTACACATCTAACGTAAGAAAATTTGCGTATAAAGTTATTAATGGAATCATATTTCGCAAATATAAGCACAAAATAACAGAAGATGTACCTGTTCAGCAACATGCTTATAATTATCCAGATGAACAGATAAAAACGACTTTGGATATGGGGCAAGTAACGGCTACAAGTACTTATAATAACGATAAATCAGGTGATAAATCAGGAGGGAAAGAGTTATGAATAAAAAAATATATTTTAAAATTTTTATAAATATTTCTGTAGCGATCTTTTTAGCTGGAACACTTGGTACCGTTATTGCAAAATTTACGATGGTAAATAACGAAAAAAAATTTTGCAGGATTTTAAATAAACCAGAATATAACTTAGCAGTTGTTATGTTTTACGATTCTGGCAAATTGCAAAAAAAATCAAATCCACATTTATATTGTATGATCAGAAACATGAAAGAAATGTTTCGGGGGACCAGTAAAGTATTTCGTTACAACGATGCAGACGTGATGTTTATGACAGTTAACGTTTCTCAAAGAAAAAAAAGGACAAAAAAGTTTCGAAATAATTGTAATTCTGGATGTCGAGTGAGATGTTCCTGTATTGGAGAGTATGGGTTTAAACAGCAGTATGGCATTGGAGCTCAGCCAAAGTTTATGTTGTTTAGAAATGGACAACCCCATAAAGATATTGGGGGTAATATTGCATCTTTGACCGGATCTATAACCCGATCACAACTTGAAAAACTTATTGATAGTAACTTTAGCAGGTTAATAGAACAAAATAGAAAAAGAAATGCAGAAAAACGGCAACGATGCATAGAGAGAAATATGGCTGCTTGGGCTGCCTGGGGTCCTTATTGGGGTCCCGGTTGGGGTTGGGGTGGCTATTGGGGCGGCTGCGGTTGGGGCGGTTTTGGTTTAGGCAGTGGCTGGGGTGGCTGTGGTTGGAGTCGCTGCGGCGGTTGCAGAAGGCGTTGCCGGTAATTTGCTTTTTGGGTAATTGCCAAATTTTTGAAAAAAATTAGAAAGATTTGAAAAATCCTAATATCCCTAACGTCCCTAAGTTCCTCCCTAAAAGGGGTCTGGTGAAAAATATTTTTACCGGCCCCTGTCTTTTTGCCCAATTTTTTCTTATACGGGTTTTCAGCCCAATAGTAAAATATTTATAATCTTGATATTATTATAATAATATTTAAGAACTTAGTAATTTAAAATAAAAAATTCAGGGAATATCATGATTACTTTTAACATAACGAGCAAGAAATTTTTAGATATTAAAGCAGATTGCTATACGCTTTTTGTTGAACAAGATTTCAAATTTACCAAAGAATTAAAAGAGATAGAAAAAAGTTCTTTCTCAAAACTTAAATCTTATTTTAAGCTCAAAGATTTTACGGGTACGCAAAAGAGTAAATTATTAGTTCATGCATGTGCACATGATGAGATAACTCACCTATTATTTTTGGGCTTAGGTAAACATTCTGGGAATAAGAAAATAGATATAGAAAACTTCAGAAGAGCTCTTGGGGTATTAATTCGAGTAGCTGAAAAAAATAAGTTTAAAAATATCGTTATAAAATTACCTGACGCGAGTACATTTGGGGTGACTCAAGAGTATGTAGCAAAACAGGTGTCAACTATAATAAATATGGCAAATTACCATTTTGACCAGTTTATTACCCAAGATGCGTGTAAATTACCCCATGATTTTAATATAACGCTTATAGTTCCTGAAAAAGATAAAAAAAATACAAAAAAGGGTATTGCCCAAGGGGAGTATATCTCAAGAGCAGTTAATAAAGCGAGAAAGTGGATCGATTTGCCACCAGCAGATTTGACGCCTATTGAGCTTGCTGATAATGCAAAAAAGATAGCAAAACAACACGGATTTAAATATACGATGTTTAACGAAAAACAGGTTGAAAAAATGGGTATGGGTGGTCTAGCATCTGTTTCTAAAGGTTCAGAGCGTGACTGTGCATTAGTAATTATGGAGTACAAAGCGAAAAAGAAAAATGCACCAACGCTTGCCTTTGTTGGCAAAGGGATTACTTTTGATTCCGGTGGTTTAAGTTTAAAGCCATCAGCGTACATGGAAACCATGAAGGAAGATATGTCAGGTGCTGCTGCAGTTATTGCATCTATGGATGCAATAGGATATTTAAAACCTGATGTAAATATTATTTGTGTGGCACCACTTGCGGAAAATTTACCAAGTGGTAAAGCGACCATGCCGGGTGATATTATTACTTTTTATAATGGCAAAACAGCAGAAGTGAGAAATACTGATGCAGAAGGGCGATTAGTATTGGCCGATGCACTTTCATATGTTGAAAAAGAGTATAACCCAGATGCTATTATTGATTTGGCGACGCTTACTGGTGCATGTCAGTATGCCCTTGGACCGTTTTTTTGTGGTATGATGAGTAAATCTAATGAATTAATTAGTCAAGTTGAAAGAGCATCAGTGCTTTCTGGTGATAGAGTTTGGAATTTACCATTCCATGATGATTACAAACCAGCAATAAAATCTAGCGTTGCAGATATTGCAAATACCGGAAGTAAAAAGTATATGGCAGGTACCGTAACGGCTGGGTTTTTCTTAAGTAATTTTATTGAAAAAACCCCATGGTTGCATTTGGATATCGCAGGTACTGCGTTCAATGTTCCTGATATTCCCTATTTGAGAGATGGTGCAACTGGTTTTGGAGTCCGATTATTAGTTGAATTTGCGTGTGCATATAAATAACATGACATAAGGGGTGCTCGCACCCCTTTATTTTTATAAGCAAGTACTTGGTGTTTCTTTGTTTTTATAGTTTTTATATATAAATATCTCTTGGGTTACTTGTTTTGTTTTCCATATTTTAAGTAATTTTCCAATAAGCCCACCTGATTTTAATCCACTTTCAAATAGGTTATCAATATCTGAATTGAGATCTGTTTCGTAATCCATAACAGTTATAAGATTTGCTTTTTTATCTTTGCAAGATTCACAAAAATGTATATACGCATTTGCATCTTTGTGAACATAAAGATCTATGGGGCTACCTTGTAGATCTGACAATAATTTTATAAATAACGTAAATCTTGTTATATTTTCAAGTATATATTTATCATGTAAATAATTTTTTTGTTTATGGATTTGTTCTTTGTTGTGCGCTAATATTTGCTCTAGAATATTGTTTGTATTTATAGAAATATTAGATTTTTGTGCTTTCTTTTGCATCCTATTAAGTATCTCTATCGTGTGTTCATAGCAAAGATCAGCAACATGAATAGCATATATTTGTTTTTTGTTTTGTATAAGTTGCGTAAGAACTTTTAAATCCGGCAATAATTCTCCCGAGGCGAACCCAAGGTATGAAATTTGGTTCATGTTTTTTGCTTTTTCAATAAGATTGTTTTCAAACAGCACTCTGTCACTCCTGCTTATGCAATCACATTCTCCAAATAAGCCAAGCCCTTGATCTAAAGCTTGCATATCATTTTTTACACTTTCTGGTTTTGGACATAACTTTACTGTTTCTAAATTATTTTCAAAGTTTTGAATTTTTATGTTTTTCAAAAGAGATTTATCAAGTTGTGTTAGAAGTTTTTTTTCTTGTTTTTCAACATACATTTGATTATATTTTGTAAAAAGTAGCTTGTAGCGTTGCTCTAGTGCACTAATTATTTTACTCTCTAATTTTTGGTATATAGTTCTATTTTTACTCTTAACTATAGATGTTATGATTTTTTCTAATTTTCTTGTCGTATATTCTTTTATTGTCTTAATATTTGTATCTTTTAGGCGTACACGGTGAGCCTCTTGGGGGACAAGTTTACAGCAAAATATATTGAGTTCCATATCTGAGTAAAGCTCAGATTGGCTATCTTTCGTTAGTTGCATACTGTGCATACTAAAAGTCTGGTGAGAACTTCCCAAAACAAGCATTAAAAGCATTAAAATAACTATTTTTTTATATATATTTTGACACGAACACATAAAAGCCTCCAATTTTTTATAATTATATTATTT
>Ga0180433_10005655_pt1 | contig 16770 bp, 14 predicted proteins | sample SS_ome_8_FD_132980 | JGI IMG/M metagenome (GOLD analysis project Ga0180433, IMG submission 132980) | Hypersaline lake sediment archaeal communities from the Salton Sea, California, USA - SS_1_D_1 metaG | ecosystem: Environmental > Aquatic > Non-marine Saline and Alkaline > Hypersaline >... | reverse complement strand
TCTATGTGATGGTGCTGTGCCTCCTCCTCACCTTGCTGCCGTGCCGCTGGGCCGCTGGGCTTAGGACGGGAAGTTCCTCCGGCGAGCCGTTCGAGTGCCCGCACATGTCCAAGCGACTCGTGGAGGTCATAAACTCGCGTCCACGGGTGTACCGTTTTGGAGGGTTTGGGGGGCCAGGGTCTGCAGGCGACTTCAGTTTCTACTACAAGGGAAATACGAAGAGGCTCAACGAGTTTCTGCGTTCCGTGGGAGCGTTGGAGGCCCATTCGCTGACAGTTGTACTCAAGCAAGGCCCCGGTGTGGTCCGTGGCGAAGGGCGTTTCCCATCGAGGGGACAACCGGACGAACGCGGAGTCTACCTCTACAACTGGGCGCTGGTAGCCGAGTACCCTTGGGTCCCTGGCGAAGAAAACCCTGATCCCTTGAGATGGGACGTCACGGTTGTCATTGCCTTGTGCGAGCCTATTACCGTTGAGCATCTGGAATTGCCATTGGCTTTCAAGGCGCGCGTTGGCGGCAGGGTTGGGGATTTTGTACAGCTTCACAACCGGCGGAGGAAGCAGGCGGAAGAGACAGCACTGTCTGAGCGTGGTTCTCGGCCGACGACAGAGGCAATGGGACAAAACACCTTCGGGACGGGTACACCCGCGGACAATTGAGGGTGCTTTTTGGCCGGCTGGCATGCATTTGTGCCCTGGGTGGCGAGAGCGGCGAGTCCCCAACCGGGAGCCCGCTTCAGCGGGCTTTTAAAGCCTTGAAATGAAACGCGCCGCGGGTGCGGAGACCCGCCGCGCACATTCCCGATTGGATGCGTTTGCGAACGGCCGTCGACGTGCCGTCGACGGCTCAACGCTCGCGCCCCTGCCTACACCAGCGACTCGGTCTCCGGGATGCCGCCGGTCAGCGGCAGGCAGTAATCGACGAACGAGGGGCGGATGTCGTTGCCGCCCGTCGAGATGAATTTCTTCGGCACCTCGCGGTTCTTGCCGGCCACGCGCCCGAGGGCGATCAACTCGGTGTAGGACGCGTACGTCTTCGTCTTCTTCCGCTTGATGGCGACCGACCCGTCCTTGCCGCGGCAGGCGTAGCGGACGGCGTCGCGGCCGACCTCGCGGGCCTCCCGCTGGTCCACGGGGCTCGCGAAGCCGGGGAACGAGCGCTGGAGGTATCCGAACGTGTCGCCGCGCACCCGCGTCACGTTCAGGCTCGAGAGGCCGTCCTTGATGCGCATGGTCAGGTAGTCCGCTAGCGCGCCCGTGCCGGAGAGTTGAAAGTGGCCGAACGCGTCGCCGGCGACGTCGGCGTCGGAGGACTCGGCGAGTTTCTTGGCCCACAGCGTGCCGCCCGAATCGCGGATGCCCTCGCTGACGGCGATGACCGCCCGCCCGTGCTCCCTCACCACCTCGCGCACGTCGTTCAGGAACCGTGTGATGGCAAACGGCACCTCGGGCAGATAGATGAGGTGGGGCCCGTCGCCGTCCCGCCGGCGCGCCAGGACCGACGCGGCGGTCAGCCAGCCGGCGTCGCGGCCCATGATGACGTCCACCTTCACGCCGGGGATGCTCCGGTTGTCCAGGTCGTCGCCGCGGACGGCGCTGGCGACGAACCGGGCCGCGCTCCCGAAGCCGGGCGTATGGTCGCTGCCCACGAGGTTGTTGTCGATGGTCTTGGGGATGTGGACGCACCGCATCGCGTAGCCCGCGCGGCGGGCCATGCCGGCGATGATGGCGGTCGACTTGGCCGAATCGTCCCCCCCGATGTAGAAGTAGTACCGGACGTCGGGCTTGCGAAGCACGTCCAGGATGGCGGCACAGTCGTCCTCGTCCGGGTGGTGCCGGCAGGAGCCGAGCGCGGCCGAGAGGCTGTCGGCGACGGCGTCCAGGGTCTTGCGGCCGGTGCGGGTCAGGTCCTTGAAGTCCTCGGCCATGATGCCGAGCGTGCCGTGGACGGCCCCCAGGATCTTCTTGATGGGCTTGTGCTTGCGGGCTTCCTCGACGGCGCCGACGAGGCTCTGGTTGATGACGACGGTCGGCCCGCCGCTCTGGCCGATGCAGGCGTTGCCTTCGAGTGTGGCTGCCACGGTCTGCTCCTTTGTTGGACGAGGACCGCCCGGTATCCCCCTCCGGGAGACGGTATCTTGCCAACCGCGTGGCGAATGTCAAGGGCTTTGGGGCCGCCCCCGGCCGGCGACGGGAAGGCGACGGACGTGCGCCACCTTCTGCGCGGCGGTTCTCCGTACCCGCCGCGCTTCAGTGTCCGTTGCGCGGTGGCTCAGGCGACCCACCGCGCGGAATGCGCCCCGCCTGACCGCGCCGCTACTTCTTCGGCCCGACCAGTTCAATCAGGTTCCCGTCCGGGTCGCGGACGAGGGTCAGGTACACGCCCTTCGGGAAGCCTTCCGGCAGCGCGTACGGCCCGTTGGCGACGGGTTCGACGCCGGCGGCCTCCAGCCGTTCCATCGCCGCCGTCGTGTCCGTGATGTGCAGCGTCAGGTAACTGAGGCCCAGCGTCGAGTGGATGGTGGCGTTGTCGGGCTCGGCACTGGGGGCGTCCGGGAACGCCATAAGTTTCACCTTCGTGGCGGTCGGCGCATCGCCCAGGACGAACACGCGGACGTGGAACGGCTGGCCCGCCGAGAGACCGGCCTCCTTGCCCATCTCGGCCGGCACGTCGAACCCTGGCACCTCCTTGAAACCGAGCGCCTCGGTGTAGAAGTCGGCGGCCTTCTCGACGTCGCTGACGACGATGCCGACGTCGACGGTCTGGCTGGCGAAGGCGTCGCCAGCCGAGGGCTCCTCGACCGTTTTGTCCTCCCCCTCCGTCGCGCAGCCGTACAGGGCCACGATGGCGCTGGCGGCCACGACGGCGCCGAGACTCATGTACCCCCACCGGGTCAGTCGGTTCATGGCAATCTCCTCCTTTGTCTGAAGTGCGTGGTTGCTGCGCGGCGGCCCCGCCCCTGGCGGGGCCGCCGCGCGGGAGTTTGCAGAACGGGGGACACTGTACCGGCCGCCCTCGGCGCGGGCAAGAGTTCTTTGACGCCGGCCGAGCGAGTACCGCTGCCGCCCGCGCGCCGGGGGTCGGAAACGTGTGCCCTATCCCTTGGCAGCCTCCTGATGGCCCGGTCGAGGCCGACACGCCGACGGCCGGAGGGGCTGTCCATGGACGGGGGCGGCGCTAGCGCCTGCGACGACGGAGGAACGTGGTCGCAAGGCCGGCGGCCAGCAGGCCCAGGGTGGCCGGTTCAGGAGCCGGGAGCACTTGGAGGCCATTGATCGGCGCATCGCCGGACTGAAAGTCGACGGGCGTGGCGGTGAGGGTCAGGCTGTTGGCCGTCAGGCCGGTGAAGCGGACGTAGTTGCCGTCGGTAGCGTCGTCGGCGTTCGTGCCGACGGCCTCGACGAACGAGCCGTCCCACGCAACCGTGTCAGTCTCGTCCCTGGCGTAGATCGATTCGAGAGTCGTCCCGCCGCAGGCGACGGCATACTCGGTGATCCACTCGCTGCTGCCGTTGGCCCCATCGTAGTAGACGACCAGGTCGTAGCCTTCCGAATCGTACTCGGAGTCAAGGCCGGACAAGGTTATGGTCCAAGCACTGCCTTCATTATGAAGGTATCCACGCATCAACAGATTGTTGCCTGGCACGGTGCCGACGGGGATAGGGACCCAACCGTTGAACGCCAGTTCAGAGGTGCTGATGGCAACGTCAACAGCCGTGGCATTGCCGTCTGCGTCGGTGAGATTGCTACCTTGCCAATACAAATCGTTCCAGTTGGTTTGCGGTTTGAGGCCTGCCTCGGCAGGGCCGACTTTATCGTCATCGTTCGGATCGTTGCCGACGAGGTTGATTCCGATCGGCGCGGCCGGAGCGTTTCCGACGATAAAGACCGGAATCGCCAATACGATGATAGCCCGAACCAGCACTATGCGGCGCATGGCCCTTCCCTCTCGCAACGCGCCACAAACCACCCGCCGTGGTTTCTCGCGACGTACAGCGAAACCCCCTCCAGTAGCAAATGATACCCGCGCTTCGGCAAAAGTCAAATCCCAAGCCCCGGCTCGTTTACAACCAGACCAACGCCTCGAAGGGGCATGAGCGGTTGCGGCCATGGGCGAGCAAGCGTAACCCTCTGAAGAGAAAGGGGTTGCGGAACCGGCCACCAATTGCCTTGCCCGCCCCGCGGGTGACGGCCCGGAAGCGGGCACGATCTGCTACAGCGGATTCGGAACTTGAGCTCGGCCAATCTTGCCGCAGCCTGACCCCTTCGTCCAAAGCCGTTCGGGCCCCCCTCCCCTGGCGAGGGTCAGGTATGCAGTTTTCTGCTCCTCCGGCCACCGGCCCGGCGAAGCGTTCAATTGACACCCGCCGCCTCGCCGATACACTGTCCGAGGACGCACCCTTTGGCAAGGAGGCACACGTGGCCAACCTGTTGCTGGTGACCGGCGGCGGGGGGTTTATCGGGTCGAACCTGGTCCGGGCGGTGCTCGAGGCCGGCCGGACCGTCCGCGTGCTCGACAACTTCTCCACCGGATTCCGCGCGAATCTGGAGGAGGTGGCCAGGCAGATTGATCTGCTGGAGGGCGACCTGCGCGACCCCGCCGCCTGCCGCCGCGCCTGCGAGGGGGCCGACGTCGTCCTGCACCAGGCGGCCGTGCCCAGCGTGCCGAGGAGCATGGACCATCCGCAGGAGAGTTTCGAGGCGAACACCATCGGCACGCACAACCTGCTGATGGCGGCGCGGAAGGCCGGCGTCCGGCGATTCGTCTTCGCCGCCTCCAGCAGCGCCTACGGCGCGGGCGAGGAACTTCCCAAACGCGAGTCCATGCCGCTCCTCCCTCTCAGCCCGTACGCGGCGGCGAAGGCGGCCGGCGAACTTTACGCCGCAACGTTTTACAGGGCGTTTGGCCTGGAAACCGTCAGCCTCCGATATTTCAATGTGTTTGGACCAAGACAGGACCCGACGAACCAGTACGCGGGGGTGATTGCGGCGTTCGCATCGCGGATGCTCCGCGGGCAGCCGCCCGTCATCTTCGGCGACGGCACGCAGTCGCGCGATTTCACGTTCGTCCAGAACGCCGTCCACGCCAACCTGCTGGCCGCCGAAGCCGAGGCCGTCCACGGCGAGGTCGTCAACGTCGGCTGCGGCGAGCGGACCGACCTGAACACGATGGTCGGCATCTTCAATGATCTGCTCGGAACAGACTTCGAACCCGTTTACGAGCCACCGCGTCCGGGCGACGTCAAGCACTCGCTGGCCGACATCACCGCCGCCCGGGACCTCTTGGGCTACGAGCCGCAGGTCGGCTTCCGCGACGGCCTGGCGCGGACCCTGGACTGGTACCGTTGGGCCCTGGAGACGGGCTACGGCGGGTGGGCGGGGCGGTAACAAGACCAGCGTAAAGGTGCGTGTCGGCTGCATGGCGCCGGGGTTCCCAATCTCCAGGTGTCCGAGAGCGACAAAAAGGGCCTACAAGCCTATCAGAGACCATCCAGCGGAACTCTGATGCGGACCCCGCAGCCGGCGGGCGCGCCCTCCGTAGAGATTGGCCCCCTCGCAGCGTCGGGGTCCGGCATCGAGAACATGCCCAAGGGTCGGCATCAAAATGCGGCTTGTCCGAATGGCAACTCCCGGCTATAATATAATGTGCTCTAGAAGCGAGGCCAGCGTGAAGAGGAACGTTCATATCGTGACCCGACGGGCTAGACCGCGGAAGCAGAGGGCGGCCGGCTTCACCCTGATCGAACTGCTGATCGTCATCGCCATCATCGGCATCCTTGCGGGCTTGCTCGTACCGGCCGTCATGTCGGCCGTCAGTCGCGCGCGAACGCTGCAGTGCCAGTCGAACCTGAAGCAGATTGCCACGGCCGTCCTCGAGTACTCGACCGACTACAACGGCAGGATCCTGCCGTTGTGCATATCAGACCAAGAGCTGTATTGGTGCAACATCCTGGCCCGGCGGGGCCTCTCCGCCCAAAATGCCGTGGATCTGCCGGACGACATGCGTTCGTCGCAGGCCTCGGTGTTCCTCTGCCCCGCCTCCACGGACCTGAAGGTGGAATGGCGGCCTTCGTTCGATGCACCCGACGATCCGGAAGCCCAGGGCTGGTACCGCGTGGGCAACGGCACGATCCAAACCGACTGCTCGTATTTCTGGAACGGCTTTTATTGGGACAATGCAGATTATTGCGAACTTTGTCCCTCGTTGACGCCTAGTTCCAGCCAGCTCGACTCGAATACATCAGGAATCACGCAGACGCATAATATCTCGGAGATTCCGCAGACGAGCACCATGGTCATGGTGGCCGACGGCATCTTTCACAGCGGCCGCTACTTCCCGCAGTACATCGCCGCCCGCCATCCGGGGTCCTACGGTGAGCGGAAGCGGACCAACGTCGCGTACTACGACGGACACGTCGAATCTCTCGACCGCTATGCGCCCACGGTGAACGGCGAACTCGACTGGCGGCAGGAGACACCGGCCAGTCATGCCGGCGAAGAGGTCACCGAAGAGAACTTTGACGACTGGGAGTGGAAACCCATCATGTCGCGCAACAAGGTGCTCAGCAACTACATGGAAGGCGGACCGCCCTACTTCCAGTTGCCCGAACGGTGACCCTCGCCGTCTCGGTATTCTCAGAAGCTCCCGCCGGGCGACCGGCAGACAAGCCAACCCCAACGCCACGTAAAGCCCCGTGACGTAGGGGCCCCGGCTATAGCACAGGAGGAGAGCGGCCGCCCTGCAAGCCGGCGCCCCCACACAGGTCGAAGGATACCCCGATCTGCGGCGAGGTCAATTTTTCCCCTACCGCCCCGGAAGCCGCCCGCCCCGCTTGCGGGGGCGCCTTCCGGTCCATCGTCAGCGCCGACGGGCAATCGCGGCGACCGATTCCCTCTCGGCCGCCCTCAAGACCACGTGGGCGCGGCGGTGCAGGCGGGCCTCGCCACAGACTTGGCGGGCGACGGCCTGAAGCCACTCCCGCTCTTCGCTGGAGAGCCCAAGCACCTTGCCGAATACATCCACAAAAACGGGCTATGATTTGTACCGGGATTCACGAAATGCTGCACCAGCAAAGGGGCCAGCGAAAGACGTTTCCCCGGCCGACTTTACGCCCGTCTGTTCTGGACAATCGATTCACACCTCGCCGAATCGGCCGAGCATACGTTCGTATTTCTCCGCGGCCACTAGTTTGAGCAATATCTTGATGCCCGGGCGCAGCCGCAGTAGCGACGCGAACGAGTGCGGTTCGAAACCCAGGCCCCTCTTGAACTTCTCGAGCGACTCTACGTTCGACTTGATAGCATAGTGGGCCTTGTCCACGCCTGGTATCTCTGCAGCATTCTTCAGAAACGCGTATAAGAGGGCGTCGTTGACGTTCGCACCTAGCAGGTCGGTCCGAGACGCTATCGTATCTACGTAAGCCGTATCGCCGATGATTTTCGTGATGAGGAATCCAGCCACCTGACCGCTTTCACGGTGCCGGCCGACCACAATCGACACTCCGGGAATGCCAAGCAGCATCCGCCACGATTCAGCGAAGGACTGCGGGTCCGAGGCGTGCTTCCAGCCGGTCCGAGCCGTCAGGGCGTTCCAGGCGGCTCGACAGCCTGCCATCGTCTCCTCATCGGGCGACGCCAGCAATCCCAATTCGCAGGCCTTGAATCCTTTGCGGATAGCGTTTCGACGCTTGGCATTCAGGGATGCGGGTCCGTAGCCTGACAAGTTGCCTAAATAATTAATAACAAGGTAACTGTTGGCAGCATGGTCGTCCGGCAAGACGTGCTGATAGCCAACGTAACTCCGACACCAAGGTGGCGTAGCCTCGCTTGCTGGAATCGGACGGAAAGCATCCACTGGCCAACAGAACCCCGGCTTCATTCGAAACCACCAGTGGCCATTTTCATCCCGGAATGGCAGCGAGTAGTTGCCAAGAAGGCGACTAACGCCCTGGTACCACCAGTAGGGAAGACATTGCATCTCGACATAGGCCTGAGCATGTTCCCCAACGGTACAATGCCGAAGCCTTAGCGACGGCACATCGATCTTGGCGGGTTTGTCAGCCATGCGTCGCTCTCCCTTATGCTAACCATCTGATGCCAACCTGAGACGAGCTGAGGCTGTGATGCTGCCGCTTTTCCCGCCCCGGATTCCGATGGATTAACCGGTTCGAATCGAAGACAAGTACATTCGCATTTCGGATAGCCGACGCGGGCCTATGATTGACAGCCGGCGGTCCGCTTTTATAATATGAGCACATCAGATTCTAGAGCCATATATATCGTACGCGGTACCGACACGACAGTGCACACCACTGAAGCGAGAACATGATACACGCCATCTCGGTCGATGTCGAGGACTGGTATCAGTCCACCGTGGACGCCCAAGCCGCCCTCTCGGACCGGTTCGAGCAGAGCACCGCCAAGGTCCTGGAGGCGTTCGAGGCCCACGGTGTCCGCGGCACGTTCTTCGTGCTGGGGCTGGCGGCCGAGAAGGCCCCGCACGTCATTCGCCGCATCGCCGAGGCCGGGCACGAAATCCAGAGCCACGGCTACGGGCACCGCCTGAACTACGACCTCTCGGAAGAGGCGTTCCGCCAGGATCTGCTTCGGGCCAAGGGCCTCATCGAGGATCTCGCCGGCGCCGAAGTCTACGCCTACCGGGCCCCCTGCTTCACCATCGACGAGCGAAACCTGTGGGCCCTGGACGTCCTGGCCGAGACGGGACACCGGTACGACTCGTCCATCTTCCCGGTGAAGACGTCGCGTTACGGCATCGAGGGCTACCCGCCCGAGCCGCGCCTCATCGAGACGCCGCGCGGTCACCGGCTGGTGGAGGCGCCGGTGGCATGCTTCAACTGGCTGGGCAAGCGCCGGCCGGTGGGGGGCGGCGGGTACTTCCGCCTCTGGCCGTACCGCGTGATCCGCAAGGCGTGGCGGCAACTGGAGGCCGCCGGCCGACCCGGCATCGTCTACATGCACCCGTACGAATACGACCCCGTGGAGATGGGCGTGTACCGCGCCAACGTGCCGCTGAGGCGGCGGCTGCACCAGGGCATCGGCCGGAAGGGGTTTCCGCGCAAGATCGACCGGCTGCTGGCCGAGTTCCGTTTCGGTGCGATGGACAACCTTCTGGCGTCGCTCCTGGAGCGCGTCCCGTGAGCATCGCCCTCCTGCCGGCCAACGAGCCGCTGTACTGGCCGGCGTTCTTCAGCCGGTTCTTCGCGGGCCGGAGCATGCCGGTGATGGTTCGCCTGCCCGGGCCGAGGATGGCGCCAGCGGCAAGGACCGGCATCCGTTGCAACGTCGGGTCAGCAAAGGCGATAGAAAAACTCATCTTTAGCGCCTCCGGTGCCGATGGAAAAGAACATATCACAGACTCCTTTCCGATTCGATGCCATTCGTCTCCGCTCGACCTCGGAGGCGAAAAAATGAAGTTCTTGAAATGGGCGGGCGAGGAACACAAGTGATGGCCCTCACTCGTCTCCGAATCGTGCACGTGCCGGGCCTGACCTCATTCAAGTATGGCGGTTTTGAGCGGTTCATGTTCGCGATGGCCGATGAATGTGCTGCCCGGGGGCACCGGTTTGCCATCGTTTGGGAGAAGCGGCCGACGAGCGACGCCTTTTGCGAGGATCTTGCAGCCGCCGGGGCTGAGACGCTGGTTTTGCCGGCCCGCGGGCATGCGTTTCCGTTCATGGCAAGGCTGACGCGGCGGCTGGAACGGATCGGCGCCGACGTGGTCCACGGGCACTTCAACCCCGCGGGGACGCTCGCCGTGGTGGCAGCGAGACTGGCGGGCGTTCCCCTCGTTCTGGCCACGAACCGTAGCGGCATGCCGCAATGGCTTCAGACGCAGGGACTGCCGCTGAGGAGCCGCCTCGTAGCGATGGCCCGGCGCTCATTCTCGGCCCGGGTATTCACAGTTTCTCGGACGGTAGCCTCTCAGTATGCTCGCCTGGGACTGGGGGGCTGCCGGCTGGTGCCGCGGTACACCGGCGTCCCGCTGATTCGGCCCTCACGGTCCCGGGACGAGGTGCGGGCCACGTTCGGGTTCGATGCCGAGGACCTGGTCATCGGGTGCGTGGCGTTCCCGGATCCGATCAAAGGGGTGGACGTCCTGCTGCGTGCGATGCCACGGCTTGCAGAGGTGGTGCCAAGAGTCAAGTTATTGCAGGTCGGCTGCGCGCCGGACGCCGAGCAAACGAGGCGCCTGAGACACTTGGCGGAGAATCTGGGCGTGGCGGATCGGGTGGTCTGGGCCGGCCGCCGCGATGACGTTCCGGACCTCCTTCCGGCCCTCGACGTGTACTGCCAGCCGTCACGAAGCGAAGGACTACCCCTGGGGATCCTCGAGGCCATGGGCTCGGGCTTGGCGGTGGTTGCTACGAGCGTCGGGGGCATCGGCGAAGCAGTTATCTCCGGGCGCACGGGCATGCTCGTCCCCCCGGACCGGCCCGAGCGGATAGCGGATGCGCTGGGGGAACTCCTTCGGAATCCCTCCCAGCGGCGGCGAATGGGTAGATGCGGCCGCGAGCGTATCCGCCGGCACTTTGTCCTCGAGAAGCAAACCCGCGAACTCGTGGACACCTACGAGGCGATGTGGCGCACCATACGAGGATAACAGGCGTGCCGTGCTTCGCCCCTTGGCGGGGCCGACTCCGCGGGCCGTGGCAGGGCTCACCGCTCGGCCATCCCTCCCGCCTGGGCGCGTGTAACGGCGCGCAGGGATCCGGCAGATCCCCCACGTAATATCCACTCCGCTTGCGGGTGCTGGCCAAGATGGCCCGTTCTACGTTTTTGTGCGAGCCCCAGACTCGCCGATGAGAACATATTCAAGCATTCTCATCTCTTCCGGCAAATTGCCATTATCATGTGACCGAGCAATCCAGGAACACGCCGGTGAAGCCACTGCACGAAACGGTATCGCACATCTCCCGGCCGACCCGTGAAAAGCCGCTGCAAGTTTAAGGTTATCGGCAGCAACCGGAGCACTTCAAACCCCGCAACCTCTAAAATCCGCCGATACTCTTGCGGAGACCACATGTATTCGAAGAAGGCCGCATCCGGCTGTCGTCCCGTCAGACGTCTGATCGTCGGATTACAAACCACCCAATCAATCAAAAGCGGACCGCCCAAACGCCGCAAATAGTTGATGCACGGAACACTCGAGAGGAGGAATCCGTCAGGAGCCAAGACCCGCCGCATCTCCCCGAGAGCCTCTTGTGGTCCCTCTATATCATGTTCAATCACTCCCAGGCTGATGATCGCATCAAAGGAATTGTCCTCATAAGGTATGTAACGCAAGTCGCCACAAAGCAACGGCAGATCGGGCCACACGCTTTGCGCAGCCCGAATAGCCTCTTCTGAAAAGTCTAACCCATGTGCCTCGTAGCCGTGATCGGCCAGAAACCGTACCCACTGGCCCAATCCGCAACCGGCCTCCAAAACCCGTGCGGGGAGCTTCACGTACCGTTTGGTCCAGAACCACACGGGCGACTTCTCGCACCCGCGCACCATGCTCTGAGGGTCCTTCTTCGCCCATTGAGTCGTCCAGACTTTCTCCATGCTGCTGATGTCATCACTGGTCCGGCCACCGCCTTTGTGTAGAACGTACACTACGATGTGCCTCCCCTGCCCCTTTACGGCTTGCCTTTTGAACCGCCCTTTGGCGGGCTTTCAGAGTACTGCGGCCATGTGAGGAAAGCAAGGAAGACGAAAGCGAATCGGCCCCGCATGTCGATAAAACCGTTGATGAGGCACCCCTTATCCAACGCAAACCGGGCCGTGGCTCGGCGGACCCTTTCATCGTCATTCCGGGGCGTGGTCTTGAGCGCTCGTTTCGGATCCACGAAGCGGCCGGGGCCGAGGCCGGCGCCATGGGCATCCCGCGGTCGAAGCCCCCGCGTGCGGCGGACGCACGCCGCCGACCCGTTCAACCTGTTGCAACGCCGGCGAGGCCGATTATACTGATCGTCCGACGCCGCCCGCCGCGCGAGGTCTCCATGGCTCCAACACCGCTCCCGAGCCCGCCGCCCCACGCCGTCTCGGTGGACGTGGAGGACTGGTACCAACTTCGCCGCGGCGGCGAGACGCCGATCTCCGCACGGTTCGAGCGCAGCGTGGAGGCGGTGCTCGCGGCGCTGGCGGCCCGGGCCGTTCGCGCCACGTTCTTCGTCCTGGGTCGGGTGGCGGAGGATGCCCCCCACGTGGTTCATCGCATCGCCGACGCCGGGCACGAAATCCAGAGCCACGGCCACGCCCACCGCCCGAACCACGACCTGACCGAGGTCCAGTTCCGCGAGGACGTTACCCGGGCAAAGCATCTTATCGAGGACGTCACCGGCAGCGAGGTTTATGCCTACCGAGCGCCGCTCTTTACGATTGACGAGCAAAATCTCTGGGCGCTCGACGTGCTGGCCGAAACGGGGCACCGGTACGACTCTTCCATCTTTCCGGTCAAGACCTCGCGGTATGGGGTGGCGGGCTACCCGCCGGGGCCGAGGATCGTCGAGACGCGCAGCGGTCGGCGCCTGGTCGAGGCCCCGGTGGCCTCATTCGACTGGCTGGGCCGACGGTGGCCTGTAGGCGGCGGGGGGTACGTCCGCCTCTGGCCTTACTCGTTTCTTCGGAAGGCGTGGCGGCGTATCGAGCGCGAAGGCCGGCCGGGCATTCTCTATTTCCATAACTATGAATATGACCCGGGCCAGATGTGGGCTCACCGCCGCGAGTTTCCCCTCGGGGTCCGGCTCCAGCAGGGTCTGGGCCGCCGCGGCGTGCCGAAGAAAGTGAACCGTCTGCTGGCCGAGTTCCGATTCGGGCCGATGCGCCAAGTCCTGGCCCCCTTGCTGGAGGAGGTAACGTGAAGATTGTCGTCCTGACCACCGACGAGCCGCTGTACCTGCCGGACTTCTTCGCGCGATTCCTCGCGCGCCGGGCTGGGGACGTGGCGGGGGTGTTCCTTTGCCCCGCCCGGTCGAGTGGGCGGCGGCGCCGCGGGTCCTGGTGGCAGTTCCGGCGGTACGTCCGAACGTTCGGCTGGTGGAACGGCCTGCGGCTGGCATGGCGCGTGGCCGGGACAAGGTTGCGGGGGGCGCTGGGTATCGGCAAGCGGAGGGGGCGGTTCGGCTCGGTGCTCGCCGTCGCTCGGCATTACAAACTGCCGTGTGAGACGTGCGAGGACGTCAACGCCCCGGCGTTCCTGGAACGCCTCCGACGGGAAGAGGTGGACCTAGTGCTGTCGGTCTCGTGCCCGCAGATCTTCAGGGAAGATCTCATCAACCTGCCGCAACACGGGTGCCTGAACGTCCACGGGGCCGACCTGCCGCGCTACCGCGGCCTGCTGCCCAGTTTCTGGATGCTCCAGCATAACGAGTCCGAGGCGGCGGTCAGTGTGTTCTACGTCGACGCCGGAATCGACACCGGCCGCATCCTCGGCAAGCGGCGATTTCCGATTCATCCGGACGACTCACTCCACACCTTCCTGGTGAGGGCGAAGCGGGAGGCGTGCGACCTCGTGCTGGAGGTTCTGGAGGCCATCGAGACCGGCACCGCCGAGGCCCACCGCGCCGAGGGCGAGGGCTCGTACTTCGGCTGGCCTACGCGGCCAGATTACCGCCGCTTTCGCCGGGCCGGCCGGCGGCTGTGGTAGCGGTCAGGCGGCGTCCTCGCGTAAGCCCTCTCCGTGTGCGGCGGATCTCCGTACATGCCGCAAAACCACTTGCCTATACCCTCATAGCCCCAAGGCGACGGCTTCACGAAACACGGCTTCCAGTTCCGCAATCAGACGTCGGCGATCGTAGCACCTGGAGGCCAAGGCGCAGGCGCGGCGGCCCATGGCGCGGCAGCGCTCGGAGTCGGAGGCGAGTTCGCGGATGGCCTCGGCCATGGCGGCCGGGTCGTCCGGCGGCACGACCACGCCGCACCCTTCGCGCTCCGCGATCCAACCGGCCTCCCCGTCGAAGTTGACCAGCACCGGCAGCCCTGCCGCCAGGTAATCCATGAACTTGTTCGGGCAGGCCGTGTCGAAGACCGGCAGGTTCTCGAGCGTCATAAGGCCCAAGCCACAAACCTTGAGGACGCCAGCCAGCCGCACTTTCGTAATGGGATCGAGAAACAGGACGTTTTCCAGGCCGTCGCGTTGCGCCTGGGCCCGGAGTTCCGGTTTGAGCGCACCCTCGCCGATCAGCACGAATCGAATGGACGGCTCGTCCTTGAGCCGCCGGGCAGCCTCCAACACCCAACGGAGGGCGTTGAGCCGTCCGTGCGCTCCGGCGAAGACGGCCACGAATTTCCCCTCCAGGCCGTGAGCCCCCTGCCACGCGCGGGCCGGCTCCGCGCGGTCGAACAGCCCCACATCGGTGCCAAGGGGAATGACGACTACCTTGGCCGCACCGGCCGACAGGCGTCGGCGAACGTGATAGGCCATCCGTTCGCTGATGGTCACCACTCGCGATGCGGCGTAATAGCAGGCCCGTTCGAAGATTCGCGCCATCCAAATCATAAAGGGGTTCGTCAAGGCGCCGATCTCAACGGCGGTGTCGGGCCAGATGTCGCGGACCTCGAAGACAAACGGCACGCGGTGCAAGTACCGCGCCACCAAGCCGGGGAACCCCACCGTCAGCGGCGTGCTGGTGGCGAAGACCACGTCGGCCTCGCGAATCCGTAGGACCTCGACCGTCGCGATCACCATGAACGTCAGGAACGAAAGAATCCGCCGCCAGAACGCCTGCGTGTTGTCGTAACGAACGGTGACGACTCGCACGCTGAACCCGTCAATCTCCCGGCGGACGACCCACCCTTGGCCTGGTTCGATGCGAACGTCGCCGGGACCGTACATGCCGGTCACCACGGTGACGCGATGCCCCCGCTCGGCCAGCAGCCGCGCAAAGTCGTAACTGCGGGTGCCGGTCTTTCCTCGCACCGTCGAGAAATGCTGGTGGATGTAGACGATATTCATAAGGCCGTTCCCGGCGGCCCGCGTCGCTCGATGAGCGCCTCGACGATCCGTTCGGCGGCGTGGCCGTCGCCGTAGAGCGGCTCCTCGGGAGGCGTGCGGTCCCTCTCCTCCGCCCAGGCGACGGCTTCTGCGATGGCGGCCGGGTCGGCGCCAGCCACGCGGTTCCAGCCTGCCTGGACGAGTTCCACCCACTCCGTTTCGCCGCGAAGGGTGACACACGGCACGGCAGCGAAGTACGCCTCCTTCTGCACGCCGCCGGAGTCGGTCAGGATGACGCGGGCCCCCGCCTCCAGACGGAGCATGTCGAGGTAGGAGACGGGCTCGGTCAAGAGGATGCGGCCGGGGTCCAACCCCGTCTTCTCCATCGTGAGGCGGGTGCGCGGGTGAAGCGGGAGCACGACCGTGCGCCGCGCCGCCCCCAGGGCCGAGAGGATGCCTCGCAGGCGGGTCGCATCGTCGGTGTTCTCCGCCCGATGGATGGTGGCCAAGTAGTAACCGCCTTCAGCGAGGCCGAGCCGCTCCAGCACGTCGGACCGCTCGCGGGCCAGCCGCATAAAGTGCAGGGCACTGTCGTACATGACGTCGCCGGTCAGGAGGACGCCGTCAGTTATGCCCTCGGCTCGAAGATTCTCGACGGCCGTCGGCGTTGGGCACAACAAGAGATCGGCCAGGCGATCGGCCAGGACACGGTTGATCTCTTCCGGCATCTGCCGGTTGAACGAGCGGAGCCCCGCTTCCACGTGTATCACGGGGATGTGCAACTTTGCGGCCACCAGCGCCCCGGCCAGGGTCGAGTTCGTGTCACCGTGAACGATGACGGCGTCCGGCTGTCGGCGGGACACTTCCTCCTCCAGGGCAACGAGCATCCGGCCGGTCATCTGCCCGTGGGACCCGCCGCTGATGCCGAGGTTGACCGCCGGTTCAGGAATCGCGAGTTCGTCGAAGAAGACGCGCGACATGTTCGCGTCGAAGTGCTGGCCGGTGTGGATAATCACATCGCTCAGGTCCGACCGCCCCTCTACGGCCCGCGAGATGGCGGAGGCCTTGATAAACTGGGGGCGGGCGCCCACGACCGTCATCAGGCGAACGGGCTCGGACTGACTCATCCGGTGACTCATCCTTCCTGGTCCATGTGCTGCTCGAACGCCGCCAGCAGTTTCCAGGCTGCGTCGTACAAGTCGCCGCGCTCGCAGACGATTCGCCGGTTCAGCCGGGCGGCGCGGGCGCGGAGCGCGTCGTCGGCAAAGGCGCGCTGGAGGCAATCGGCGAGGGCCTCGTCATCCCCCACTGGGAACAGCAGCCCGTTCTTCCCGTCCTCCACCCATGCCCGGTTGGCCTCGATGTCGGACACCACCGGAAACGTGCCGGTGCTGAGGACTTCGAGCAGCGACAGGCTGGTGCCGTCGCTCCTGGACGCGGAGACATACACGTCGGCCTTGGCCAGCACGTCGGGCAGTTCGTCGTAGGTGTAGGGCGGGCGGAAGTCCACGCGGCGCCGGAGATCCATCTCTTCCACCATCGCCTTGGTCCGTTCGGCCCCACGGAAATCGATGAACGTGACGTGGCTCTCCACGCCGCGATCTTTCAGGCGTCGTAAAGCCCTCAGCGGTGTGGCCTGATCGTAGACGGCCGTGTGGGCGCGCGTACAGATGATGCGGTTGGCGTGCGGGCGCGAGGCCGGTTCGGTGTACGTCAACGCGGCCGTGTCCACGCCGATGGGGGCCACCACAATCTGACTCTCGGGAATGCGGAAATCCCGGACCAGTTTGTCCGCGAGCGGTTCGCTGACGGCGTGTACGAACAACGCCCGGCGGG
>Ga0180433_10005654_pt1 | contig 16773 bp, 14 predicted proteins | sample SS_ome_8_FD_132980 | JGI IMG/M metagenome (GOLD analysis project Ga0180433, IMG submission 132980) | Hypersaline lake sediment archaeal communities from the Salton Sea, California, USA - SS_1_D_1 metaG | ecosystem: Environmental > Aquatic > Non-marine Saline and Alkaline > Hypersaline >... | reverse complement strand
TTATGAATTAATCACCGAAGGCCGACTGAAAGTCGGGGTTAACCCCGATAATATCGGCCCAAAGGGTGAAAAATTCATTTCGTATGAACTCTGAGCGCAGCGATCACGAAGTAATTTTTCAGGCTAATTAATTACAGGTAAATAATTACTGCTCTTTATTATAATAAACAATATTTATCATCAATTGTTTCATCAACCAGTCAATCAATCATTTTGTACTATTTTTTCGGTTAATAATGGTTATTATCAGTTAATAATAGTTAATATCAGTTGACAATAAATCGGTATTTATGTTTTCGCAACCGTTATTAACTATTATTAACCGTTTTTAACTGTTGTTAACCGGATTATCTGTTTATCGGTTTAACAGACAGTTTATCTTTGCAGTCTTCCAGCAGTTGTGTTATTGTTTTTCTAAATACGGGGTGAACAAGATCAGCTGCGATCTCTGCCATCGGGACAAGAACAAATTTTCTGAGGTGCAACTTATCGTGTGGAATGATCAAGCCGGGTATATTCACAATAGTTTTATTATAAAAGAGGATGTCAATATCAATGGTTCTTTCTATATATCTTTCTTCTGTTCTTTCTCTTCCGAGATCTGTTTCAGCAAACTCAATAAATTTCATCAATCTCTCTGGTGATAATTCTGTTCTCAGGCAAATCACCTGGTTATAAAAATAATTACCACTTTTAGTTCCCCAGGGTTCGGTTTCGTAAATACCGGAAGCACCGGTGATAATGCCGGCATTTTGCTCAATACGGGTTCTTGCCTTACTGATATAATACATTCGGTCGCCTTTATTGCTGCCCAAAAGTAAATATGTAATACTCATAGAGTTCAAAGTTTATAAAATTTACCGTATAAAGTTATATGTTCGTCGTTTCCAATGCAAATTTTAACGATTATGAGATAAATATATCTAAATAATTATTATTTTTATGTAACTTTTTCCTGTAAATTTTCGTCATTATCACTGCTTATATTTGATTCAACAGATATCATATTAATCTAAAAACTTATATTATGAAAAGCTTCTTTAAATACTTACTTGCTACCATATTAGGTGTTCTGATCACGGGACTGGCTATGATCATACTATTTATGGTCATGATTGGCTCTATGGTTGCTTCAAAAGACAAACCGTTTATTGTAAAAGAGAACTCTGTACTGGAGATAGATCTGAGCAAACCTGTGGCTGACAGGAGTTCAGACAATCCCCTTGACAATTTCGATTATGTTACAATGAAGCCAGTTAACAATCTTGGTCTTAATGATATTATTGAAAGCATAGAAAAAGCAAAAACCGATGATAATATCAAAGGCATATATCTGAAGGGAACAGTAATACCTTCGGGTGTTGCTACTATTGAGGAAATACGGAATGCACTGATTGATTTCAGGGATTCGGAAAAATTTATTTTCAGTTACGGCGACCTGTACGGACAAAAGAGTTATTACCTATCGACTGTTTCTGACAAGATATTTGTCAATCCCCAGGGAGTAATTGAATATAAAGGATTAAGGGCTGAACTTATGTTTTTTAAGGGTGCGTTGGAAAAGCTGGGTGTTGAGCCTGTTATCATCAGGGGCAGGAACAACAAATTCAAGAGTGCTGTGGAACCGTTCATGTATGACAGGATGAGTGATGCCAACAGGAAGCAGATCAGATCTTATATGGGATCTGTATGGGACTATCTTCTGAAAAATATTTCCGAACAAAGGGGCATGAGTGTTGATGACCTGATGTATTATGCTGACAGCCTATTAATAAAGAACCCGAAAGAAGCGATCAAATATAAAATGATCGATGGTGTTAAGTATTATGACCAGTTTACTGATGAAATGAAGAAGCACGCTGGTTTGGAGGAAGATGACGAGCTTAATCTTGTCAGCCTGAGTGATTATAAAAATGCTCCCGGCAATGAAGAAGATAATGATGCAGAGGACAAGATAGCAGTTATATATGCTTCGGGTGAGATAGGCATGGGTGAAGGCAGCGACAAGTCAATAGGATCAGAAGGTCTTTCAAAAGCTGTTCGTGAAGCCCGTCTTGACAGCACGATCAAGTCAATAGTATTAAGGATCAATTCACCTGGCGGGAGTGCATTGGCATCGGAAGTCATCTGGAGGGAAGTCTATCTTGCAAAAAAAGAGAAGCCGGTAATTGTATCAATGGGTGATGTAGCGGCATCAGGAGGTTATTACATAGCAACACATGCAGATGTGATCGTTGCCCATCCCAACACTATTACAGGATCAATAGGTGTTTTCGGAATGTTCTTTAATGGTCAGGAACTGTTAAATGACAAACTGGGCATCACTGTTGACACGGTTCTTACAAACACGTATTCCGACCTGGGATCGCAATACAGACCTATGGCAAAAGCAGAGTATGAAGTTATCCAGGAAGGAGTTGAAGATATATATGACGTATTCATTTCTCATGTTTCAGAAGGAAGGAATATGACAAAAGCCGATGTTGACAGTATAGGACAGGGTCGTGTATGGAGTGGTGTCAATGCAAAAAAGATCGGTCTGATAGACGAATTCGGCGGGCTGAACAGGGCAATAGATATAGCAGCGGAAAAAGCAGGACTGAAAAAATATAAGATCATTGATCTGCCTGAACAGGAAGACTTTATGGAAAAAATACTCAACGATTTGTCAGGACAAGCGTCTGGCTCAATAATAAAAGAGCATCTCGGCGAATCATACAGGTATTACAAGAACCTCCAGGACATAATTAAAACAAAAGGGATACAGGCAAGGATGCCGTTTTATGTGGAAGTGTATTAATAATTTGGAGATTTGGAAATTTGGAGATTTGGTAATTAATCTTTTCCATTTTTTTTGTTATTTTAGCCTTTGAGGTTAGATTCGCTAAAATAACATTATGCCAAAGAAGCATCCTTTAAAAATATTATTGTATCCGTTTTCTATTATTTATGGTATTATAGTATCAATAAGGAATTCATTTTTCGACTATAATATCCTGCCATCACATGAATTCGACATACCTATAATATCAGTAGGCAATATCACTGTCGGGGGCACAGGCAAAACCCCTGTGGTTGAATATCTTATACGGATGTTAAAAGAAGATTTCAGGGTTGCAACATTAAGCAGGGGATATAAAAGAAAAACCCGGCATTTCATTTTAGCATCGCCGGATTCGACTGTGCATGAGATAGGTGACGAGCCCAGGCAGATAAAAACGAAATTTCCGGATATTGATGTAGCTGTGGAGAACAACCGTGTAAAAGGGATAACCAATCTTATATCCGGGAATGACAACCTGAATGTGATCCTGTTGGATGATGCATTCCAGCACCGTTATGTAAAGCCCGGAATATCAATATTACTGATCGACTACAACCTGCCTTTTTTCAATGATCATCTTCTTCCTTTCGGCAGGTTAAGAGAGAGCCCTTATCAAAAGAAGAGGGCAAACATAGTTATTGCGACCAAATCACCGCGTGAACTAAAGCCGATAGAAAGAAGGATATTTGAAAAAAATCTCAACTTATTCCCTTACCAGTCGTTTTACTTTACTTACCTGAAACACGGTGAGATCACGCCGGTATTTGATCCTTCTTTCTCAATTAGCAGTGAAGAGATCAAAGAAAAAAAGTATTCTATAGTGCTGGTTACCGGGATAGCCAATCCGGCATATTTTCTGAAGCATCTTAAAAAAATATCGGACGATATAATACATATACGTTTCAATGACCATCATTACTATTCCGAAAAGGACATCACTAATATCATACAGAGATACAATGAAACAGACAATGACAATAAGATAATTGTAACAACGGAAAAAGATGCAATCCGGATAAGGGAGTTGAATGGAATGAATGAACTGAATAAGCTACCTGTATATTATTATCCTGTAGAGATTGAATTTTCCAATAATGAAGGAAAAACATTTGACAAGCAAATTATAGATTATGTTAGAAAAAATAAAAGAAACCGCGGATCACATAAGGAGCAGGATAAAGTATGAGCCTGTAGCGGGAATAATACTTGGCACAGGCCTGGGAGGTCTGGCAAAGTACATAGAATCCGATTATGTTCTTGAATACGAGGACATTCCGAATTTTCCTGTTTCAACTGTTGAAGGTCATCACGGGAAGCTTATCTTCGGTGCGTTAAACGGAAAAAAGGTAATAGCAATGCAGGGGAGGTTTCATTACTATGAAGGCTACTCCATGGAGGAGGTCACTTTCCCTGTAAGGGTTATGAAAAGTCTGGGTATAAAATGCTTATTTGTGTCCAATGCCAGCGGTGGTGTTAATCCGGATTATGAAGTAGGCGATCTGATGATCCTTGAAGATCATATCAATCTTTTACCAAGTCCTTTAATAGGTGTTTATCATAAGGAATTCGGTCCGCGTTTCCCGGATATGAGCGAAGCATACAATAAGGATATGATCGCGAAAGCGGAAGAGATAGCAAAAAAGAATAATATTAAAATACAGACAGGTGTTTATGCCGCTGTAACAGGGCCGGCTCTTGAGACACCTGCAGAATATAAATATTTACGGACTATAGGGGCTGACACTGTCGGCATGTCAACTATTCCCGAAGTTATTGTTGCGCGACAGATGGGGATCCGCTGTTTTGCCATATCCATAATCACTGATCTCGGTGTTGAAGGCAGGATCGAAAAGGTCACTATTGAAAAAGTGCTTGCAGTAGCTGAAAAAGCAGAGCCGAAGCTGACAATCTTAATGAAAGAACTTATAAAAACATTATAGTTTTTAATTTATACAATCCAAATTGGTTTTTCCTGTTTCTTAACAACTTCACCTACAATTGCAGTGTCAGGGTATCCTCCTTCAATAAGGTCTTTCAGCATTTTATTCTCACTTCCGGCAGGTGCAGCTATCAATAGCCCTCCTGATGTCTGGGCATCCATGAGCATCATCTTATGGTCATAATCCACATTATCCTCTATTATAAAGCTCCCATCTGTATAATCCAGATTCCTGAATGAAGCATTTGGGATACAGCCCATTTTAATAAGTTCGAAAGTACCCGGAAAAACCGGCACCTGCGAGGATATGATCTTAATAGTCACATTGCTGGCGATCGCCATTTTCATAGCATGCCCTGAAAGCCCGAAACCGGTAATATCAGTAGCGCTGTGAGCTGAATATTTCTGCATTATAGCAGCGCCGTTCCTGTTAAGGAGCTTCATATTCTCCAGTATTGTTCTGTATTCCTCCCCTTCTTTAAGTCCGAGCTTTTTCCCTGCGGCAATAGTGCCTGTACCAATAGCTTTGGTAAGGATCAGAATATCTCCCGGTTTTGCACCTGCATTGGTTATTACCTTGTCAGGATGCACAATGCCTGTCACTGCCAACCCGTATTTCGGAACAGTATCCTCAATAGTATGACCTCCGACTATAACGCCTCCTGCTTCAGCCACTTTATCCTGTCCGCCCCTGAGAATATCTCCCAGCACCTCCAGGGGTACTTTTTCCGGGAAAAGGACAAGGTTAAGTGCAGTAAGCACTTCACCTCCCATAGCATAGATATCGCTTAATGCATTGGCTGCAGCTATCTGACCAAACTCATACGGATCAGAACAGACCGGGGGGAAAAAGTCCGTGGTCTGGATAAGCGCTATGTCATCAGATATCTTATAAACTCCTGCATCATCATGCGTGTCAATATCTACAAGCAGTTTATCACATTTTATTATCGGCAGGTCCTTTAATGCTTCGTTCAGTTTTGCCGCAGGCAGTTTAGCTGAACATCCGCCGTTCTCAACTGTTCCTAACAGATCATAACCCATACTACATTTTCCTTTTATATACTTTAAAAACAATATTATTATCTCCGAGACAACTTCTTATATGATCAATATCAATCTGTTCCGGCATTAATCTAACAGACATACCGCAATCTGACGAAATATCTTTCGGAGTGGGAATTATCTCGTAATCAATCTTTTCAGATTTAAGCAATTTCTCTGCTTTTAATACTTTATGTGTTGATTCAAATACTAAAACTAAAATATCCACTTTAAGCTTCCATTATTTATAAATTCGAAATCCCAATTTCGAAATCCGAAACAAATCCCAAATTATAATGTTCAAAACTCAAAATCTATATATCATTTATTATAGGTTTTGAACATTAATATTTTAATTCTTTGAATTTATTTCGAGTTTCGAATTTCGTGCTTCGAGCTTTATATTTTCAGGGATATACCACCTTTGCCGCTGATGTAAGAGCCTCCACGATCTCATACATATTTGAAACCACTCCCACTCCAAGTTCATCTTTTTTATTAAAATAATCAAGGCATGTACCACACACGTAGATACCTACGCCGTCTTGTTCCATTCTTTTCAATGTTTTTAAAACCGGTGAATCTTTTAAAGCAAAAGTAATTCCCGAATTTACAAAAACCAGTTTGCCCGGTTGTTTATCCGCTTCAGGCAGTGTATTGATAAAAGCTTTCATAAGGATATCTCCAAGCTCATCCGATCCTGCGCCCATTTTATCTTTTTGTATTGCGATCACATAGTTGCCTGTAACAGGCAGATCTGTATCCACCCGGCAATAATCTTCTGCAGGCGTGTCAGTTATTTCACCTGTTTTGTTAACTAAAAACTCATACACTTTGCCTGACTGGCGGATATCAACTGACATGCCGTTATCCTCGAGATATCTTCTAACATTCTTCATAGACATTTCGTTGTCTATCAATATCTTAAGGCTGTCATTCTTTTCGATCTCCCCAAGGGCATTTTTTGCCATGATCAATGGTTTGGGGCAAAGCTCCCCGCGGGCGTCAACTGTCTTCATATCTTTAGTAATTTGATTAGTAATTGAAGATCAACGATTTCTGATTTCAGAAGTATATTAATCAGATCAAAAATCACAAATCATTAATCGTTATTCTAAAATCCTTATATTAATTTCTATTTAATAATTTTTTTTAAGCAATCTACCGTATAATAGATCTCTTCTTTTGTATTAAAACAACCGATCCCGAACCTGACCGTCCCTTCCGGTGATGTTCCCAGGGTTTTATGGGCAAGGGGAGCGCAATGTAATCCCGGTCTGACCATTATTCCGTATTCTTTATCAAGCCTGTAAGCCACATCACTCGGCATCATATCTTTAATATTTATTGATACAACAGGTATCCTCTCATCATCAGCGGCTGGTCCATAGACAGTTACTTCTTTGATATTCATTAATTCTTTAATGAATATTTTCGATAGTTCTTCTGTTTGTGCTTTAATATTTAATATTCCCTTATCAAGAATATACCTGACTGCAGCTTTAAGACCGACTATACCAACAGTATTTTTTGTTCCTGCTTCGTGCTTATCAGGATAAAATCCCGGATGTATTTCCGACTCTGATTTGCTTCCGGTACCCCCCTGCACAAATGATAACATATCTGTTTTTTCATCAAGGCATAACCCGCCTATACCTGCAGGGCCATACAGTTTTTTATGTCCGCTGAAAGCTAATATATTAATACTATCATTTTGCATATCTATTGGAAGAATACCTGCTGTCTGGGCAGCATCAACAAGATAAATAACATTGTTTTCCTTACATATCTCCCCAATATCCCTGACAGGCAGAACAGCACCTGTAACATTTGATCCGTGCAATGTAATGACAAGCTTTGTATTATCCCTGAAATAGTTTTTCAGTTGTTCTGCTCTCAGGCTTCCTGTATTATCACATTTTACAATTGTAATATTCAGGCCCTGCTCCTGTTCGAGATATCGTAACGGACGGATCACGGAATTATGTTCCATAGAAGTAATTATCACATGATCGCCTTTTTTTAATATCCCTTTCACAGCCATATTGAGTGCAAGCGTGGCATTATAAGTAAATATGACTCTTTCCGAGTCAGGCACATTAAACAGTTCAGCCAGCAACTCGCGCGTTTCAAAAACTTCCTGTTCTGCCTTCAGCGACATACTGTGTCCCGATCTGCCGGGGTTTGCTGCATAATGAGCCAGAAAATCGCCTATTGCCGATATTACTGTTTCCGGTTTAGGAAATGTTGTTGCAGCGTTGTCAAGATATACCTTCATAATAAAAATTCAAAATTCAAACCTCAAACTTTAAAATTCCTTCCTTTTTCCGTGATTATCATATTAACTCCTTTCCTTGCGATGATCTTTTCTGTTTCAAAGATACCAGTCAGCACCGGGCAAATTTTTCTTGTGCCGTTTATCAGTGCCTTGAACTCACCGTCATTAACACCTTCCTTATTATTTTTAAGTTCTTCCAGCATAATATTCCTGCATTTATCTACTATGGTTTTATGTATATAATCTCCTTCATAATAATGTACTTTGTTTTGCTGAACAAGGTATTTCAGATAAAGCTTAAATTTATCCCTTGTAATTTTTCTTTCTTTAGCGTCTTCTTCAATATCCGCCATAACCGGCTTTTGCATTCCATATTCTTTTATTTCCTGTTCAAGCCAGTCCAAATCATCTTCTGTTTTACTATCAATGATCACTTTATGGTCTTTACTGATCCATGTATTCTTATATTTACCAATTATCCCCTCTTTTTCCATTTTATTTAAAAGTGATTCTGTATATCTATTGCCTTCCTCAACTTTACCCATACCAAGTTTCCCTTTTATTTCTTCTATATTCAAACCATGTGGGAACAGTGGGTTTTTTTTGTGAAAAGCTGTAATACTATCAGTTATTGTACTTGTAAAATTCTCTTCAGTATGTTTATCTATAAGGAGCATTGATCTTCCTGTTCCATATAATTCTATATCTTTCACGTCCTCTTTCCCTAACACTGTTATCAACTCATCAGGAGGCTTATTGATCTTACGTGCTATATCTTCTACTCTGACAGGGATAAGACTTTTTTTCAGCTCGATCTTCATCAGTTCTACAATATCTCCCTGAGACAGTTTAGACATGCTTTCAACGAGTTTATTGCTTCTTCTCCTGTGATGCAGGGGATTTGTGTCATACACTTCTCCACCTCCCAATGTAAGATCATTGGATGAATTACGGATAATAAACCTGTCCCCCGGCATTAGTACACAGGCTTTATTAAGATGTAACTGAGCCATAGCATTCTGTGCAGGCAGTAGTTCGTTCCTGTCGAGCAGGTGTATTTTCGCCTGGCATTCAAATGTAGCTGAGTGAAAGATGCAGTTAGACCATAGTCCGAGGCGGGTACCTGTATTGAATAGTGTCAGCCTTGCATCTATCATATTGGTCCCTTCAACATACTTATCTGAGAGCAGCATACCCCTCTGAAAATCCTCTTTTTTTATACCGGTCAGATTTATTGCTGCCCTGTCTCCGGCATGAACCCTGTCAACTTCTCTTCCATGCTTTTCTATACGCCTGATCCTGAATTTTTTATTACTCTCCGGAAGAAGAAATACTTCTTTGGAGATATCCAGTTCACCGCTAAGAACGCTGCCGGTAACAACATGTCCAAACCCTTTTTTACTGAATATCCTGTCAATATACATTCTGAAGAAATCTCCTTTTGGTCTTTCTTCTATCTTTGAAGCTATATCATCTATAATTTTTTTCAGGTCATCCAGCCCTTCGCCTGTCACTGCCGATGCTTTAACAACCGGCGCCCCTTCGAAAGCAGTACCTGTAAGGAAGTCTGCGATCTCGAGCCTGGCAAGATCAGCAAGCTCATTATCAACAAGATCAGCTTTTGTAAGAACAAATATCCCTCTATTAACGCCCAACACTTCGAGTATATTAAAATGCTCATGGGTCTGTGGCATTATTCCACTGTCTGCGGCAATCACCATAAGAACAAAATCAATCCCGTTGGCTCCTGCAACCATAGTGTTAATAAAATCTTTATGTCCCGGCACATCAATAATTCCCACAGACATACCTGAAGGAAGATCCAGATATGTAAAACCCAGGTTTATTGTGATACCCCTTCTTTTTTCTTCTTTATGCGTATCACAGTCAATATTTGTCAGCGCTTTTATCAGCGCTGTTTTGCCATGGTCAACATGACCTGCAGTTCCCATTACCAGGTGTTTCAATTTTTATTCCTTTTTTTACCCCCTTCCTAAATCCTTTCCCCAAACAGGGGAAGGACTTTAAGAAAGCACTTGATTATTATTATATACGTCTATAATGATCTTTGCTGTTTTCTCCAAAAGCTCATCAGGGATTGCAAGTACATCAAAATAAATTTTACCCCGCCTCAGTATTCCCAGCACAGGTTCCTTATTTATTAAAAGATCATGATAAAACTTTTCTGCCATGTCAGACCTTTCCTTACCGGATCCCTTTCCTGTTTTCAGTTCAACGGAATAACTATCTATTTCCAGTTCAGGTAATGCTCCTCCCCCATAATGCCCTTTGCTGCTGACAACTTCGGAATCAATGCCATTTTCTTTTAATTTTCTATTTAATTGCTCTGCTTTTTTCTTTATTTCTTTCAAGGGAGTGCTCATCATCCCAAATGCCACATTTTTCCCGAATAATAATTTATCATTCAGGTAATATTCACATGCTGTTTCGAGCAATACCAATGTTGTTTTACAAACCCTGAGAGCTCTCATCATCGGTTCTTTCTTCAGTTTCTGAACCATTTGTTTCTTTCCGGCAATGATACCTGCCTGGGGACCGCCAAGCATTTTATCCCCACTGAAGCATATCAGGTCAACCCCTGTAGCCAGAGATTGCTTAACATCAGGCTCATCCTTCATACTTACATCATCAACTTTCCTCAACAATCCTGTCCCCTGATCAAATACTACCGGTATTTTGTGTTTTTTCCCAAGATGTACAAGTTCGGAGAGTGATGCTTCCTGGGTAAATCCTTTTATCACATAATTGGATTTATGTGCTTTGAACAACAATCCTGTGTTCTTGCAAATAGCATTCTCAAAATCCTGTATTCCTGTTTTATTGGTAGTTCCAACCTCACGCATTATACATTCCGAGGCAGCCATAATTTCAGGGATACGGAATGACCCGCCTATCTCTATCAACTCGCCCCTCGACACTATCACTTCTTTGTTTTTCGCAAATGTCCTTAAGATCAGCATAACAGCAGCAGCATTATTATTAACAACAAGAACATCTTCGGCTCCGGTAATGTATTTCAATAACTCTGTAATATGATCATTCCTGTTTCCTCTGCGTGCATTATAAAGGTCATATTCGAGATTTGTATAATACTTAAGCACATCAAATGCCTCTTCCAGAAGGGCTTCTCCAAACGGCGCCCTGCCGAGGTTAGTATGAATAATTATTCCTGATGCATTAATAACAGGTATAATATTTTTATTGACAATACTTAAGGTGTTTTCTTTTATCAGCCTGGTGATCTCATCGTTTGGCGGGACTTTTTTGCCTTTTTTTACCTGTTCTCTTATAAAGGAAAGTGTTTTACGAATAGAAAAAGTGACAAGGTCTTTGCCATGTTCATCTATAAGAGCTTTGACATCGGACATACAAAGCAACTTATCAACTCCGGGAAGATTTTTAAGTTCCTCCATAATATAACTCATATTTTTAATACAAATACTTTCAATTTTATTTTTTATTCTTTAAACTTTATACTAAAGCGCAGAGAGGGCAGGAATCGAACCTGCCACAGACGGTCTTATCCGCCCGTTACTGGTTTTGAAGACCAGTCGGGACACCAGTCCCATCCTTTCTACTTTCAAAAATACATAAATATTTTTTAATATACCCAGGCACCTATTATTAAATTCCAAGTCCCAAGTTCCAAGTCCCAAGTTCCAAGTCCCAAGTTCCAATATCCGGGTTCAATGTATAGAACTTAAAACAAATACCGAGATAAATTTATAATTTAAATATAATTTTATAATTTTGATATGGCAATCAACCCCTGAAATACACAATGATCCGGACATTACTGACCATACTGCTGGTTTTATTCTGTTTTTTTACATTCAGTCAACCGACTGTTAATACAGGTTCGAAAAAGATTGACAGCCTGCTTATTAATCTTGAACAATCACCTGATGATCCTGATATTTTACTGGAACTTTCAAAGGAGTATTTACCTGAATTCCCTGACAGGAGCCTGAAGTATGCTAACCGTCTTCTTGATTACTCAAACAAAACGGAAAATAATAAGTATAAGATACTTTCTTTGAATATTATAGGGAATATTCACAATCAGCAAAACGAAATAGAGGATGCATTAAAATATTATCAATATGCTTTAAAGATTAGTGAGAATATCGGAGATAAGGAACTTACAATGAACTCACTAATAAATGTTGCAAATATTTATTATTTCTGGAATAATCATAATAAAACCATAGAATATTATAAAAGGGCTCTGGAATTATCAAAAGAGCTTGAAGACAAGGAAGCGACCGCTTTGACCCTGCTTAACCTGGGTAATGAATACGGGGAGATAAAAGATTTTGCCAAGGCTCTTGAGACATATTACAAATCACTAAAAATCTCGGAAGAGCTCAACGATACTTTAAGTATTGTCTATGCATTGAATAATATTGGTTTTACCTTTTTCGAAATGGGAAATTACCCGAGGGCTCTGGACTTTTATTTTAAAGCTCAGAAAGCAAATGAAGAGATCGGAGACGAGATGGGTCAGTCTGCTGCCTTATCGAATATAGGTGTAGTACATTTAAAATCCGGAAATTACATAAAAGCTCTTAAATATATTATAGCAGGTAGTAAAATAGCCGAAAGAAATAATTTCATTGAATTCATGATTGAAGACTACCATGATCTTTCAGAGTTATACAATAAAATGGGCGATCATGAGAATGCGTATAAATACCACTGTAAATATTCCGGGCTGAAAGATTCAATATTCACTGAGAAGAAGCATAAGCAGATAGCAGAGCTACAGACCTTGTACGAAACAGAAAAAAAAGAAAAGGAAATAGAAATATTAAAACACAGCTCTCATTTGCAGAAGCAGCTCACTTATGTAATCCTGGCACTTACCGGATTGATCCTGATAATTGTTATCTTAATATTTAACCGTTTCAAATTAAAGAACAGGTTGCTAAAAAAGGAGAAGCAGCAACTTGATCTTGAGGTTGAAAAGTCTCGCCTTGAGAGTGAAAGGCATGAAGCGGAAAAGCAGCTTAAACACATGGAAAACCTGAGACTTCAGGAGGAGATGAAAGCCCAAACAGAGATCAATACGATAAAGAATGAGAAATTGCAATCAGAGCTTGATCATAAGAACAGGGAGATAACTTCTTCAACTATGCATATCCTGCAAAAGAACAAGATCCTCGAAGATATCAGTGGATTAATAGAAAATATCAATCCCGATGGAAATAAAAAGACCAGGCAACAACTGTCTGAGATAAAAAATATTATACGTCAGAATATGAATATGGATGACGAATGGGAAAAATTTAAGCTGCATTTTGAAAACGTTCACCCCGATTTTTTCAGAAGGCTTCTGGATGATTACCCTGCTCTGTCACAAAACGAATTAAAGCATTGCGCTTATATGCGGATAAACCTGAGCACAAAAGAAATAGCCAAACTTCTGCATATAGGCGCCAGAGGTGTACAAACTTCGCGATACAGACTTAAGAAAAAGATGCAACTTGACGCAGAAACCAACCTTTACGACTTTCTGGGCAGTTATTAATTTGTTATTGTTTCATTGTTAGATTAATTTCTGCATCAATCAATCAATACTTTTCAATCTCTTTGTTTTTTGATGTTTGAAGTTTGAGGTTTGAAGTTTGAGGTTTGAGGTTTGAGGTTTGAAGTTTGGATTTCCTTTCGTAGTAGCTTTGTAGTATGCCCGGACATTTTTCTTTAATTGTAGTATCTTTGTAGTGAGGCTTTTCTTTGATAAAATGTTATAGATTAAGTATTTTTGTTAAGATAAATAATAATATTAAATTTTCATTCACCCTAAAACTAATCTTATGAAAAAGATCATTACACTGGTTTTATTCGCTGCTATATTAATCGGCATCGGATATTCACAGGAGAAAAAATGCCGGGATATTAATGAACCGGGTCCGACGATCTCCGAAATAACAAGGGTACTTGTAGGGGATTTCACAATTACTGACACGGATGGAAACTCATTAAATCTGTATAATACTTTAGCAACAGGAAAAATCGTAATGTTTGACCTGTTTTTTGTTGGTTGACCATCATGCTCGGGCTATGCTGACGTTATTGAAACAGCGTATCAGGCTCACGGAGGAGGAACAGGAGATGTCCTTATGTGGGGTTTATCTCCTCAGGATAATAATTCCTCCATTGAATCATATATGAGTTCATACGGAATAACAAATCCTTGTGCCGGAACCCAGGGCGGTGGTTCTGCAGCAATAGATATTATTACTTCAGGACAGAATTTCCTTGGTTATCCGACTTACTGTGTTACTTGTCCTGATCAGACAATGCACTTTGACGTAAACTGGCCGCCTACGGCAACCGGTTTTGACTCATATATTGCAGGTTGTCCGGGAGTATCAATAGACGAACTGGAAAACATGAATAAATCACTTATTACCAAAGTCTATCCAAGCCCGGCATCTGTAAGTACAAATATTGAGATATATGTAAATGAGGTCTCGGATATTACTATTGATCTTTATAATATCCTGGGCGAAAAAGTATATTCCACTGATTTCGAAAATATAAATACAGGCGAGCATAATATTGAATTACCTTTGAATGACCTGAATTCAGGATCATATTTTATAAACATGCTGGTCAATGATAACCTTACTGATGTTTCAAAACTGCTGATAGTAAAATAGAATATTTATAAATATGCATGAAAAGGGATGAGCAATAATGCTTATCCCTTTTTTTTATATCTTCATCCCTGAAAAACATAATTTATTATGACAACGCTCCATGATCTGCCTGAATCTCTGAACAATCTGATTATCTGGACGATTAGATCAGAAAACATAACACTCCCGCAGATCCTGTTAGGTAGTGAAATTATCAAAAAAAATTATAATGTACTTAAGAATTTCTTTAATGCAGACAATAAAATATTCTATTCTGTTAAAGCAAACAATCATCCGGATGTGTTAAACATGATAAAAGGTCTGGGTGCCGGATTTGAAATAGCTTCCGAAGGGGAATTAAAAAATATAGAGGATATCAATGCTGATCCGTCCTCTGTATTATTCAGCAATCCTGTAAAGATCCCCCGGCATATTTCCAAAGCATACGAATATGGCGTCAGAGTATATGCTTTTGATACATATAGTGAGCTGAAAAAAATATCGGAACACGCACCCGGGTCAGAGGTTTTTTTACGTATCAGGGTACCCAACAAAGGGGCGGAATGGGAGTTGAACGACAAATTCGGGTGTTCTTTAAACGAAGTCATTCCTTTATTTAAAAAGGCTGCCGGTCTTAATTTAACACCTGCAGGGGTAACATTCCATGTGGGATGGAACAATCATGATGTAAATACCTGGCAGAAAGCAGTATCCCTTGCCTGTAAAGCAACAAAAATGTGCTATGATCACGACATCTCTCTCAGGTTCATAAACCTGGGGGGAGGATTTCCTGCACACAATACAGATCAATATGATCTCATCCGAAAAATATCTGTTGAGATCAATCCTTTACTATCAGCTTTACAAAAAAAATATAATATTAATGTATATACCGAACCAGGCACATTTCTTATGGCAAATGCGGGCGTTCTTTTAACCCGGATATTTGATATTGCTAAACGGAACGGAAAGAATTGGATATTCACTGATACCGGAATATTCCAGGGATTTTTCTGGATCATGGGCGGTTTAAAGTACAATATAATATATCCTTATGAAGGTTATGATGAAAAGGACGTCCGGGAATATACAGTCACGGGTCCCAGTTGTGACAGCCATGATATATTCTCTGATAATGCATTATTACCGTCATGTATAAAAAAAGGGGATATTCTGGCAGTTTATCCTGCCGGTGCATATATTGCTTCAGCAAAGGAATATAATGGTTTCAGTTATCCAAAACAAATATTACACTAAGCTATTATCTCTCAGAATCCCTCCCCTTTGGGGAGCTCAGGAGGGGTTATTCACATTTAGAGGTTCCGCAGCTTTTACATATCAGGCATCCTTCCTGGTAAATCAGCACTTCCGAGCCGCAGTTTTCGCATTTCGCTCCTGTTTTGACTTCTGTACCATCAGGGATATATTTCTTTAGCGCTCTTTCAACACCGTTCTTCCACGTATTGATATTTTCACTGTCGAGTTGTAATGATGATACAAGGGTGACAACATGATTTATCGGCATACCGTGCCTGAGGACGCCGGAGATCAGTTTTGCATAATTCCAGTACTCTGTATCGAACATACGTGACAGCCCTTCAAAAGTGATCCTGTACCCATGCTTGTCAATATACTGGAAGTCATATCTTTTATTACCGTTTTCCTTATGTTTAATGATCTTGCCTTTTTCAATGGATTTGGGTATGAACAGCACATCTTCATCAACCAGACCGGTAAATATTTCATACGGTTGCCCCCCGAGCAGGCCAATAAATGCGATCCATTTTTCATTATTATTCTGGAATCTTATAACATCCGCGTCCAAAGCTTTTGGTCTTGGAAGTGCATCGCCACCTCCTCTTCTTTCCTTTTTATCTTTAGACAGTAAGACACCTGATCTTGCCCCTTCTCTATAAACAGTCATTCCCTTACATCCGCTTTTCCATCCTTCTACATAAAGTTTAGCTACCATTTCCTTAGAAATATCCGAAGGCAGGTTAACAGTAACACTGATCGAATGGTC
>Ga0180433_10005653_pt1 | contig 16774 bp, 23 predicted proteins | sample SS_ome_8_FD_132980 | JGI IMG/M metagenome (GOLD analysis project Ga0180433, IMG submission 132980) | Hypersaline lake sediment archaeal communities from the Salton Sea, California, USA - SS_1_D_1 metaG | ecosystem: Environmental > Aquatic > Non-marine Saline and Alkaline > Hypersaline >... | reverse complement strand
GGCGCGAAAATCAAAAAAGTCGGCAAAATGGCTAAATTGGTCTTCCCGTCCGGCAAATCTGCAAAGAAATTCCAAAAGAAATTGAAGCGAGCCGCCAAAAAGGAAGCGAGACGACAAAGACGCGGGGGCAAAATAAAACGAATCGGCCGACGTGGGCGAAGGCGGAGATCGGCGCGTGCCTCAATGATGAGCGCAAGACGGCGCGGCGGTTGGGGTCGTCGGCGTAGTTATCGCCGCCGGTATGGGTGGTAAAAATGCGACGTTCAGCGGCTATCAATATGCTAGTGCCTCAAGCGGTGCGCTGGTCTCATAGCCCGGCGGCGGTACGAGCTATCCGCACCTTTCAACGGCAAATGACCCCGCAGACGGCCCGGGCAAACTTTGCCGGTTATGGGCTCGGTTTTGTTGATCCAAAAGCGGGCCAAATCGTCACGCAGCCAAAACAGGGTGCGTGGTATCGTCTGAAATCCGGTGAAAGTTATTGGGGTATTTCCAAGCGGGCATATGGTCAAGCCAACGTCAAAAAGGGACTCTTTTTGATGAATGACAGCCCTTGGAATGAGTACATCCATAAAGCAAAAAAGGGTTGGACTTCCTACAAAGTGAAGGGGTTGCAGTCTACGCCGGATTATTCCGCAACTGAGTTTCGAGCGCCAAAGGGATCCGGCCATGCTTACCCGCTTGTTTGGATTCCCCCGTTGACCGGTGAGGAACCAAAAGACGTTTTCCCCCCGGATCCGGATCCGGTTGGCATACCCGGCCCGCCGGGCCCCCGTGGTCCAATTGGACCCCCGGGCGCACGCGGCGCAATCGGTCCCCCGGGCGCACGCGGCGCAATCGGTCCCCCGGGATCGAAAGGTGCAAAAGGTGACCCGGGCGCCGTAGGTCCCCCGGGCCCACGCGGCCCGAAAGGTGAACGCGGCCCGATGGGCCCCCCCGGATCCGGTGAAGGCGGCGGCGTAGGTCCCCCGGGCCCCAAAGGTGCAAAAGGTGATCCGGGCGCAATCGGTCCCCCGGGCCCACGCGGCGCAGTCGGTCCCCCGGGCGCACGCGGCCCGAGAGGTGAACGCGGCCCGATAGGTCCCCCGGGATCCGGTGAAGGCGGCGGCGTAGGTCCCCCGGGCCCCATGGGTCCGATGGGCCCCCCCGGTGCACGCGGCGATATCGGCCCGGCCGGTCCAATGGGCCCCCCGGGCCCGGCGGGATCGGCCGGTGAAGGCGGCGGCGCTGACAATAAAATGTGGGTTTTCCCCCTCTTGCTCGCGTTGTTGAACTAAGGTGAAAAAATGGAAGCTACACCCGCACAAATAGCGCAATACGAAAGGGCAAAAGCTCGAATCGAGGGCCCACTTGGCGCGAAAGTAAAACAACTCATCACTATCGGCGACTTTGGCGACGATGTTGACGCATGGGGATCGGATTATGGTTTTGATTTTCAAGTGGTATCAGATGATACCGAAGCGAAAATCAAAAAAATACTTGGCGCTTACAACCGGCTCGCAAGGGTTATTGCCAAAGTCGATATCGGTAAATACGGCGTGCGCTTCGAAGCAGGCGATTTTGACGTGATGGCCCCCGTTGGTTATCCGGGCGATGAATTGGCCATGGATAAATGGGTTGCCCTCGATGGTATTCCGATAATCATTGTTGTTGGCGCTTTGGTGGTTGGCGCAATTTGGGGAACTTCTGAAATTGTGGGCTCGGTTACGAGTAAGCAAGAAAAGGAAATAGAGCTCAAATTGCGCAAAATCGACGCCCAAATGATTAAGAATCCCGATCCGCAAATTCGCACTAGTTGGCAAGTACTCAAAAAGCAAAACGAGCCCAAACTAAAAGCGGCCGGTATTTTTGACAAGATTTTCGGCGGCGGCGCTTCAACTTCTCTTTTCATCGTTGGCGGCGCGTTGATCGCGCTTTCTTTGATTTGGAGTAGGTCTAAAAAATGAGTCAAGCGGCCAAAAAAGCGATCAAGCTTCCAAAAGTATTGATTCAGCTTGGAACCGTCGAAAAAATCGAAGCGGTTGACGGTAAGATCTACAAATGGACCGTTAGACAAAAATGCGGCTTGTTTTGTGGGTCTACCGGCAACACGCTTTTTTGTCTGCTTTCCACTTCGAAAGCCGCTCCAAAAGACAAATTCGTGAAAGCGATTGATTCAAGGAAATCCGAAGTTGCCCGAGGGCTAGACAGATATGAAGACTGGCACGAATTCGATCCCAATTCCGGATCTTTGGTGGAACCGCCAAGAGGATTTTTGTTTTTTGTTGGCCGGGCAAAATCGATAATCTATCGATCTGATAAATGGGTCAATCGTGAAAGGAGATACATTCACACGTTTAAAAATGCACCCAAAATTTGGGTGAACAAATACGAGCGCCCAACATTGTTGACGCTCACGGGAGGAAAAACACAAATTACAAAGGACGGGATCAAAGGATGAGAGAAATTTTACTATTAAACCCGCGAAAAAGACGCAAGGCCCGGAAAAAAACAACGCGGCGGCGTAAAACAGCAAAGCGCAACCCTACAAGACGACGGCGCCGAACAGTTGCACGCCGGGCCCCTAAACGAAGGACATACAAAACCGCCGCGAGGCGTAAAACTCAAAGGAGAATCACAATGCCGAAACGCAGAAAGACAAGAGCACGGCGCAACCCTCGACGCAGTTACAAGAAAAGAGCGATCCGCCGGGTTCGCTCCACTTTTGGCGCGTTGAACTGGAAACAAGCGCTGAAAGACCAGATCCCGATCCAGCTTGGAATGTTCGGGACAAAATTCTTTGCAAAACTTTTCGGGCCCAGTGCCACCGAAGCGGATCCCGCATCATGGAATTGGACCAGCTACGCAAAAGGCGCGGCCGGTACCGTGCTTGCGTCCTTCCTTTTGCAAAACATCAAACCCGGTTGGGGACAAAAAGCCCTACAAGGCGGTTTTTCTCTGCTCTTTTACAAGATGATTCAAAACAATCTTGTTCAGGGCAACCCGTGGGCGCTCAAACACTTCGGAGTAGACCAAGAGGAAATGGACGTTTACGTTCCCGACGAATACGCCGGTTATGACCCATACGCCGGTTATGGGGGTTACGACGAAGACGATCTTTACGACGTCGACGGATACGAGCCGGGCGACGTAGAGGACGACGACGAAGGCCGATCCTATTTGTTGGGCGATGATATGCAATGGCACGAGCTGCCCGAGGCTACCGGCCCAATGATTAGCGGTGATTCTTATGAAGCGCTGACAAGGCCCGGGCCCCTTGGCGATGTTTTGCGACCGGTTGGACCCCTTGGGGAGGATCCTGTTGCAAAGGCACTTTTGAACGCCTAAACAGCGAACCGGAAAGGATTTTTTAAAATGGCTCAACAAGTAATTGACGCAAAACAGGCAGAAGCAAAAGTCGGACGCGAAAACGTTATTGAATCTTGGGTAATGTACGATTCAGTGCTTTGTTGCGCGGATCTATCAACCTATTTCACATATCGGGACGGCTGGTTCACAAGCTTCGACGGAATGAGCGCCACGGCCACCATTCCATTTTTCAACGTGAGAAATCGCAACCACGGCATCATGTGGAATAATCAGGACACACGCGATCAACTGGCGTATGTGATGAAAATCTATTCAATAGGTGTTTCATTTTTCGCGCCGTCCACTTCCACCTATACAGCCAGTTCAAGCGGTGAACAGCGATACGCCCACGACTGTTGGGAAGCGGAACTGCCCAAACATTGTTCTTTAGCGCTTCAAACCAATCAAGACGTGCGGCTTGAAATTCCAACAATTATGGCCCCTCCCGGATACGGGATTCAAGCGGCCGGAGTAGCACAAGGCGACGTCGAGACGGCTTGGTCAATACCGCCAACCATCAAAAACAACTTCAACCAAGGCATGCCGGAATTGACAAACGTATGGGGATTCAAAAACCCGTTAGAGGTTCCGCGCCGTGCGAATCTTTCGGTTAAAATCGATTTAACCGAGTATGCACGAAACTTGCTGGACGCAATGCCCGGGCCGTATTACCAAAGGTTGCTTACCACGGGCGCCATGTGGTCGGCGTACCCCGGTGTTTTTGGTATTCAAGTGACACTCGGCGGCGTGCGCGAAGTCCAACAGCGTGGCCAGTACGCAGCATAAAACGAAAGGAATCAAAGGTTCAAAAATGACGATAAGAAAATACGAACAAGAGGTTTTTGACGAATTCGCAAAACCCGCGAACGTTTCCGAAGCGTGGAGCGTGGTTGACACCATTGCAATTTCAAAAAACCTTTACGGTAATGAAGTCAATGCGCAATGGCACACAAGTTTCCAATCTTTCGGCCAACAAGAAAGACACTCGTTTTTCAAGCAACGCACCCAAGGAATGGTAACCGCCGCGTATTGCAACCAACAATCGAGCGATTCGATGGATTTTGCCTTTGTTATGCATTCAATCGGGCTCGCCATCTTTGGCCCGCCTTGCGGTGTCAATGCCGTCCCGGGACAACCCGATGGATCGGGCGGTCAAATCGATCAAGCTGACCTCACAACGACCCAATGGATTATGGCCGATCTACCGCGTCACATTGGACTTGAATTCAAAGTTCAACAGGACGTCCGGATCGAATTGCCTTGCCTCAAAGCTCCCCCCGGTTACGGTGTGACCGGCGGCGGTGTGGCACAAGGCCAGCTTGCCGACGCGCCCGCGTTCGGGTCACAACCCACAAACTCGATTGCCGTTTCTCAAGGTGTGCCGATTCTTTCAAACCGGTACCCGCTCCCCTTCCGAATCGGGATCCCGCGTACCGCATCGATTGAGGGAATCATTCATGTCTCACAATTGGCGAGAACTATTTTGCAAAACCTTTTGGGCCCGCAAAATATCCCGTTCAACAGTGAAGACGGAACGCCGCCTTTAACGTTCTTTGGTCAACGCTACTTGATCCAACTGTCTTTGATCGGTGAAAGATTGGTTCAGCAAAGAGCGCAATACCACCGATAAAAGGAGGCTGTTTCAATGAATGTTCAGGAGCAAATGAAAGAGCAACAGAAAAAAATGTTGGGTTTGATGGGCAAATTTGACGCCGATCCCGGTCGTTATCGGCCCATGTATTACGCGGTGTCAATTGACGTCGGTGCAGCGGCGGGCGCAATCGGCCGAGGTTCGATTACAATAAACAATCAACCTTTCATAATGACCCACGTCACACACCAAATCACCGGTAACACCGTTGATTACGCAACTACCGGACTCGCGCAAGACGGGCAATATTTGATTTTCTTTCGAGATGAGCAAAGCAACTATCAAAACGTACCGATCCCGGCTGCAATGCTTTTCGGCTCCGTTTCTAGCGGCTACATTAACCCGCTCGCGTACCCGATACCCTTTGCAGGCAACAAAACGCTGAGTTTCGAATTGACGAATCTTTACACGCGGCCCATGGGTCAAGTGGAAAAATTCAACGTTTATGTTGCGATTCATGGGGTCATGGAGTGGGGTGATCTCAAGTAAGGAGGCGACATGCTGACCCTTCAGGAAGAATCATCACTTGTATTGAGTAACGCTGTCAAAAACGGCGTTGTTGATACCGTGTTGCATCCTTTTCAGGATATCGCCGTTCGGGCCTTGTTGAAAGACACGGCCCAACGGCGTTCACGGTATGAACAAAACCCCAATTCATTTGAATTGTATGCACATCCAAAGTCAACCCGCTGGCAAGTGTCGACTCTGCCCCCGAGAACCCACCCCGATCTAAGCCGACCGGCTTGCATCGAGGTTGCCCGCTTTGTGGTTCCCGATGGGCAGATCGGCTTTGTTCAATACATTGAACAGAGTGTTCACGACTACCAGGGGCGATATTATCCGACTAATCAAGACTACTGGGGTTCCCCCGGTTTTGTTATTGACGACGTGGCTAATATTCGTTGGTGGCTTAAGTTGGATTTTTACAACGGAGTTTTACCCGATCAATTTTTCTATAACCAAAATACCAATTTTGGATCCGAGGTGGCGCCCGGTGTACCTTATCAAGACATGTCAACCATTGATGCGCTTTGGTACCCGGCCCACCTTTGCAACCCGATCAAGCTCATGGTGCCGGGTAATAGAATGTTGAGAATGTTCTATTACAGCCCGGCTTTAAGTGAATACGGTTGGGTTGTTCATGGGCGGTTGAGCGGGTATGTTCAATCAACGTACAGTGATGAATCAATGGAAAATTCAAGGAGACTTTAATTGCCAAAAGTCGATAAATGGCGCGGTTTGGTTGTTGAAGAGCTTCAAAAGGCAGGTTACCCACTGCCCCCCGAGCATGTGCTTGCAGTGATGGATCGCGAGTCACGGGGTAAAGTCGGAGTGGTAAACCCCAAATCGGGGGCCAGTGGGTTAATGCAGGTAATGCCTATTGCTCTAAAGGATTACAACCAAAACAACAAAGACAAATACACAATGGCAACCCTCAGAGAAAAAACAGACTATGCGGCCCGGGTACAAATAAGAGTCGGTTTGTGGATTCTCGCAAGGTTTGTCAAAGGCGCGTACAAGTACCTTAAAAAGAAACTTGGCGAGGTTGCACTTGATGACTTGATCCGGACGGCTGATTTTTACTATGCGGCCGGCCCGGGCAACGCTCGCAAAAAGTTAGACAAGGTACCGCGCCCAACATATGACAACGTCAAAGCCCGCTTTCCAGACTGGGATCGCATTGTACCGGCCCAAAGGGTTTGGGATTGGGTAGGTAAACACGGCGGTCAATGGGATATTCCAGCGATTGATCGTTGGCTCGAATCAAATATTTTGATTGAGCATAAAAAAACGACAAGCGGCGCCATACTGGGCTTAATCGCCCTTGCGTTATTTTACGAATATTTCAAAGACGCCTAAAAAGGAGCACAAAAAAATGTCAAAATTGCCCAACTGGGAAGATCTAAACCTCGATCAACAACTGCTTGTTTTGAATTGGGCCCGGGATGCGATTGACTCGGGTATGAAAAAACAAGTTGAAATGCGAGTCTATCAGGCTTTTGTTCAAGTAATTAATGGAAAGCGCGAAACTTTCGATCTTTCCCAAGTTTGGCTTGAACTGCCAACGAATACCCGACAACACTTTGAACACGCCGCCGAAATTTTGCTAAGCATTGACGACGCTATCGCGTTGATTGAAGAAAGTTTCGACGATGAAGACGAGGACGAACCGCCGCAAATTGAAGAAAAAGCGGAAAAAGTTCCACCCGTTGAAGTTGTTGAGGAAAAGAAAACCGAGGCTGAATAATGAAATCAGGAAGATCAAGATTAGACGTGACCGGCTTCTCTTCGGCTCCAAATCATGATCCAATTGATATTGACAAGGTTATGCCGTTCAACGCTACTTTGTTGCAATTCTCAATCAACTACAACGGCGGCGATCCGGATCCCGCCGATGTTTTGACCGTTTGGAAAGTAGACGGAAACAATCCAAATATTGCGCCGATTTTTCGAGTTTTCAATGTTGGCGTGGATCAAACGTCAATCATTTTGTGTAATGAGCGTTTCGAGCTGTTGAAAGGTCAACATTTTAGGGTCACCGCCGGAAATGGCGCAGATCGCGATATCGGTTTTGAAGCGATTTTCGAGGAAGGGGGCTAAAATGCCTTGTTTTCAAAACGGCGTGCCGGTTGGTTCAAAGCTTCAACACTTTCACCTATACGGCCTAACGACCAACGGATCAGCTGAAACTATCAGTATTTCTTGGGTAGCAACAAAGCATTGTGTAATGGAGCAAATGATTGCTCATTGGGAAGCGGTTCCAAGTACATCAGAGGAAATCGTTTTAAAAAAGCTAAGCGGCGTTGATTCCAGAATTGACACCGTTTTCCGTGCCGTTGATCCAAGTACATCGGGCGAAAACCTAACCGATCTAGCTTGCATTATTGGTTATTACTGGGATCCCGGTGACACAGTAGAAATAACCTACGCAAACAGCGACGATCAAGCCGTGGGGGTCGAAATTTTTCTTGTTGAGGTGCCGTGATGACCGTTACACCGTGGGGTTGTTTTTACAACGGCAAGCCGCCCACAAACGGCGATACCGTCCCGAAAATTAGCTTTTTCGCTCGAAACAACACCAATCAATCAATTCCGTCCGGATTTTGGACCAAATTGAACTTGACGGCAATCAACCACGAATTGCCCGTTGGTCAAGTTGATCTGGTCAATGATCGGTGGGTTTGTCCGTTCGATGGCCATTACAGTTTGACAACTTCAATACAAATGGATGTTTACTGGACGCAAACCGATTCAGCTATTGATTTTAGGAAAAACGGCGTGCGCCAGTGCATAACGACAAACGCAGACAACTCTATAGATCAACATGCTTTACCGCTTTCTACTTCGGATCAAATGGTCGCGGGCGATTATTGGGAGGTCTGGATCTGGCATAATTCATTTAGTAGTGCAAATCTGCTTTCAGCCACATGCAACCAAGCCCAGTTTACCGGCTGGGTAAACTATTTGCTTTAGGTGAACCATGGAAAGCTTTTACAAACAAAACAGGCGCTTGATTGAGTCGGGAAAAACTCAACAAGAAATCGAATCATCTTTGATTTGGAACCCTGCCACAATGGAACTCACCGACACGGGGCAAAGTTTTGATGATATCGAAACAAGACGTCAAAATTTTGAAACTTGGCATTATGCCGCCGGGCTAGATCAATATTTCAAAACTGTCCGAGGATATCACGGATTCATGACCGCTTTTTCTACACTGTTTGATCCGACCCGCTGGGAGGAAATCGAACATTTGCTTGATGAAATGGACGTTCACCGCTTGTTATCTTTGGGAAACCTCGCCCGATTACGAAAAAAAGTTTTACGGGCCCGGGATAACGGACTTTTGACGGCTGGTGAGATTCAATTAATGTCAAACGTAGTGAACGGGCAATAAAATGGCTGATGATTATTTAAACGGTGTGCCTAAAATTTATCCCCGTGAAAGCAACAACGGCGTGCCGGTAAACGTTCAGGACCAAACCACGCAACCGGTTGACGGGCTTTTTGCTCAATCAATTTCAAATTTTTCTTTGGCCGTCGATACGGTCGCAAGCGGATTAACAAGCTTGGTTTACGTTTTCACCGCTGCCCCCGGTCACGGGATCGGGGTGAACGATGAAATCTTGTTACTCGATACGATAGGAAACCGGGAATATTTTGCAAAGGTGCTCAATGTATCTGTTGACACGATTACTGTTGATCGTCCTATCGATCATATTTTCCCATTTACAACCACGCTTGGACGACGCGTCACTACTCAAATGGCTGTTGACGGTAGCAGCACACCTCAAATATTTTCGATCCGATCCGGATCTATCCCTTCCGATATAACCCGATTTATTATAACTATGCTCGGTGATTCCTCTATGGACGACGGAAAATTTGGAAACTTGTCCGCATTAGATCGGGGGCTCGTTCTTCGGATAGTGAACGGTTTTCAAAAAACAATCTTCAATTTCAAAACGAACGGCGATATCAAACAGTTTTGCTATGATGTTTCATACGCTGATAAAGCGCCCGCCGGTCAAGAGGGTTTGGTTGCAAGAATTACTTTCGCAGGACAAGACAAACACGGTGTGACGCTTAGAATTCAAGATACAGACGTTATTCAATGGATCGTTCAAGATGATTTAACCGATCTTGTTTCCCTGAAAATTGCCGGTGAAGGCCATTTCATCCAAAACTGACTTTTTTTTACACCGATAAAATAAAAATTATCGACTATGCGTCCATAGTAGGGTATAATTTACCTATGCTCAATTTCGAGCAAAACGAAAGGTTTTTACTATGGACGTTTTACCGAAAATCGAAAAAGATTGTTGCGCAACGTGCGTTTATTGCACGGAAAACCCAGCCAAACAGCTTGAATGCCACCGACGATCCCCAACGGCGTTACCGATGCAAGGCGAATCGGCTTTGGGCCAACCATCAATGAAAATTTTGACAATCTGGCCGCCGGTCAGACATGAGCTTTGGTGTGGAGATCACAAACCCGTGTCAATGATTCATCAATAGGGGGAATGCATATGCATGATAGAGTTTTATTTTTTATGCAAAGTTTAATTGAGGATATCATTGACCTGAACCATGTATCGCCAGAAAAAGCGAATTTTCTTTTAGGCGAAGCGCTGGCAGATCCAAAAATGATTGAATCAATTCGAGAATTCGCCCGGAAAACTTTGCAAAAAGAAGAAACAAAAAGCCAAAAAGCGCACAGGTTGTTTTCTTGGCATGAAAAATTGATGGAAGGTACAAAACACGATGCCAAATAGAAAAAAAAGCGCCAAAGAAGAACTGATCGAATTTATTTGCGAGCACCACCCAAGATTGATGGCACAACCGGTCAGTTTTGACGAAATTTGCTTAGTTTTAATAGTCGCCCAACACGGTATGATTCAAAGTTTTATCGAAACTTACAAAATACCTATTTCAGACATGTTTGCCGAAGGGTGCGAAATCCTAATGAGAAAAAATTGATGGAAGGTGCAAAATAAAATGACTTTTTACGGGATTAAGTGCCCAAATTGCGGCCAAGTTTTTGACGTTTCTCATGTGCTGCAATCACACGATGAAAACAAAATAACTGAAGTTCGTTGCCCAACTGAAAAACAGTATCCTGAAGATAGGGGGGGATGTGGTCATATTTTTAAAATTTACTGTTTCAAAAAGGAAAAAGTTGGTGATGTCCGATATCTTGATTTCATGAAAGTAAATCATTTCCACCGTTCAAACTCAGAATAAACCGGCCAGAAAAAAAAGATGACCGGAATATTAGAACATAGTCGATAATTGAAAATAAACGTAGTCGATAAAGGAACCTTATCGACCAAGGAAGGGGGTAACTTTGCTCGATGATCAAACCAAATTGATTGAGCAGTTAAAAAAAATCGCTGAAGAAATTCAATATTTTGTCGAAGATACAGACGAAATCGAAAGGAGTAAAAAAACGTCAATGTATCCAAAATCAAAAAAAGATATCATTGCATTGGTTATTTTTGCCTTGACTGTAATTGCGGCGATCATTTTTTCTTTGATTTTTCAAGGTTGCGCGGATCAACCGGCCGAATTTGTGGTTGACACGGAAACAACCGACACAGTGGACGCAGGACCCGACACACTGGACGCAGGTCCAAACCCCGACGAGGACACCGAAACCGACGACGACACCGACGACGACGACGACACCGACGACGACGACACCGACGACGACGACACCGACGACGACGACACCGAAACCGATTTTTCTTGCCCTTGGACTTGCAGGGAAATAGCAGATCAACCCGAGTTTACTTGTGATGAATACGACTGGCCCGACGAAACGCCCGTTGAAGTGTTCAACATGAATTATTTTTGTCCGGTCGGATCGAAGTGTTGCCAACCATGGCCGCCAACCGACGATCAAGGGATCGGCGATTACTGCAATGATTTTGAAAAGCGAGCTTGTGCGCTGGATTGCCCAGAAACAAGCATTGATGCGACAAAAGTTTGTTTCACGGCAAATTCTTTTTGCTGTATCGAGGGGGATTAAATGAGCATTTTTGACCATCGGCCGCCGTTCGGCCGAATAAAAATCATTGAAATGGATTTTTACTCACTCGTTTTGGATTGCACGGGCGCCGTGCAACCAATGAGCTATTGCGAAGCGGTGAAAATGTTAAAAAATTTGGGATTTCTACCCGAGGAAAGGGGAACGGGACAAAATGGGAAACATTTCGAAACGTGGAGACTCCCTAAAGAACAAGACACCCGACAACATGACAAGACTGTCTAAATCGTCGGTCAAATTTATTGAGTCATCCCGAGCGAATTCTACAAAAAAAGCGTATCGTGCCGATTGGCAACGGTTCGAAGCGTGGACGGAAAAACAAGAGGTTGACTGTTTGCCCGCGTCGGGCTCAACCGTTGCAAATTACATTTCCTATCTTGCCGATCTTGGCCGTGCCCCCTCTACTATCAGTAGGGTTTTATCCTCAATTTCTCAGGCTCACAAACTCGCAGATTTGGCCAGCCCAACGGGATCGCCCGAGGTTGTCAACGTGAACAAAGGGATCCGCCGGAAAAAAGGAGTTGCGCAACGCCGCGCAAAGCCGCTCATTTTGGCAGATTTAAAGCGTGTTTGTGCTAAAATTCGCCCTAGTTTTTTGGGTAAACGTGACAAATCGTTAATTTTGCTGGGTTGGGCGGCGGCGTTGCGCCGTTCTGAACTTGTCGCGCTTGATTTAGAGGATATCGACTTTGTTGACGAGGGTTTGATTTTACAAATCCGATTCTCAAAGACCGATCAAGAGGGGGAAGGGTATAAAATCGGCGTTCCCTTTGCAAAAGATCCGCTTTTCTGCCCAGTTTTAAAGCTCAAAGAATGGATCGGAGTCGCTGAGATAGAAAGCGGGCCGGTTTTTTTTGCTATCGGTACGCCGGGCAAAAAATGGCACGCTCAAATTGATGCGCCGCGCAGGCTATCTGCCGCAATGGTCAACACGATAATCAAAAGGCGGTTGAAAATGGCCGGTATGAATTCCGCCGGATATTCCGGGCATTCTTTGCGGGCCGGTTTTGTAACGAGCGCGGCCGGTGTAAACATTCCCGAAAATGACATCAAAACTCAAACCCGCCACCGCTCAACCGCAATTTTGAGAACCTACATTCGGCGCGGCAATATTTTTGAAAATCACCCACTTTCGATCCTACTCTAAGCAAAACCGGCGGGCCGCTGTTTGAAGAAACGCGGGCAATTCGTTAATCGGCGTTTCAAGTTTTGTTGGCGCTGGCGGTCGTTCGGTCCATTCCTTGTATCGTTTCGGCTCGGTTGGGACTACCAGATCGGACCATCGCAAGCCCGGAATCACACGGGATCGCATGTACCCGAACATTTCACGGCGCGTCAATTCTTTCGCTCTGCTCAACCAATATTGTAGATTTATCACGGTTGGCCAGTTTGAAATTGTGGAAAGTTCTATTTCGGTGGTTGCCCGTTCCCAAATCCGATCCGCTTCGCTTTTTGGGTAGTTGGCAAGGCATTGGTGAAGCACGTTTAAAAGTCTAGTTTTGGCATAGTTTTTGCTTTTCCCCTTTTTCCCTCTGGGCACGGTTGGACGTTCCGCAGTAACTCCCCGTTGGCCTGAAAACGGAGGTTTGAACCCTTCAAAGCTCCCCTTTGAAGCCCCTTTCGAGCTTGCCCGAGCACTCGCAACGGTGGATTGTTTATCATGGCCATGTTCGACGGTGGGCCGCTTCGACGCAGTCGACGCGGGCCGCCTAGTCGGCTTTCCTTCTTTATCGGGCGAAGCGCAATCTTTCGAGCTTTGACTTGTACTTGGTTCGTGGTCTAACCGTCTATTACAAGTAAGTTGTGTAGTAACATCGTCACAAGGTGTTGGTTTTAGACTGGAAGCAAAAAGCCCGTTAGGGCTTTTGCTTCCATCTTCGATCTGAGATCTGGCGCTATTTTTTAACGGGGTAGGTAATTGGGCGAGAATGTGGGATTTTTCCAACCTCGTGGCGCTGTCAAACAGTCCCGCGCCCGCCGGTGTCAACAGCGTGATCCGGATCTGCTTTGTGCACCATTCATTATCGCGCTTGTGTACCCGCTGACCGCCGGGAACGGTAACAACGCGGTTACCGTTTTGTATTTTTTGATCTGGCCTTGTCCACCATGTGCGCGACACGAGACCTTTTTTCACAAGCTCGCGCCGTCCGTTTCTCCACGTCGAAAGCTGGCATTTTTGATCGGTGATTTTTCGGACGATTTTACACGCGTAATCGTCCGGTTCAGCTAAACCTGGATATCCTTTTTTTCCGGTCATGGCCAACGAGATCAAAAGCGAATAAACCTTGTTTGCGGCCGGTGAAAGATCGTCAACTATCGGCCGGGCCCATGGGTGCACAACCGCTTTGGGAATTCTCGCGTAAGTCAATCGATCCATATCGGCGCGGAAAGCCGGACGGATAAAAGAAGCGGGCCTTTTGAATTGGGGGTTTTGTCGCTTTGGCATTTTGTCCTCTGTTGCGTGTTGTTGTCATCGGCTGCCAAAACACACAAATAACTAGACAAAAGACCAGTGAATGGATACTATAAGCAATAGTAAAGACCTTTTGGCATTTCAACCACAGTTATTTTGTGAATGTACAGCACGGAATAACTGTATCTTTTGAACGATAATAGATCAAATAAATAATACTGTAGGCAAACTTTGTGCCGATTTTTTCGGTTATTCACTTGTTTTAAGCGTTAACAAGCGTTAACGTTTTGTTAACGGGTAGTTAACAAGGTTATGGGAAACAAGAAAGGGTAAAAAATGACTGATATCGTCGATGCAAAATTTTCTGAAGATATGGATCTTGCCGATATTTTCAGCGAACTCGGGGAAGATTGCAAAATAGGTGTTCACCGAAAAGAGCCTGAATGGTGCTCGGGTCATATCCGAACCGTTCACTTTGACCCACGGGAGCCGGTTGACCTCGATTGGATACAAAAAAAGTTTGGTGGTGAAAAATTAATGATCCGTCTTTACGGCCCGAAATCAAAACAAAACAAATCCGGTTACCTTGCGGCCCGCACAGTGGATATCATGGGCCCCCCTCGGGATGGATTCGGGATCGAAATGGTGCAAGGTCCAGACGGTAAAGCGGTCAAAATAACAGAATATGAACTTGCCTGTGAAAGACACAAACAAAAGATGGGCGTGCAACAATTAGAAGATTCACAACCCGCGCCCGCTCAACCGGCGGACGGCTTAAGCAACAATGCTTTGGTTCAAACGCTCATTCAATCCCAGTCACAACAACACAACGCGATGCTACAAATGATGGGTCAAAGGGTTCAGTCACTTGAAGAAATGCTCTACAGACAAGCGCCCGGTCAAGTGGGCGCCGCCGTGAACCCCATCGACCAGATCAAGCAAACCGCCGAAGCTTTGAAACACTTGAAAGCCATGGAAGGCGATTTTTCAGGGGACGGCGGGGGAAGTGGTGATTTGCTTGGAATGCTTGGGCCAGTCATTCAAAACATGTTTGGTAATAATCAAAATGCACAGTTACCACAAACCGCACCACAAGGCGCACTAAGAGCACCACGGCGGCGGCGTTTACCTAAACGGCGTTTACCTAAACGGCGTTTACCCATAGAACAGTCAACGGAACAAAGTTCACCTGAACAAAGTTCACCTGAACAAAGCACTGAACAAGGCGAAACACTTTCATCTATCGCTGACAAATTGGCAATGCTTGGCCCGGATGAAGCCGCCGAGGTTGTTTTGCAAGCTCTCGGCGATATGCCTGAAAAAAAGCGCGCCGCCGCTATGCAAGCCTTTGTCTATTCTATGAATCAGCCAGACAATCTTGACGATTCGTCAAATTCGGTCGATACTTTAAGTCATGAGACAATCGAAAATGATCCCTTCGGGGAAACGGCCGAAAATAACCCCATACCGATTCAACGGGAGCCCACTAGACCAAATGAAAGTAACTCTGAAGTTGATCGGAAAAGCGATCCGCAAAGGGTCGACTTACCTGCCAATACGTAACCACGCCGCCGCGCTGGCGACACTTGCCCCCCCTAAAGACTACCTTGGCCAAGCGAAAGCCGTTTTCGATGATATCGTTTCACGTTGGCGATACGTGAAAGATCCGGTTTCCCGTGAACTTTTGACCTTTGGGCCGCATGAGCTTGCAACCCTCGTTTTAAACCTGGACGGCAAGGGTATGGGAAAAGGCAAAGGGGCGGGAGACTGCGATTGTATCGCCGCCGCAACTGGCGCGCTTTTCGAGTCGATCGGCTTTAAAACTCGCCTCGCTGTCACTGCCCCCCCCGGAATGCGGCCCGGGCCAATGATGGCACATGTTTTCATTCAGGTTTTGATTCCAAACCATGGTTGGACAACAGTTGATCCGGTTGTCTACCCGCACCACGGCTTTGGATTTACCCCAAAACATAGCAGGATCGCTTTTTACAACTTGGACGGGCAACTAATCGGCAAAGCGGGCAACGCCGTGGGCTTGCACGGATCCGATGAAAAAGGAGTGTTTGACATGTACGGTCAAAGTCCAATACCCGATTTAACCCAATGGCAAGACTATGGTATGGGCGGGTATGACGAAAGCGGAGCGGAACCCGAAGATTGGAGGCTTTACGGCTTGCCTGAATTCGGCGCCTTTTCCGAAAAAATGGGAATTATGTCTTGTGAAGGCATGGGCGGACTTGCGGTTGAAACAACGCCGCAACTCTACGGTGGGCAATTGCTCGCCCGCACACCTTTGCTAGAACTGGCGCCCGAAGATTACAACTACGTAAACACCATGAAAACCGCCTATGATGGAATGATGGCGCTCGGCGACGATGGCGCGATCTATCAGTATGACGGTACACTTGGATTTTTCAAGCGGCTTTGGAAAGGAATCAAGAAAGTCGGGCGCAAAATCAGGAAAAAGGTCCGCAAAGTAATTTCTAAGATTCCCGGCGGTAAGTACTTGATTAAACTTGGAAAAAAGGTTTGGAAAATTGCCAAAAAATTTGTCAAGCCGCTGGCAAAATTCGTCGGCAAGTACGCCGCAAAATTGGCGCCAGTTGCCGCGCTGATTCCCGGTTATGGTCCTGCTATCGCCGCCGGACTCTACACGGCCGGTAAAGTTGCCAAACTCATGACGAGCGTGGGCGCGAAAATCAAAAAAGTCGGCAAAATGGCTAAATTGGTCTTCCCGTCCGGCAAATCTGCAAAGAAATTCCAAAAGAAATTGAAGCGAGCCGCCAAAAAGGAAGCGAGACGACAAAGACGC
>Ga0180433_10005649_pt1 | contig 16784 bp, 20 predicted proteins | sample SS_ome_8_FD_132980 | JGI IMG/M metagenome (GOLD analysis project Ga0180433, IMG submission 132980) | Hypersaline lake sediment archaeal communities from the Salton Sea, California, USA - SS_1_D_1 metaG | ecosystem: Environmental > Aquatic > Non-marine Saline and Alkaline > Hypersaline >... | reverse complement strand
TTCTCTTGCTCTTTCTCTTTCTTTTTGAGTTCTTTTTTAGCGTTCTTCTTCTCCTTCTTGTCCTTCTTCTTTGCCATCAAATCCACCTATATCCTGCCGACTTCCAAAACTTCCAGCTGGCTGACTCCGTCGACATCCTTAATCTGGGATTCGAGCTTGTCCATTCCTCCCTCATCATCAGCTAATAGAACATGTGCTATGAGGGCCTTTATGCCAAAGCCAACGTCCATCTCGTCGAATTTCTGGACCTTGACAATCTGCTCGATAGCGCCTTTTACAGCATCCATCTTGGCAGGGTCATCCACGAATATCTTAAGTGTTGCAGAAACGTTTAATTCACTCATCAATTCACCTATGGGCCAGTAAAACCGCAGGAACATCCATAGTCATTCCTATTCTCCCTGCAATAATGGCATCTAACCAACTTCTCCCCACACTGTGGGCACGGGAACTCCGCGAAATTCTTAGTATTCTTACCGCATGTAACACATCTCTTCAACAAACCACCTTATGATAGCCTAAGCTATGAAGAAAAATAGCACTGAATAAGTGCAGAGAGTTATTTAAGAGAGATAGATTTAAATACCTGTGCAGTTGCTGGTTTTTATCCACTTTCTGCAAAGAAATCATCACATCAGCATCCTAAGAATCTCGGGGTTGCGGGTTTCGGAGCATTTGTCGCAAAATGCAAACGTGTGGCCAGAGAGGCTGACCCTGAAATTAACGTTGCCGGGACCGAATTCCTTCTTGCACAGATGGCAATTACCAAGTTCAAACATATTAATCATCTTTTGGGGAGGTTTTGGGAAAAAAAGAAAAGAATTGGGGTGAAAAGGCGGCTGCAGCCACCAATGAATCCGCTAATCATCATCCTTGGGTTTTGGTTTTGGTTTTCTTGCCATGTATTCCCCTCCGGCACCATATATGCTTTGTTGCACGGAATCCGGCAACCGAACGGAACCACATTCATAACGCTGAAGTTGAATAAATATCTGAATTTTCACGCCTGAGAAAAAAATACGGGATATTTCAGGCGTCAAAAAGGGCTGGCAAAAGTTTAAAAACCCAAAAAAACTACGACGTAGGAACATCGCTTCAGGTAATCATTAAAAGACGATACTCTAACTATCTAAAGCACTGCCCCGATAGTCTAACCTGGATAGGACGCAACCCTGCGGAGGTTGAGTTCGGTGTTCAAATCGCCGTCGGGGCGCTTCTTATTGCAATATTGAACCTATCTAAAGTGGCTAATTATAATTATTTCTGCATATTATCTGAATTAGATAATAATGGGATTTAGGAGAGTATTGCGTGGGGTGGGCAAAGGAAGCATATTCGGACACGGCAGGGTTTTTGGTGTGCACAACCTCCTAGATAGTGCCGAGAATAAATGCCAGGATCCTTTCATAAACATTCGAACACTTGCAAAATTGCTAAAATCAGAACCAAAACTGAAACCGCTAGTATCTGCCAATCTGATAACAAGATGGAAGACAAAATTTGATATTACGGAACTCCATGATTTTATCAAATACTCCTGGAAAGAGTTTTCTGAAACTGATTTTCCAGTAGTAAGAACTGAACATAGAGGAGAGGAGCACAGCGAAAATCAAATGATTGCAGATATTCTCAAGGAAGTTGCTTCCAATAGTGATGTTTCGGGAGTTGCAATAGCACACATAATTTCATTCCTGACCGCAAAGAGAGGGCGAGACATACTCATTCACCAGAAAGGACATTTGGAGAGCAGGCATAGCCAAGAGGCTTATGAGAGGGCATATAATGAATGGTATTCAAGCGGTATTGATCCTGCACACACATCATTTCCAGGAGTGCCAGAAGAATACTGTGAGGAAGTATTCGTAGTAGATGAAAAAGATAGATTTGTCTGGTTCTATCTGGATCCGGAAATTAATTGCGCATGTGAATTGATTTTGAAAAATCCTAAAGAAAAGCAAGATGAGATACTAGTTGAAATGCGTTCTTTTAACAGAGAACTGGCAGGAAAAATAATGGACAGAATTCCGGAGACGGAAACATTATATAGATAAAGCATCCCGCAACACTTTATTTAGTTATCTGCTAAAAATGAAATTATGAAAGAAAACTACGGAACTATCCATTTCATGCTGACAGGCGGAACTCTTGATTCTACTTTTGATCCATCGAAAGATGGCATAAAAACTGCTGACAAAACCCTGGTTCCAGAATACATTGAGAAACTCAGGTTGCATAACTCATTTGAGTTTAACACGATTTTTATGAAGGACAGCCGTGAAATTCGCTATAAAGACCGAGAGAAACTTCTGGATGAGCTGAAGAAATCTCCGCATAAAATGATAATCATAACGCACGGCACATACACGATGCCGGATACTGGTCAGCACCTCAAGGATCATCTTCCCAATAATGACAAAACAATTATCCTTATTGGCTCCATGATTCCACTAAAAGGTTTTGATTTATCTGATGCGCCATTCAATCTGGGATATGCAGTTGCCAAGGTACAGAAACTCCCTGCAGGGGTATATCTTTGCATGAACGGCAAGGTCTTCGACCCGGATAAAGTGGATAAGAATAAGATTGAAGGCCGATTTGAAGAAATCTGATTTTGAGAGTAAGTGTTAAAAAGTGTTTATTATATTATTATTTGATGGACGAGCAGACCTTGGACCGACTAATCAGATTCCTAATGGTTGTTGATAGGTGCCACCATAAGATTTATGTAGGAGAGAGAAAAGGACAGGAGGGTTTGGGATATATTCCTGGCACTGATTTTGCAATCTCTAAAAGAAAACATAACTCAAGATTGGCACTTGATGCTTTGCTCAGAATCCTTTCTTCGGATAAACTAAGTGGAATGGCAAAACAAGGAGCAAAATCCACAAAGCAGAAGACAACCAGAGTTCCGATTGAACCCCTCGAATATACAAGAGAAGGGCGAGGATACCTGAAAAACGAGATTGGGCGCTTGGCAAGAGATGATATAACTAAACTCCTTCTTGAACTCGACGGCTTCCGCAAGCATAGAGAAGTAATAACAAACATCCGAGGAAGCGGCAATGTAGCATATCTCAAGAAGTTATTCCAAGAGCATCCAGAACCTGATAAAATACTGCAAATGCTAAGCCGGATTCCTGATGAGTTTATTGATTTGGTTAAGAGAGTTGGATTTGGAACTTATTCTGGGATTGTGGAAATGGAGGATGTAGAGAATAAGATATATGAGCCACAGATTGCAATTGTCGGTCTTGAGCAGTGCGATAGGGCATGTGACCATTGTGGCTCTCTCGCAACTCCAAGAAGAGAAAGAATGGCATATGAGACTTTTGAAGATGGAATGAATAAGATTGGCCCCGCATCAAAACTGACTTTTTCATATGGAGAGCCGCTAATATGGAATTATGAAAGCGGTGGGCAGGAACTAACTGTAGCTAATTTAATCAAATTTGCGAGCCAGTTTGGAGTAAAAATCTTCGAAATCGTCACATCTGGAATCAATTTCCATTCAGCAAAAGAAGCAGAGGCAGCTAGTAAGCTGGCAGAGCTTCCAGAAGAAATCAGAAGGAATATGATTCTAGCACTAACCGTAAGCGATTTTCCGCATTTCAAAGGCGGGATTCCCCCAAGAGAGGTTCAAAAAAACACTGTCGCATTCGCATGTGCAGCAGATCTTCCATTAGACATCATATCTTTTATGGCACATCAGAAAGTTTTTCGTGAACTAATCGTAGCTAGTGCTATCGAAACTTTTCCAGGCATTCAATCATCAGATATGATTCAAACTTCAAGCCAGATGATTAAGGTAAGGAAGGTTGGAGGAATGGGAAGGGCTGCGCCTAAGATGGAACCATATGCAGATTTCATTCATTATACAAGAGTAGCAAGATGGGAATGTATTAGTAAGAGAGGCCTGAGATATAGAGGTGTTGAAAATCCAGATATGATGTCCAGCAAAATTGCAGAAATGCTCAGGAACAATGATGGCACCTTCAATCAAGAGGGGAAGCTTGCAATAATGGCAAATGGAGACTTGGTGCCGGGCTGCTGCCATTTTATTTCCGCATATACAAGAATTGCTAATATCAAAGAAGAAAAGGAGGAAATAAGGAGAAAAACAAATGACTTCTTCCGCAAGCTTGATAGATTAAGATTAAAGGGAAGACTAGATTGCATCTCATGTACTGCAGTAGCACCTGAAATTAGAAATCCGAGGTTGCTCAAAAGAGGGCATGGAGAAAAAGTGTTTACAAAAGTTATGCAAAGACGCAAGGAACTTGCAAAGATATAAGCGTGGAGGCATCTTGGCTATTGGATATTTTATTTACCTCTTTTTTTCCTAAATAGCAACATTTATAAATTAGTTTTCGTAACATATTATTGTGAATTAAATGAATCCTGCCAATAAAAAAACTACGAGACCTAGTGATGTTAAAGAGAGGACTTTTGGCCAGAAGGCAAAAACATTCCTTCGGAAGAACTGTGTTCCTAGTTTAGTTGAAGACATTATTGCAATAAAACGTGCAAAAGCAGCAAATGAAGATGTCGGAAAGCATCCGTACATGAAAGCAGTCGGATTGAATGCACTGCGAGTTGTTGCTTCAGCAGGAGTACAATTCGGTTCTGCACATACATTTGGAGTTCTCGCATGGCAGACAGAGCCAGGAGCGCCATCAACTAATTCACTTGATAATGCAAGTCCAATTGCAAATTCATTTGCACTCTTTGTTACTGGTTTTGTTAATCCGGCAAACCAGATGACAGTTGCAAATGCTCTTCTTGGAGTTGACATGATTCTCTCGGCAATCAGAATCGGAGTTGAGCAGACACTATGGAGAAAATACAAAGTCACTCCTGATTTTCCAGGAACAGTGGTTTCACCACTTGTAATTGGTGCTGCTGAAATGGCATATAAGACAGCTGCCCTGGCAAACACTCCAGATGACGGAGCAATGAGACTTGCTCAGGGAGTAAAAGGAGTTTACGGAAATCTGGTCAGGCTCGTGATGGTCGGCGTGATATATACTGCCGGAAAAGTTTATGATACATTCAAGCCTGATGAACCATCAAAACCAAGCGGCCAGTAAAAACAGGATCTGTAAATCCTGGAGCAATTTTCTGATTTTTTTTTATTTTTCTTCCAAAATTTCAGAACTAGCCTGTTTCCCATAGATATAGTTCTGGACACATGAGCAGGCTGCAAGTTTTGATAGTGGCTCACTACCTGTAATTGCCAATCTTTCCCTGCCATCTTCTTCCCGAAGACCAAAGAAATATCCTCTTTGCCATATTGCACCTCCTTTGCTTCTTGCAAGGAAAGTGATTCCCATATCCAAATCATGTCCGACAAAAAGAGGATCGGTTAAGCCGCCATGTCTTTTGGTTATCCCTTTTAGGCGCATCCTGCCTCTCTTGGCCCATGAATCCTGTTTTCTCATGAAAAGTTCGATTCTTGGAGGCTCTGGCGGCATTCCGGGTGCAGAGACATTATCCAAAGGATCGCGGTACAATGCAAGCAGGAATATCCTGCCTTTTGATTCAGCAATTCTCAGGCCGAAACCGTATGGGGGAACGCCTTCTGTCCGCAGTTTTATCGTGCCTTCGAAAATCCTGTCTCGGAAAACATAGAGCTCCTCCTGGTAATCTGCTGCAAGGACATCCAATCTTGGAGAATCGAGCTTTGCAAATGACTCACTAGCAATTCCGGTCATTCTTTTTTGCTTCATGATTTTCTGAGCCTGTGAAAAAGTGGTGCTGCCTTTGACAAAGCCAAGCCTTTTTGCTCCGAAAGTATCCATGGATGCAATATCCAGGCGCATATGCTCCCGTTCAACCAGACCGCATCCGGAAAATAATGAGAGTGCTGCTGCCGTAGCAATTACGCTGGCTGCTTTTGTAATTAGTTTTCCTGCAGTTGCAAGGTTGCTTCTGCGGAGTTTCTGTCCTCTCATCATTATACATTAAATAAGACATTTTTTATGCATGTGTTTTGGACTTAAAAAACAAGCTATTGGTTTGCCATAAAGAAAAAGGCAACAAAGGCCAGAAGCCCGAGCGCAACAAGAGCTACTCCAATAAGCGTGAACTTGTATCTCTCTTCCTTTTCTTTCTTGGTTAATGGCCTTATCTTGTCCTTGTATTTTTGCTCCAGGGCAGCTCCTATTGCAAGCCCGATTCCAACCCCGATTGCAGGACCAAAAGCTATGTTCCCCATCGCCAAACCAATAGGTAATCCAAGCGGAATTCCAAGCGCAATCCCGATTCCCATGTAGTGGCCTTCCGGATATTTGCTGTTGTCAGCCTCCAAATCCTTCTTGGCAAACTTTTTGAAAAGCAGCAGAGCAACTGCCCCTATCAAAAGCAATCCCAGTATTATGCCTGCAATTATTGGATAGTCCATGGACTTGAATTGCAGCCTTCAGATAAAAAGCTTGCGATTGTCCTTATGGACAATCGATTACTATCTCCTTCAGATGGTCTGGAGATGGGTCCTCTTCAGAAGCTCCTTTGTTGGTCCAGAATACACTCACTTCACAGGTGTTGCCATCAAGCTCAATCGTTCCGGCATCCTCCAGCACGAACACTTCCGAAAGCAATGCCATCTCTGCGAATTTGCTCTCTCCGCCAAATGTGGCGCCGCAGGTTAAGCGATAGACATGGACTGGATAGACCATATCATTGATTGTGAATGGCACTGTTGCGCCACTCTCAATCTTTTGTTTTTTTAGTACGTTGCCATTTGCATCCATCGCACTTACAATTGCTGATATCGTTCCATTATGATATTCAAGGTCATCCAACTGGAACTTTATTCCACCATATTCAATTGATTCACCCTGGTGCAGATTTGAATGGGCCTTTTCTCTTGCCAACAATACGAACCCGCCTTTGAGCACTCCTTCAGTTGTTTGGGGTGACTCAGGTGGATGCATTTCAAGAATTGTCCAATCATCTCCAAGATACTCTACAACCAGTCTGTGAGAGGTTGATAGTACCTGGTAGCCTTCATCATAATTGAAAAGGGAAAGACAATATTGATAGTCAGAATCATTTATTGGAGTCGAACAAATAGGCAGTCCGAAATCTTCGGAGCTGCTGTTGAATTCTATTGAATAGTCCGAGCCTGAATAAGTGACATGCTCAAAGTATGTGTCGCTCTCATCATAGTCTCTTGTGCAGCCATCGGGTTGCTGGTCAATTACCATGATTGAAGCATTGCTAATTGGCTCCTCTGTTTCGACTGGCTCTGGTTCCGGCGCTTCAACTACTGAAGGTGGTTCCTCAGTAACTTCCTCTGCCGGAGTTTCAACAGGCCCAGAACTTGGCTGAATGCACCCAAATAATAGAGCAAATATAAGTAATACAGAAATAATTCCTCGCATGAGAGCCTATGGAATTACTGCATTTAAAAAGCTGCTTAAAGATTGGAAGCCAACTGTGAAAAGTTATATAAATCTAACGTTATATATTTCTAACATGAACACATCACAAAAGTTTTACCTCAATATTGCAGCATGGATTTTCAATATCCTGGGATTGGCATTCTGCAGCCTGTTTTTGTTTTTCATCAATCCTCAGGAGGATATGCCTTACTTAGTGCTTGGGATTGTATGCTTGCTTTTGACATTCGTTTTCTCAAAAATGATGGGAAAGGGAATTGTTGATGAACGGGCGATACGAGTTGCAGCAAAAGCCAACAAGCTCGGATTGGCATCTGCTTTGGCTCTTGCAGCAGTAATTGCAATACAGGCAAAGAGTGATCCTAGCATACTGGAACTAAGAACAGCCCTTGGCATCATATTTCTTGTATCAGTGATAGTTTCACTAGCTTCATACCAAATTCTTTTAAGGATGCCAAATGCAGAAGTTGACAAGCGTGAATCAAAATGAGAACCAAGCTCAAGGAGTATAGGGAAAAGCGCAATCTTACGCAGGACCAGCTAGCAGCAAGAGTGAATGTCGCAAGACAGACGATACTATTCCTGGAGAAAGGGCAGTACAACCCTTCTCTTCGGCTAGCATATAAAATTTCGGTTGTATTGAATACTCCAATTTCAAAGCTCTTCTCATTTGAAGATGAGAAACTATTCTGAATTTAAAAACCAGAAATGGGCCCGCGGAGATTTGAACTCCGGACCTTTCGATATCCGACTGGCTTTCGGGCATTTTATCCCAAAAGTCTTTATCAGTCGAACGCTCTGACCGTGCTGAGCTACGGGCCCATTAGTATGAAATCATCTAGTGACAAGGTAAGTCACTACCAAAACAACTGTTATCAGCAGTGCTGAGAAGATGATTTCCTCAACCATGAAGTATATCGACCAATTGGATTTTAAAGCCCTTCGCCGTCCCCTCTATGGAAGAAGACTGCTGCTCCAATCAGTCCAGATAGAATGACCCAAGCGCTGCATGGATTGGTTTTGCTATCACAATGGTTAACGGCTGTTGCCACACATGTATCTGCCGCTTCGAAGCACTTTTTAACATCGGCATTCATGCAATCTCCTTCATCACTTCCAGTTGAGTGCACGTCCCTACAGATGTTTGCTTGCAACTGGCAAGAGCCAACTTCCGGGCATGAATTGCTTGCATATATGTAGGTTAATACAGGATATCTCGTCAAAAGGCAGGTTTTTCCTGATTCCTCATGACTCTTGCGGCACTCCTCATCCATCTTCCCGGATGAATCGAACGCGCATTCCTGACAGGACTTGACAAAGGCATCTTCTATGCAAGATGCAAAGGAAGAGCCAGCTAAAATCACAAGCATAAAAATTACTAAGTTAGAGTTCATGCTTTGAAAAGACATGAAGATAATTATAAATTTTTTGGAATTCTGGCACAAAGGAATAATAATATCGCAAAAGAAAATGAAATTATGAAGATTGCCCTGATTGCCGATACTCACCTTGGATACCCTCGTTTCGAAGAAGATGCTTTCATCCAGGCTGAGAGGGCTTTTACTGACGCCTCAGACAAGGCTGACCTGATTCTCTTTGCAGGGGATCTTTTTGACATGAAGATTCCAAAGCTGGAGACACTGAATCGTGCAATACACATATTCAAGGAAGTAAAAGTTCCGATTTTTGCAATTCATGGAAACCATGAGAGGAGAACGAAGGACATGGTCAATCCTGCGCAGCTAATTGCAAGCACCGGCGTAATCGATTACCTTCGCACTACTTCAAAGGTTTTTGAGAAGGATGGAGAGAAGGTGCAGGTCTTTGGACTGGGAAGTGTTCCGGAAGAATATGCGACTTTTGCAGTGAAAAATGCCATGGAAAGATTCAAGCCGGAAGAAGGAGCATTCAAAGTCCTTGTGATCCATCAGACGCTCAAGGAACTGATCCCCCATGCTGATAACGAGCTTTCCATTGAATATCTTGAAACCCTCCCGTTTGATTTGATTGTCAACGGGCACATCCACAAGACAGTCAGCAAATTGGGCGGCAAGATACTGATTCCGGGAAGCACTGTGATAACACAGCTGAAGAAAGAGGAGACAGAGCCGAAAGGATATTTCCTATATGATACGAAAGATAAAAAGGCAGAATTTGTTGAGATTCCGTGCAGGAAATTCATATATGAAGAGATGGAATTCCAGGATGCCGGAGAGTCGCAGATTACAACTGCAATAAAGGAAAAGATAGGTGAGATAAGGAAGGAAAGTCCTGATGCCATAATCTCAATCAAAGTGAACGGGACCCTGAAGGAAGGACTCAGCAGCTCCGACATCAGGTTTGACGGCTTTGAGAATGTGTTCATAGACAACAAGCTGAACCTGGATAATCTCAGTGCCAGGCTTGAGAAAATAAGAAATCTGAGGCAGGAGAACTTGTCTGTACGGGAACTTGCAGTGAAAGAACTGAATAAGAAAATTGAAGGAAAGATAACTCTTTTTGACGGTATTACGCTCTTTGAGAAACTCACTGAAGGAGTCGAAGAAACAATTGGCTATCTGGAAGAGAATAAAAAGGATGCTCAACAGAAGGATTAAAACCATTTTGTGAATTAAATTGCTAATTCCGCAGGGATAACAAAGCGGTCAAATGTGATGGGTTTAGGACCCATTGGCTTAGTGCCTTCGAAGGTTCGAATCCTTCTCCCTGCATTTCTTTTTGCTTGAATATGATTACCAGGAGTCAATTGCCCCTTCAACAACCTTAATCCATTTTCTCATATTCTCTTTCAGAATCTCCCTTATCCTCTTCTTCGAATTGCACTTGTAGAAGAAAAGATATCCTCCATTATCAAGATTCTTCTGGCTTCTTGAGATTACGCCTTTCTCATTGAGTTTCTTTACCGCTTTCTGGATTGTAGTCAGGTTAAGCTTTGTTGATTTTGAAATCTGGATTGCAGTCATTTCCTTGTCCGAATTTTTGATAAAGAAATGGAAGACCTGCATCTCGGCCCTTGTCAGGCTAAGTCCGCATTTTATTATGTCGCGGAAATCGAATCTCTTGCAGGCAAAATCCAACATATCCCTCCATTCCCCGATTTCAGTTATATAGATTTCTATTTCTGAAAAAAGAAAAAATCAGGAGCACTCCATGCTCCCGGAAACCATTCCAGAACACCTGAGTTGCCTCATCAAAAGCATGAAGAAGAGCACCACTGCAACCAGCAGTGTCAGGACAATGGCCCCATACAGGACAGGATTCGGCACAAAGACCTTGTGCACAAAGCTTCCAAGCACTGCGTAAGCAACGACAGGGCAAACAAGGCCCCACTGCGTAACATAGAACTCCTTCTTGAAGAAATGCTTCCTGAAATACTCCTTCAGAAGGCCAAGACCGAAGAGCAGGTACCAGGTCTCAAATGCAAAGGCGGCAGTCATAATTATCAGGAAATACGGACCCAGATGCTCTGAGAACTGATTCTCCAGATAGTGCCCGAAACGGAATGCACTGATTGCATACAGTGTAATGTTTGGAATCACTATCAGGAAGCTTGGCAGGAACTGTTTTTCCGGCAATGATGGAGATGCAAAGTGGCTCTTGAATATGGAAATCAGCTTGACTACCAGAAGGAAGAAACCCATCGTACCTGAAACAAGAGACATGAAAGCTGCCGTATGTGCGATAAGGGCATCCTGAGCCATAGCGGCAATCCCCATGCCAGTTACAGTCATCATTCCAAGTGCAAATGGATGGAGGAGCCATCCAAAGCTAATCTTGCTAACATCAAAGTTTTTCTCAAATGAAATCTTGAGCAGTTTTATGTCTGTCTTTATCAGCAACGCCCATAGCACGCCCCAGAAAACAAGTGCAGGAAGCATCAGCAACTGAAGATTCTCTGCAAATTCAGGTATGAAAAACCTGACTGGACCAATGAACACATTCATTGTCATTACAATGGATATGAAAGGAGCCAATATCGCGGCATTCTTCAGCGGATCGGATAAAAGCTCCTGATATTGCTTTTTATCCCATTTGAATAATTTCGCAAATAAAACAACTGAGAGCACTACGTGGATGATGGCAAAGAGGGCCATTGTTATCTCCAGCGAAGTGAAAAACAATTCATCGAATAAGGAGAGTGTCCCATGGCCGATATCTGAAATCTGTATCAGCCCTTTCCCATGCTCGAAGGTATACTGAAGGAAAGCAAATGGAATTACAGCTATTCCTCCAGCTCCAAGAGACATCAGGAAAATTAGTGGATTGAACTTGGACATCCCATTCACTCCAATTTAGATAGAATCTCGTTTATTTTCATTTTTAGAGCCGGCTTTGGCAGCATGCCGACAATCCTGCCCACCTCACTTCCTTTGTTCAATACAACCATTGTCGGAATTCCTGAAACACGGAATCTGGATGCTAGTGCCTGTTCATTTTCAACATTGACTTTGGCAAATGTGAGTTTTCCTTCATAGTCCAAACTCGTATCCTCAAATATAGGGCCAAGCATCTGGCACGGACCGCACCATGCAGCCGAGAAATCTACTATTACTGGCAAATCAGATTTGCTCATCTCATCGAAGTTCTCATTCGTCATTTGTTTTACGCTCATTCTTTTCACCTGTGTTTTTACAGAAGTTGATACTTCTATTAAACATCAGTACTGATAATAAATAGAAGTTATTTAAATAATTTCCAAGTACCTACAGAATTTGAGAAAAAATGGCAGTACTTGTTCACCTTCGAAGGTTCCAGTACTTCTCCTTGCATCTTTTTTCTGTAATTAGTCCTACTAAAGTTAGTTGAATCTATTGCTTTTGTAACTGCCACCACGCCTGGATTGTCCACCAGAAGATGACCTGCCACCGGACCTATGCCGTCCTTCAGAAGAAGGCCGATTCCCAGTTCTGCTAGATCTGCTTGAAGAATGCCTAATTCCGTATTTGCGCGAAGCGCCAGAAGATGATTTGCCTCCGGACTTGCTCCGCCTTCCTCCTGAAGATGGCTTGCGATTGAATCTGCTACCCTTGTTATTTCCGAAATGACCGCCTGAATTTCTACGCCCTCCTCTTTGGCGTTTTGGCAGTGGATCAAGTTCCACAAAGGATATTGCCAGTCCAGCTTTTCCCATCCTTCCAGTTCTGCCAATTCTATGGGTGTGCATTTCCTGGCTCTCAGCAGGATCAAAATTTATCACGTATGAAACATTCTCAACATGCAATCCTCTAGCTGCAACATCAGTTGCAATCAATATCTGGAATCTACCTTCCTGGAACTCTCGGACAGTCCTTTCACGCTGAGTCTGGCTTTTTCCCCCATGAAGATACTTAGCCTCTATATCATTTCGATTCAGTTTGCGGCAGACCCCTTCTACGCCTCTTTTTGACGCAACGAATACGATTGTGCGGGACTTCTGGTTCCTCCCAAGGATTTCGATTAATCTATCCATTTTTTCAGCGCGATTCATTTTGATGAATTCCTCATCTACTTTCTCAGCCTTGCCCTGTGGGCCAACTTCAATTGTCTGTGGATCCCTCATGTACTTTCCAATTATGTCAAGAATTGCAGGCTCAAGAGTTGCTGAAAAGAGCATCATCTGGCGATCATCATCCACCTGCTGCAATATCCTGTCAATATCATGTTTGAATCCCATATCAAGCATCCGATCAGCTTCATCAAGCACAACGCAGTTGACCTGGGAAAGACGAACTGTCTTCCTCTGGACATGATCCAAAAGTCTTCCAGGAGTTGCGACAATTATATCAAATCCCTTCTTCAGGCTCGCTATCTGCGGGCCCATGCCGGCCCCACCATAAATTGCATATATTTTCATGCGATGGTTCTTGGCAATTGAACGGAGTTCATTTGTTATCTGGATTGCAAGTTCGCGCGTTGGAGCAAGGATTAGTCCTTTTCTATTCGGATTCTTGGATAAGTTATCTATCATCCCTATTCCAAATGCGGCAGTCTTACCGGTTCCGGTCTGGCTCCTGACAACAACCTCAGCACCATTCAATATTGCTGGTATTGATTTCTCCTGTACTTCAGTAGCATCAAAATAGCTCATTTTATTTAGAGCTGCAACTGTGCTTCTGTGAATATTCATATCTTCGAATTTCATTTTATCTACCTTTACAAAATCCGATTTTCGTTATCTGGTCTACACTCTTTCTTGTGAATGCAATGATAAAAAAAACAGAATTTTTTATTTATTGTAACATGTATATGCCGCTTTGTATTGATAAACCTATGTGTTTGGCATTCATTGCCTTGATTGTGAAAAAATCCGGATTACGTTTGCAAGAAACATCGCAGTGTGTGAACCAACAGCATCTATGATGTCCTGATTCTCCTGTGCAAGAACCGGGTCTTTTGAAGCTGAAATGACTGTCAAAACATCTGATTCTTTGGGAGATTTATTCAACGGAATGTCCTCAATCAGTTTGAAGTTCGGAATGTCTTCTATCACTCCGCCTGCATCAAACTGGAAGAGTATCGGCATTACTGATTCCAATACTGCAAGAAGACGTGCGGCATTAATTGAATCATGAGTCTGGATGAACTGCTCCAGAACCGGAATCCCGCGGACAAGATCCAAATCAAGTGTTGCATCAACTTCTCCATCAAATGAGGAAATTCTATCTGAGGCTGCCCTGATATATCTCATCATGCCTCTTTTGGTAATTCCCTGGATAATAAGGTCTGCTACCTCTCTGAAGAACATACCCATAATACTTCCAGTAGTAAGACGCTCTGTGGTGAATATCTCAACTCCATTCGCTTCGGTGCAGCTCATGTGATTTGCAAAGCTCATAAGTTCAAGATTGCCGCGCTTTGGCTTCATGGTCTTGAAATCGATTCCATCACCGCTGCTTAAGCAGGTATACTCATCGCTGTGCGGATCAAGATTCACTTTCAGCCTTTTTACCCCTTTAGTTTCAGGCCTTGCAGTGAAATAATAGCTCTCGTCATGGTGCTTCCCGTCCCCCCAAAGGAAAAGAGTATTTCTTCTGCTTTCAGGAGACATTTTCGTAATCAGCTCAAGCCTATCGGCCTGCCCTTTTGGCAATGGAGCAAAACCGATTCCATCGAGCATCGGTAGCGGCCTTATCTTTGCAAGGATTAACCTATTGCTCTTAGTTGGAGAATATGCGACAGTTACTCCTGCCATCTGTTTGACCCCGCCACTCATATATTATAAATGTGTTACAAAGTGTTTAAAAAAGTAATTATTCCACCAAAGAAGCTATTTTAGTTGCAAACTTCTTTGCCTCTTCAATATCCTGAGGATTTGGTCTTCCCTTGTTTATTCCCCCAACAAGCTTGAACGGACCCCAATTGTCATAGCCACGGCAGGAGAACGTGCCAATAACATCAAAGCCCTTCTCTGCAAGAAGCTCTTTCAATGGCTTGTTGTAGTCATTGAGATGTTCCCCCTCTTCCATGCCGCTAGTTGAGAAAACGAATACCTTGCTTCCATGTTTTTTGGTAGGGCATTGTTGAATCAATCTGAACAGGGAATCGTGATGCTTGGAGTGATATATGCCAGAGCCAAAGCCGACCAGATCATACTCATCGCAGGCATTGAACTCAACTTCAATTGGCTTCTTGACTTCTGCACCAAGCACTTCTGCCATGGCATTTGCTATTCTGAGCGTGTTATTGTTATGTTCTGATTTGCAGATTAGAAGAGCCTTCATTTTATCAGCCTTTTCTGTATTGTTTCACTCTGTAATTCACGCAGAGCATCAGAGGCAATCCACCTGGCCGCCTTTGAGTCCATTCTCTTTATGTCCTTGGCTGTTTTTATTGCTTCTTTATTGAGTGATTTGTTGCGCTTTCCAATCTGCCGGAGTGCCCAGTTGACTGCCTTCTTAACAAAATTGCGCTCATCGGTCGAATACTTTTTTATTATTGGAAAGAATTTCCTGAATTTGGAGTCTGGCGCCCTCTTATCATGCACAGCCAAAGCGCACATGAGAACGAATCCAGAGCGTTTGACAAATTCCTCATCCCTTTTCGTCCATTCAACTGCTTTCGAATATGCAAAGGGAGTCTTGTCAAAGAGATATGCACATGTCTGATCGCAGATGTCCCATGAATCGAAATCCTTTGCCCAGGATTCCATCTGTTTTTCAGTAACTTTCTCAGGTTCATCAAGGAAAGCAGCTATCATGCGTGCCTCATGGATTCCGCTCTTCCAGAGATCAATTGCAAGCTTGTGGTCGCGCTTGATGTTCTTTGCCATTTTCTTTAGAACATAAACAGAAATTCCAAGTGCTTTTTTTGGCTTGATCCCGAATCTGGCCATCCCTTCCTTGTCTTTTTCTGAACCTAAAGATTTCAATTGGTCTAGCAACTCTGCAGCTGATTTGCTCTCTTTCATGCAATTCCCTATTTCGCCCAGCGCTTGAGCTTTGGTATAGTTCCCCTGGCTATTTCCTTTGCCTCATCTTCTGGGAGTTTCACACGTTCTACAAGTGCTGATGCAACTTTTTCTATCATCTCTTCCATTGTCATATCCGGTTCTGTGAAACGCCCGCCATTATAGCAAAAAGAGCAATATTCTCCGTTCTTTGTCCCGTCCCCATTAGTCCCGAAATCATCTGGTTTTGTCATCGGCATGCCACAGCTCTGACAAGCAGGTCCTTTTGGTCCTTCTTCCATTTTATTCACCTTCAGAATCCAAACAGTTCACTCAACTGTTTCAATGATAATGTATTTACGATATTCTTCTTCTCGCACCAGCCTCTTCTTGCAGTAGCAACACCAAGCCACATATAATCCATCTGGGCATCTGCATGCGCATCGGTATCCACTGCAAGCTTGATTTTCTCTTTTGCTTTCCTTGCATGAGAATCCTTGAGATCCATCCGATCTGGCTGTGAATTGATTTCCAGTAATGTGCCTGTCTCCTTTGCCTTGTCAATTAGTGCATCCATGTCAACTTCATATGGCTCCCTGCGGCCGAGTATTCTGCCAGTTGGATGTGCGATGATATCAACATGCTCATTCTCCATTGCAGAAAAGATTCTTTTCATCATCTTCTCCTTCTTGTTCCGGAGGCCCCCGTGCACTCCTGCAACAACAATATCCAGTTCCTTCAGGGTGGAATCCTTGACATCCACACCATTCCTGACGATGTTAACTTCACTGCCTTTGAGAAGTTTGGGCCAGCCTTTCCGGGACCCAAGTTTATTTAGCCTATCAATTTCTTTTCCCTGCTTTGCAATTCTTTTCTCATCAAGTGAATTTGCAATTGGAAGATTCCCTCCATGGTCTGCTATCACCATGTATTCGTAGCCAAGAGATTTCCCCTTTGTTGCCATCTCTTCTATGGAATTGCTTCCTTCGCTCCAGTCCGTGTGAATGTGCAAATCCCCT
>Ga0180433_10005647_pt1 | contig 16792 bp, 21 predicted proteins | sample SS_ome_8_FD_132980 | JGI IMG/M metagenome (GOLD analysis project Ga0180433, IMG submission 132980) | Hypersaline lake sediment archaeal communities from the Salton Sea, California, USA - SS_1_D_1 metaG | ecosystem: Environmental > Aquatic > Non-marine Saline and Alkaline > Hypersaline >... | reverse complement strand
TTGTTAAGTCGAGCACAAACTTGTTAAGTCTGGCACAAACTTGTTAAGTCGGGCTTGATAACCCCCATAAATGGCTGACAGGACCTGCCAGGTGTATGGGGAGGTGTTTCGTTACCCCTGCCACCAAGCAAGACACATCAGGGGTAAACACACTTGCGCACCTAAGGCCCATCGAGCGGAGACTCCGTCAGAAGAGCAAACACAGGGCGCTAACTTTTTTTCGCCGTGGACGCCCGCGGAAAAAACGAAATCAGAACTTCGGCCCGGAATTCTCCCCCCCCTTTACGAAAAGATCATTTGTTGCTAGAAAGATCTCAGGGCGGTGACGTCCATTGATGTTGTTTTTCCGAAGCATGATAAGGCCCAAGAGTATTTCCCGCAACCTCCCAGGAGCGCAACAAGAACGCATATTATGACAGCCATGCGGACAGCTCGTTCCAAATAGATCACATGTGATCTTATTTTAAAGGCTCAGTGATCCATTTGTAAAGCGGTGATCATTTGTGCAAGATGGCTGACAAAACCTGCGAAAAATGCGGAAAAGTATTTGCTCACCCCAGCTGGCTAAAGAAGCACCGCGAACGCAAGCGCCCGTGCACACCAATTGTGGACCAATCCGCCCTGCCTGCCAGTGAAGCAGATAAGCCCCACGTATGTCCGTACTGCGGACGTCGATTCACAGCCCTGACCAATATGAGGCGACATGTCCGCAACTCATGCAAAATCGCGCCCAACGACAAAAATGGCACTAACGGGATGGACAGATTATACGAGCATACGAAACGGCAACAAGAGTTACTGGGAGAGCAGGGGCGGCAGCTGGAAGAGACCCGCCAGCAGGTCAAGAATCTCACGGACGTGATCAGTCAATTGATGGCCACCCTAAGCGACGCTGGCCCAGAGCGCCCCTCCTTACAAGCAATCCAGGCAACAGGGGTCAACACAACGGTGATCCAACAGTTACACGTAACCGAGAACAACGTTACCAACGTCCGGAACGAAGTCAGTCTGGAACAGACAAACAACGTTACGGTGAACGTGTTCGGCCAGGAACGTGTAGATCACATCACCGCTCCGCAAATTTACCAACTACTCATGAACGCAAAGAACACGGCGGACCCAGGGGTTCAGGCCTTACTGGACGCAGCGTTAGTAGTATTCAGCGACCCGAGTAAGCCCGAAAACATCACCTGCTACCTCCCCAACAAGAAGACTTCAGACGCATTGGTCCATGAAGAGACAGGTTGGCAGATCAAACCGATAGAAACAGTCCTGAGCCCGATGGTACGCAAAAGCCTGGACGTACTATTCCTCAAGCAGCCATATGGGCACGAAGAGGGTCTCCCAACTGCGCCAGATATCACCGCCTGCGGAGAAGTCCTGAAGCTAGTGGCCGCGCTGGAGAGCGACCCGGCCCTTTCGAAGAAAACGACGGCCCCATATGGCCCCCTGAGAACGGTCTTAGTTCGAAACAAAGACGTCTTAGCACGGGCTAACGGCGGAGCCCTGCCGCCGGCAGGGGGCGAGTAAGCGAGGTTATACTTCAGTGTCCTGGTGCCCCCCCATCCGGGCGCCTTCGTACTCGGGGTACATGTCAGCGATGCATTGCGGGAGGCTCACCGACGTTTTTCTGATCGTGGCGTGCGCCTCTTGGATCTCGCTGATGAGCGTCTCAAAGTCGTAGTCAGTGTCGGGGCCCTCGCCGGCGAAGGCGATCGCCCGCTCGGCGAGGTCGACGATCTTTCGGTGCTCGTCCCGGACCCCCCGGTGCTTCTCCGACCGCTTGTGGTACCCAAACATGTTGTTTATGGCCGTCAGCGCGGCGACGAGAGGATAGACGATGTCGTTCACGAGGTTCGCGTGGTCGCTGTCGGTCGCCCGGGCCAGAATGTTCGTCGCGACGAGCCCAACGAAAGACACGACAATGATAGCCACGGTGTACCCGTGATGGAGCTTCGCGCACCGGCGGGCGGCCGCGCCGTGCATGATGGCGTAAGCCTCATGGCGCCGGCGCAAGCGCTCTAAATACGCCCTCGCTCCGTCTGGCGGGGGAGGGTCATCAGGCGTGCGCGTCGGTGGAGCCCTTATTGTCAGCAGCGCCTGCCTGGTGAGCACAACCCGCGGCCGGGGTTCCCCCGCGGGCCGGCGCTCGAGCGAGGGGGCCGAGTCTGAGATTTCCATGGTGCCGCCGCTGTGGTCAAAGCCCGGCGCTATTTCCACCCTGCAGAAGCCTGCCCTGTTGGACGTGTGCGGCGCCCTAAGCAAGATGGCGGGAGCTCCGCGATTTGTCCTCAGGCGCCTCGAAGACTTTTCACCCTCCGCGGCGCCCCACTCCACGCCGTGGCAGTTCTTGGGTCAAGTCCAACTCCCAGTCACGCATATCCCAGCCGACTGCGACGGCTTCATAGCAAGGCACGAGGTCGAGATTCCCGATGTGGGCCTCCGCGAACGCGTGGTCGCGCTCTCGGTCGGGGCCTTGTGCGCGGGTGGGAACACGATCCGATCGGCCGACGCGGTCTGCGATATCAAGGTCGTCATCCGGCGCGAGAACCCCATCCCGAGCAATTACGGCTCGCCCCCTCCATCATTGATCCTGGGGGGGCAGAGAGTCGATCTTGATATCGCCGTCGGGAGTGACCCCCGGGCAACTGAAAGTCACTGGGAGTACCCGGCGACGCTAACACACCCCTTACATCTCGGCGCCGCTGTGTTCCAGAAAGAAGGCGTCGAGGTCGACCCTCACCCTCTGGGTGGAGCAACTGCCGCCACGGTTTCCTGGGCGGGCATTTACGCTCTCGAGAGCCTCCGGGACAAGTATAACACAGTCACGGGCGTAGTCCGCCACGGAGAGTCTGGCCACGCGTCTCTATACGACGGCGAAGGGCGCGGAATCCTTTTCCAACCCAACTCGTTTATGAGACCTCATCCGCGTTGTGCACAGATCACGCCGTTCGAGCTCGAAGTGCGGGCGACTCCTCCGCCCAAGGATGAAGACAGCAGTCCCAGCGTCGAACTCCGGTACACGCAGGTGTCTGTGGCGCGGTGATTCGCCAGCCGCCAAAGTTTCGCCTACACGGCCGCCGAGCCGCGATTTTTCACCCTCCGCGACGCCCAAAAAGAGAACGCCCGCCGGAAGTGGGCGGCTCACCTGGCTCGCTTTATCCCACCGATCAACCCCGGGGGCAGAGGTATTTTCAGGGCGCTCGCAACCGCAGGCGCAAGCTCCGAATGCGGAATCTCGACCGAAGCGCAAAAAGCCTGGTAATCTCGCGTGGCCGGCGAAGATAGGGTGACCCGCGTGCCGTCCGACTCAATACCCCCATCCATTTCGTCGAGGAGCCGCACAGGCTTCCCAGCCACTAAGTCTTCCCATTCAACCGCGGCGGACTCGAACGGGTTTTCGACCACAAAGCGGGTCACCTGCGCATTGTCGCGAATTTCGATAACTAGGGAGTACCCACATTCGTTTTCATCGTCGCTACCGTAGTAGTCCTCGAGTGTATACCCGTCCTTGCCGCCGCCTTCGATCGTGCATGTGATTGTCTTCTCGGCCATTATCACTCTATGCACAGGCCGGGAGCGCGGTTCATTTTTAGCACCGCCCCGCCGCCTAAATTGAAGCAAAATCGGGCCGAGCAGAAAAAGCATAGGGATGACTTCCGAGCGCGAAGACATAGACAACTCGAGAATATCGGCGCGGGCCATTAGTGCCAGCGCGGAGTGGCAGGCGCCTTGGCGGGAACTCTACGAAGCCAATCGTGAGCGGATCGAGATCGACGGGATTGTCCGTAAGCGGCCTGGAACGCTCCCGCCCCCCGAGTCCATCGCGCACTATGCGTGCCGTTTCAGCGGCGACCCGAACGAGAGGCCCGCCGTCATGATCAAAATGGAGAACGCCCACATCTGGCCAGGCGAAATTCTCATAGGCAAGGAGGGCCCGAATCAGAAATACGCGAAAGAGGAAGCGGCCCGTTTCGACGCGGGCAACTTCTTAAAAATGGTCAAGTGCCAGATGGCCTACTTCCGCGAGGACGATTTCCGGCCAGTCTTGCAAGAGTACCTCTCTATGGGCAAGGAGCTACTGCGGGTCGCCCCCAAAGACAAACGTGCCGAGTTGGCCCGGTTTATCACCAAACTCAGAGGCCTGAGCCTAGCAGGGTCTTCCCCACCTCCCGCGGCGCAGGGGCGCTCGCGGGAGCCGCCGCCAACAACAACTAGCCACTCGGTATTCCTCGAAGAAGAAGCCACCGCCCACCTAATGGCGCGAGTAGTACCGAGACTACGGACGAGTTACCCACCGGGCCGCCATATTATCCTGGACCCCGCCCGCATCTATCCCGAAAGTCCTGACTCGCTCCCTTCGGGGTCCACCTCAGAGGGGGGCGCCCAAGGCCTACTGCCACGAGGGAGCGCGCTCGGCGATCTCAGCTACTCCCTTGCGCGCCTCGAAGACAGAGACTACGACTCCAACCACGACGAGCTGAGGCATTACGATCGAGTCGGCCGCACAGGAACTACTTGGGGCCATCTCCCTGGGCCCGGACGCAGTGACGGAGCGACCTTCGTTGCGCACATTTGGTGGGCGGGCCGAGAAAGAGAGCACATCCCAGTACTCAGAGGGGGGGAGGTCGTCGGCCAAGTCCGATCGCCGAGTGGCTTTGTATGCATCGCCCCGGACTCGATCCTGAGCGCGAGGCCCGAGATCCGGGAGAGCGGGTGCGTGTCTTTCAGTACTAAAGGCGACCTCCTGGTCTCAGCCCCGAGCCTGGGCGCGATTGAAGCCGAAGACGAAGAGACTGGGGAACTTTGGGTGATCGCGCCCGGCCGCCCCTCGCCGTAACATCGCCGCCGAACTGTGCGTTTTTAACGTCCCCGCTAAAAACGCACGCCCCCCATTACCCCGGGTACCGACTCCGGGCTAGGTGGCGCGAATGCGCGCGTCGGTAGGTTTTGCTAGCCTTCCGAGCCCCCAGGTTCCGCGCACGCTGTTCATACGAAGCAGCATTCGGGCGACACGGGCCGCGTCCTTTTTGAAGCCCCGGTGACCTCATCACCAATGGACCGCATCCCCGAACCCTCTGAGTATATAGTCGCAGTGCTGCGCTCGCCGCGCGACCCTCTCCAATGGGGACTAAGGATCACAGGGCCCTCGGCGGCTGTCCGCCTAGACCGCGCTGATACTAACTCGCTCGGGAGATGGATAGCTTTCGCCCAGGGAGTTCCCGGCACCTCACTAAGAAGGCCGAGCGGGCAACGCGCACTCTGCAGGGGCGACCACTACGAGTTCAGGTGGCACGGCCCTGGGAGAGCTGACATGGCGCAGCAGTTGCCGCGCGAGAAGCTCTCGAGAGCTCTTACCGACTTCCTGATGGCAAACAAGGACCACCTATATTTCGAGACCTGGTCGGACAGCGAAGACGAGAGCGGCGGCGAGTGTGGTGGCGAATGCGATAGCGAGCGCGGTGGCGAATGCGATAGCGAGCGCGGTGGTGAGCGCGAGGAGCCCGCCCCCCTCCGCTAAAGGAAAGCCTTGCCTGTGCCGCCTCAGAAGCCCGGCAGAGCGCCCAGCAAAAAAGCCGCCCTCTCTTAACTTCGTTGGTTCGGGCGGCGATCGCTGGCTGGGTGTGTTTGCCGATTCTTCCGGATGACCCCCCAGGGCTGAGCTCCCGAACAGCCAGCGGCGATAGTACTCACGGAGAGCCTCTAAGTCCAAGGTGACAGGCCGCCATGAATTTCTTCTTTCGACGAGTCATCCTTAGCCACGCGGGCGCCATGTCCTTTTTAAACGTTCCCGCGACTTCGAATGTGTTCAAAATTGGCCCAATGGAGTCATTAAGCACAGGCGCGCCATCTGACAGCCGCCCGGAGGAAATGCCGAAGCCGGTTGCAGACTTTCTGGAGAAGTACTCAAGGTCCGAGCTTATCGACCTAGTCGTCAGAACGCGCCCTTTTGGGCTCGGTTTCTCAACTCCCGTCACGGGAATGCCGCCCCGCGTGCTCGCAGGTATATTAGCCCACCTGGCGAGCAATGTGGAGTACGACTCAAAGTGGGACCCGAATGGGCCGCCGGAGATAAGTTCGGATTGTTGGGCATGCGGGGCAAAATCTGCGTACAAATGCGGGCGCTGCATGGAGGCCAGGTACTGCAGCGCGATCTGTCAGAAACGCGACTATCCGCTCCATAAAAAGTGCTGTCCCGGGCGCGGCTAGGGCAATTTGTAGACCTTATTTTTTAGTACCACTCTGTCTCTTATGGCTGTGTCGACGCACGTACACAGGGCTAAGCGCCGAAACTGAAGCCACGGCCCGGGCCTGTACACTCCCAGGAATGGCGACGGAACCCGCGGTGGGACCCCCCCAGGCAAGCGATTACTATATATTTTACTCGAACAACGACCTACGCTCGGGCCCACTGTTCCGCGCAGAACGCGCGTCTGATCTTGACGAAGATGCCGATGACGAACTCCTTTATGTGGATGAGTTCGAGTTCGAGCCCAAGCCAGACTTTACGGTCCTCCTGTACGAGGGCGGGACTGTGCTCGAAATCGCCGAGGTGGAGACACTCGAGGCCGCCCGGTCCGTATGTCTCGAAGTTCATACCGCGGCGAACGGTTTCGGCCCTTTCGCGGTAACAGGGTACACAAGCTCGTACAGGGAGGAAGGCGATTATGCGCCGGCAGTAGAGATCACTACCCCGGGCATAGAGGACCTGACCTTCACTGGGAACCCCCCCGCAGGCTGCATCGTGATCGACCACGAAGGCGACGTGGTGCACGAACTGTGCGTCCTTCCGCCATCATAACGAAGGGGCGGGCGACCATTTTTGAAGGCAGAAAAGTAAGCTCCCACAAACGCCACAACATTATGAAAGCGCTGCGACCCGCCACATGCGCCTACAGAGTGCTTGATATCTCATCTTTTATCTGCGCCCGATGCCGCGACAGAGTTACGGGGAGCCTGGCATGGCTTGGCGTAGAGTGCCATGACTGCAAACAACATTGGTGCCAAGGTTGTCTAACCGAGTGGTCCGAAGAACGCCAACGACAGATATCGACGAAGTCGACATATTGGTGCAGTGGATGCAACTGCAACTTTTGCCACGTTTGCGCCAAAGACCATCTCTGTGTACTTATCAAAGGGGATGGACATTGACAAGAAAACTGCGCGCGTGGCTTAGCTTTTTACTGGCTGCTCGCCAACGAAGCGCCAAAACTGAAGTGGGCGCGACGAGTCTATTCGAGAAAGGTAAAAATGGACCCGATCGAGGTGCAAGTGGAGAAAGTATCTAATGAGTTCAACGCCGACGAAGACGACTGGTATCTAAAAATCACAATCAAGGCGAGCGGCCTCGCAATGGAAATCTTCGTCTACGATGTGAATGAAATCCCAAAACAAGTCTGGGATGCCGCTTTCTGTGGCGTGGGGAGCGCGGCTCAAATGAAGCAGCTGCCCTTCAGACTTAGTGATAGCGGCGACACTTATAGATTCCTAGATATTTGTGACGGCGGGGACAGTATGAACATCGGCGAAATAAAAATTGCCCGATCGGCCCTGGTCCCAGCATTAGCGAAAGCGTTAGAGCTCCCCCTACCCGCGGATCTGGCAATAAATATAAAGGGTGAATCAGCAGAAGAGTAACAGGGTCCGCCGACTTCGCATAGTCACTTTTTTAACGTGCGCGTCCAAGGAGCCGCCACAATTGAAGCCGCCTTCAAACCGTAGACACGAGGATGGACACAGAAAAAGGGACGGACTACTCCGAACGCGACAGGTCGCTCTGCATCGAAGTACGCGAAGCCGTACTTGCGTACACCACGGCGAGGGATCTCATAGTCACTAACATCAGGTTCTTAGCCAACCACGAACCTTTAAGGGAAGCGGTATGGAAGGGAACGACAGAAGCGGCGGCGGCTATTATAAGACTGGCGAGCCAATGGGACAAGTACATGTCACAGCGCCCGAAAACCCCGATTGTGGAGCCTTCGACACTCCTCACTTGGAGCGCCACTCTGTGTCCATACCTGGCCTTTGTACTCGCGAAACACCCGGAGCTTCGCGAGCACAAAACTGGACAAAAAATCAGATCGCTCTCCTACACGAACTATGCTAAGCTCCGAAAGCTCCCCAAGGCGGCCCCCGGAGAAAAACGTCTCGCAATCGCGGAATGGGCTAAAGCTCCAACCGCACTGGAAGATCCTCACGCAAAAAAGGCAAACGTAGCTGAAGGCGAAACCGCCAAGCTCCTTCAGTAGCCGAGACAATCACAGCCCGCTCCCTGAGGGCGTTGTTTTTGAATAGGTCCGCCCGATGGTACCACCACCAACACATATGGCCAGTCTGCACGTGAACGCAACCCAAGCGATGATAGCCGCCGCTTGCGAAAAAGCCGCCAAGCAAGGCGACCTCCCCTATCTCAAAGCACTTCGTAAAGCGGAGTGCCCATGGAACGAAAAGACCTGCGAAAATGCGGCCGCCGGTGGCCACCTCGAGCTCCTGAAGTGGGCCCGCACTAATGGGTGCCCATGGGACGAAAGGACCTGCTCATTGGCAGCCGCGGGCGGCCACCTAGAACTCCTGAAGTGGGCACGCGCTAACGGGTGCCCATGGGATTTATGGACCTGCGACCAAGCGGCGGGCGGTGGTCACCTAGAGCTCCTGAAGTGGGCGCGGTTACAGGACCCCCCGTGCCCATGGAACGAATGGACCTGCGAAAACGCGGCCGCCAACGGCCACCTGGAACTCCTCCAGTGGGCCCGCGCTAACGGCTGCCCATGGGGCCCAGGTACCTGCTCCTACGCGGCCGGAGCCGGGCACCTCGAGACCCTCCAGTGGGCGCGCGCTAACGGCTGCCCATGGAACGCGGAGGTCCCCAAGTACGCAGTCATGGGGGGGCATCTTAATGTCCTCCAATGGGCGTGCGACCCCCAGAACGGCCCCTGCCCGATAGACAAGAGCGCCTGCGACACTGCCGGCGAATATGGTCGATATGACGCCCTCCGATATCTCCACGAGATAGGGGCCCCATACACGCCCCTCTCTTTCTTCTCCTCGGACTCCGAATCAGACTCCGACAAAGCCGCAGAGTGACCGCGACGCAAGAAAGTAAAAAACGCACACGTCGTTAAGCGCGTACGGGCCGACTTTTTTGAGACCGTGGTCCACCCCCCACGGGGCCGCGGCGGATAAGACCACGCCGCTCATCTCTGCCCACTGAGCCAACACCCTGAACAATAGTAACCACCTCCCGGCACATTGACCCTCAACGCCTCCGACACCGGAGATCCGCACGCACAGCAGCCCTCGCGAGCCCGAAGCCCAAGTCGCACGCAGTCGCGGTGATAGTGCTGATTATCTACCCTAGGGCCAATATAGTATGCCGTGGCCCGTCGAAGCTTCTGTTTGCACTGTAGACACCTAATCCCAGGGGCTTGGAGATCGGACATATTATGGTCCATAAACGCTCTCAGCGGGCCGCGGTCCGGTTTCAATTGCGGCTCGGTCGGTCAATAAGTTATTGGGCGCTGGGGTCGTTTCCAGTTAGAGTAAATTGAACCCGGAGCAGCTAACACAACAAATGGGAGATGGAGGAGTTAAAGAGCTGGGAGATGGAGGAGTTGGTGAGCCTCTACAAAAAAGCCAGTAAAGAAACCAGAGTCGCCGTTTTCGCAGCCTTCGGCGACGTGAATGGTCTCCGCCGGCTCCGCAACGAAGGTTACCCGTGGTGTCCACTGGCTTGTAGGGCAGCTGCGGAGAAGGGGGAGCTCGAAATGCTTCAGTGGCTCCGAACCCAGGACCCCCCCTGCCCCTGGGATTGGCGAACATGCTTCGACGCCGCCAACAGTGGGCATCTAGAGGTTAGCTGTTCAGCGAGTGGCTTTACGAAGAGCGGGCCCCATTCCCCTGCGTCCCCCTTACGCCAAAAGATCCTGCCTGTAGGCAGTTCATAGAAGAGTACGGACCGTCATGGGCGGCGGGAACGTACGACCTACTAACGTCGAGCCAACAAGGATCAGTGAAGGGCACAGAAGAGGGCTGACAAAGGGGGGTAAATCTGGGCAAGAGGCCGCAACTTTTTTTTCAGCGCTGAGGGTGGGGCCCAACTTTTTTTTCTGAGTTCGGAGCCGGCGCCGGAAATTCTCCCCCCCCCTTGACAAATGGGTTACAAAAGTTAGCAAGAAAGTTACAGAAATCGCAGGATAGCGGCAAAAAGAGCAAGGCTACCGACCAACCCCTTCACAGAACTTAGCAAAGAAGTTACACTTCATTTTCGCGCAAAAGTTACAAACCTTCACAAAAAAGTTACAGAAAGTGAGGAAATCAATAAAGAGAGCGAGACGAGGAGCCAAACACGTTACAGAACTTAGCAAAAATGTTACAGCTCAATTAAACAAGATAGTTACATCGCTTAGCACAAAAGTTACAAATGGATAGAACGTGTCAATCATGCGGAAAAGTGTTCAAATACCCATCAGGACTTAAACGTCACGCGAGCCGAAGAACACCGTGCAACAAGATAGTACCGCCAGCTCTAACCAAAGATGAAGCGCAAAAGTGCAAGTACTGTAATCGTGCGTTCGCGCAAAGGGAAGGTCGCGTTCGACATGAGACTACTAGCTGCCCTGCTAGGCCAAAAAACAACGAAACGGTGGGCCCAAATGACATCATAGCGGAGCAAAGCTTGCAAATTCAAGAATTGCGAGAACAGATGCAGCAGTTACTGACCGAGCGAGCCCCCCCACAACAGGCAATCCAAGCGAACGGAGACCATGCCACGGTAAACCAAATCCAGCACCAGGAGATCAAACAAGAAAACCATATCAGTAATGCAATCCGCAATGAAATTACAGTAAACGTGTTCGGCCAAGAGAAGGTGGACCACATCACGGCGCCGCAGATCTACCACCTCCTCATGAACGCAAAAGGAGCGGCAGACCCGGGGGTCCAAGCATTGCTCGACACGGCGCTAGTAGTATTCAGCGACCCAGCGAAGCCAGAAAACTTAACCTGCTATCTCCCGAACAAGAAGACTTCAGACGCCCTGGTACACGAAGCCAGTCCCACGGGGGAGACAAGCTGGCAAATCAAACCGATCGAGACAGTTCTAAGCCCGATGGTCCAAAGAAGCCTGGACGTCCTCTTCCGCAAGCAGCCATACGGGCACGAACCGGGACTCCCAAATCAGCCAGACATAGTAAGCTGTGGGGAAGTTCTAAAACAAGTAGCAGCGCTGGAATCTGATCCGTCCCTAGCAAAGAAAACAACGGCGCCACACGGCCCCCTAAGAACGGTCCTAGTGCGGAACAAGGACGTACTAGCGCGGGCAAATGGAGGAACACCGCCAATGGCGGGGGAGGAATAACTTGGCATAAAGATTGGCGCACCTCGTGGGTAGTTAGCCACTCTGGCGAGTAACAAATTTAACCCTCATGGTGGTCCGCGCGACGGCGGACGCCTTTTTTGTTTTGATAGCGCGGCTGCTGGGACAGCTACCCACAGGCCAAACGAAAGGGCCGAGGCGAGGAGGCCCAGCGAAAAAAACGGAGCGGGGGCAAGAAAAGATCCCGGGGGCTCCGTGTATTAGAGAGTCGAAGGAAGGCGCGAGCGCTCAAAGGACGTTCGGTAAACGCCCAAATAGACCGAGCCGACCCCGAAGTATCCGCAAACATCATGAACGCACTCAGCGTCACTACAAAGTCTCTCGAGGATTTTCTCAGCGATTACGGTACACATCTCGGCGCGCTATCTTGCGGGAATTACGGAGATTTCGACCCCGGCGCGGCTGCAGCGGACTGCATGATCATAACCCTCCCATTCGAGATTGATGGTCTCCCGGTCATCGACCTCTCCGACCAGGGCCCGGGAACTTTCATCATCCCCGCCTCGTACCTGCTCGGCAGGTGCGAGGCGTTCATTCCCGGGGCCGGGGACATCCTCATAAGTGTGCAGTCGAGCTCGAAAGAAAGATTAATCATGGACGGCAACGGGATTCCGATCCCCTTTGACACCTATCAAAAGACGCCACCACTCCCGATCGCCGCCCTCCCCTCCAACTACCTCCGCATCCTAAACTCGAGCCACGAACGTCTAGAGGGGGAACTGTTCTACCAGTTTGTGAATCTGTGCACGAAAGACAGTGAGGCGCTTCGACAAGCGCCCTTTGTCGCCGTAGAAGGCGCAAACTGCACAACACTCGCCACCAAGGGCCACCGCCTGTGGTTCCTAGACTTCTCAGGACCAACCCCCGTAGCAATCAAGGGGGACTGCTGAAACCCGTCGAGCGAAGTACTTCTCTACCGACATCGCGAAAACTAAGAATGACAGCTGCCCACAGGCCAAAATTGAAGGAAGACGAGAGGACTACACAAGCGCCCAAAAACCAATGGAGCGAGTCTATCCTAAAGTAACCGCAAACGCCATGGTTCCAATAATAGAGGGGCGTAGGAGAGAACTAGCCTAAAAGAAGGCAGAAGAGGACGCCAAAAGACAGGCCGCGGACGAAGTCAAGCTCCTTTCAAAGTGCCTCGAGAGTATAGAGGCCCTGGAAGACTACCGAACGGTCATAATCCCCCTCACCGACCGACTACTCGGAGAGGAACTTTACGAATTGGGCGCCTGCGCGAATGTCATCTCGCATTTACGATCCGTACGGGGCTTCAAGTGCAGCCGAGAGTATAGAACCTTCGCCAGCGACCAAATGTGGCGACCGTGCCCCCGAAAGAGACATTTCACTACAGTGAGTACCGATTGGCCATTTATGTCACGAAAATAGAGGCTGCGGCGGAAGCAAAATAACTCGGAGGCTCGATCCTTTCGCGCCCGCAGTAAATTGAAGACAGAAATCCGAAGCGGGCACGACCCGGCCGTTTTTTTCGGAGGCTGCGCCAAACTGATTAACGCCAGGTCAGGAAGGTACCCAAGAAGGTTAACCAGTAACCGTCCGTCAATTGAACAGCGACGGTCCGCCCCACACGACCCGCCCCACATGGCCCAAGCCACTGAAACTCCCGCCCCCCCCGAACTTTCCGACTACCTGAACGGGCTACTAGAGCGCGCATACGATACCTGCCCCCCCTTAAAATGCATCCCGCATGCCAGTGAACTCCGAAAGATTGCCGGCGGCCGTAGTCAGCTGGGCACCGAAATAGGTCTCCGCACGCTTCAGGCCATCACGACCTCCATGCTCGCAGGGCGAACCGTAGCGTTTATCGAAGTCCCACAAACTGCTGAAGGTCGCAAAGTAGCCACCTCCATAAAAAACGCACTGATGCTCCATAATATCCAAGTCGGGTGGAATGAGACCCCAGGCTCAACCGCCATGGTACAGGAAGAAGCGGACAAAAACGAGCGCCCGGCCCTAGTGTGGATTGACTGGGGCGCAGACGAAGATAGGCGCGCCGCTATGTTCGAAGCCCTCACAGCAAAAGAGCAATAATAACTGGCCCAAAGCCCCGCGAGCGCCCCCTACAGCGCCCCCCATAGGCGACAGACCGCCTTATGAGTCGGCCAGTGCTTTTCTTGACACTCGCGAGAGCAATATCCCAACGCCCGGCACCTCCCGCACATCTTCCAGCGCGGCGAGTTACAATAGACGTTTGAGCACGTGGGCGGGAGGGGGCCAGAACCAATCACGAAGACTTCCCCCGTTTTTATGTCCCACTCCTTGACCGTTGGAAGAGGCTCCCACTCCCGAGGCTGACCGTCGGTAGTCAGCCGCGGTGTTAGCAGATCGGCACCCCAGAGGCCCTTTCTTCGATCGCTAGTCGGATGGTCCCACGGGCCGAATTCGCACAGTCTCGCGACTTCGTCAGCGGTCCCGAGAATAAGGTACTTTATCGCGGGGTCGTCGTGGGAGTAAATTGTGTCGGTCAACTTCGCAGCATACCGAGTCGGCGAATAAAGTCCGCGATAAATCATTTCGTCTTCCCACTCAAGCCCATCGGCCCCAGGGTCGAGAGAAAGGCTCGGGTGCGTCGTGATCAGATAGCTTCGATGCTGAGGCGATGAGCGGCTCGCTGGGAATACCATCTGCTGATCGGGCTGCATGCCGGCAAGTACCTTCTCAAAGACCGAACCATGCACGTAATCAACGTGCGGCGCGCCCACCCCCCGACCCGACTCGGCACGACGAAACGTGCTCTCCGCATTGCGCACGATCCAATCGAGCCCCACAATTCCCTCTAGGAGCTGCTCGCGCGTCATTTTGCGCAGAAGCCTCGCGATCGACTCCGGATCTTGGGAACAGCCGACAATTCTCATCAAGCTCGCTGCCTTCTTTGCCAATGCACCGCAAGGCAGCTTCTGGAGTTTTGCCCTCAGCCCCCCCCCCTCATAGGAGCCCAAAGGCGATCCGGGTAGCTCCGACATAAGCATCCGATCTTGCGCCCCCCGGGCAATACCGGCGGCTCCGATCTCAAGAAGACTCGCCCTCGTCGCGCCCGTCATTTCTCGCGTCAGTGCGGTAACAGAGCGCTCATTTAAATTATCAACAGATCTCCGCACCAGCAGAAATGTCCGACTCAAAGGTCCCTGCCCTCGCCTCCGCCGAAAAAACTCCGGATGGCGATATCCACATCACGGTTAGGCGCGAGGCTGTCATCGCAGCCGCGCGCCGAGTTCCTGTCGACAGAGACTTCGTCTTGTCCCCCGAGGCGGCTAGGGTACTTTGCGTAGAAAAGCGTCCTGCCCGGACCTTGCGCGAAATCGAACCGGGTGCACCTATAACCCGCGCTTTAGGCGACATGATTCTGAGTCTTTCCGTTACACCTAAAGACAGCCCATTCACAATAATGTGCGGTGACACCCCTCTACACACCAGCACCGGCACAATAGATTTCCCCTTAGTGCTATCCTCTATCATATACACACGGATTAGCATCGTCGCCGCGGACCCCGATGACCCAATCTCTACCATTTTAGCCGAACTCGTGTATCTCCCCGAGACCGCCCTCAAGACCATTGAAATCTCGGGCTGTAATGTTTATACATGGTGCCACATCGACAATTTACATATTGGTCACCACTGTGGAAGTGAGTGCCGCGTTTTCGACGACAAAAGTCCCGCGGGGACCGGCACAAAACCCGCACAAGCTAGAATAGCGGACACAAAGCAGAAAAAAAGAACGATACCGGTGGGGGAATAAAGCAAAGGTCAAAACATAAAGGGCAAGAGATGGGGCGGCACGGCGCGGGAGCAAATGGGGGGACACCACCAATGACGGGAGAGGAGTAACCGTCGCAGGGACTGCTACAGCTGTAGTCGGCGCGGGAGATCGAATCTTTTTAAAATTGAAAGCAGGGGACAGTAACGCAACATGGCGACGGCGAAAGGCTTGCGAATCGAGAAAATTTATTTGGCAGTCCCGGAGAAGGGATGGTATTTGCGGGCGGCAGTAGAATACCCAGACATCGTCATCGAGATCGATTTCCCACAGGTAAACCACAAAAGCGTGAACCATGTGCTAGAGCACATCATCAGCAAAAGTGCCATTGAGATCGGTAGACTAAGCTATGATCCCCGCGACGATGAGTATAACATAGATCTGGGGTCCGACGACCTAAGACTATCATTCCCCAGGACCAGCTTTGTCGATGCCCTCTTAAAGGCGTTGGAAGGGGACTCCGAAGCAGAAGGCAAAGGCGCGACGTGAACAGCGCGCGCACAGGGCAGGTGATGGCGATTTTTTGGACCTGAGTGTACGTAGTAAGTCCATTTCCCGGGGGAGGCCAAATCTGCGAAGGGCCGCAACAACTTTAGCCTCCAAGCCTCACTGCCCGTAGGCCAAAACAAACTAAAAAGGGGCCGCCCGTTGGAGCGGAGCTACACACCACCCTTGATATTATGCGAGAAACAAGAGGGCGCGTCCATGCCCAGGGCAGCCGCTAAAGCCGGGGCAATTACGGATCGGGGCGCAGATACAGTCACAGTATCACCGTTATCCGCGCGTGCGATGTCCCAGCCATAGCGGTCATCCTCAGGGAAATACGCGATTGGCTTTGTTGAGCCCTGGCCATCCAAGAGCGCCCGCCAATTGTTGGACGGTATCGCCGCTACATCAAACAACTCGAAGTCGATCTTCATGCCCGAGACTTCCATCTTAATATACAAGAACCACCATAACGGCTCCTCGGGGTCGCCATGCATTTTAGTGACCATGATGCTCAAAGGCTCGGAGTCCATCGTGCATGGGTGTGCTCTTGGCGCCGGATCTTCAATTTCGGCCAAATCGATCTTCGCGCGCCCGGGCGCTGCCGATGACTGTCGAGATCTACGAAATTTGAACGGAGATACCGCCCTTCCAGCACTTTGGACACCATCAGCGCAAATGGCGGACCCTCAACCCCTACCCCCCACCTCCTGCGCCAAAGCGGCTCGCTGCGGCGACCTCGAAGCCCTCAAAGCCCTCCGGAAAGCTGGCCAGAAATGGGACGCTTGGACCTGCGAGAACGCGGCCGAAGGCGGCCACCTCGAGCTCCTCCAGTGGGCACGGACCCAAAAACCTCCCTGCCCGTGGGACAGTTGGACCAGTTCATACGCGGCCGAAGGCGGCCACCTCGAGCTCCTCCAGTGGGCGCGCGCTAACGGCTGCCCGTGGGACGAACAGACCTGCGCAAATGCGGCCACTGGCGGCCACCTGGAGCTCCTCCAGTGGGCACGGACCCAAGATCCGCCCTGCCCGTGGGACGAACAGACCTGCGCAAATGCGGCCACTGGCGGCCACCTGGAGCTCCTCCAGTGGGCACGGACCCAAGATCCGCCCTGCCCGTGGGACAAACAGACCTGCTGGAATGCGGC
>Ga0180433_10005646_pt1 | contig 16793 bp, 16 predicted proteins | sample SS_ome_8_FD_132980 | JGI IMG/M metagenome (GOLD analysis project Ga0180433, IMG submission 132980) | Hypersaline lake sediment archaeal communities from the Salton Sea, California, USA - SS_1_D_1 metaG | ecosystem: Environmental > Aquatic > Non-marine Saline and Alkaline > Hypersaline >... | reverse complement strand
TGGATGCTTCCGGGTTAACAGAGAAGGAAATCAGTTGGATGGTTCCTCATCAAGCCAATATCCGTATCATCGAAGCCCTTGCAAAACGGTTTGAAGTTCCCAGAGAGCAGGTCTATCTAACAATACATAAATATGGAAACACTTCTGCCTCTTCAGTGGGGATTGCCCTTGATGAACTCGTTAAAGAAAAGGGTGTGAAACGGGGAGAGCGAGTCGTTCTCTTTGGATTTGGAGCGGGACTCACTTGGGGAGCTGCTGCACTAACGTGTGAGGTTGATCATGGATAAGAAAATAGCATTTATTTTTCCTGGGCAAGGAGCTCATTATGTTGGGATGGGAAAGGACTTCTATGAAGCCTTTGCCATTGTTCGTGAAACTTTTCAAGAGGCGGATGAACTTCTTGGGTTTAGCTTGACAAACCTTATCTTCGAGGGGCCTTCAGAAGAGCTGACCCAGACAAAAAATAGCCAAGTCGCAATTTATGTCATGAGCATTGCTCTCTGGCGTGTTTTGTCTGAGCAGATGCCAGACATCGCTCCCACGGCTGTTGCTGGATTGAGCTTAGGTGAATACTCTGCTCTAACTGCATCAGGACGCCTCAGTTTTGGGGATGGAATCAAGCTTGTCAGAGCGCGTGGGCTTTATATGCATGAAGCGGGGGTTAAACATCCAGGAACCATGGCAGTATGTTTGGGAATGGCACCTGATGAAGTGGCTGAAATACTTGAGCCAGTTGAGGGAGTGTGGGTAGCAAACCTTAACTGCCCTGGTCAAGTTGTCATTTCTGGAACAGTCCAAGGGGTTTCTGCGGCAGCTGCTCTTCTTAAGGAGAAGGGAGCAAAGCGTGTTCTTCCCCTTGATGTCTCTGGCGCTTTTCATAGCGGGCTAATGGAAGAAGCTAAGGATCAACTTAAGGAAAAAATCGATACAATTTCTCTTGAGAAAAGTTCCATAGATCTAGTAATGAATGCTTGTGGAGATTATGTCTCTGAAGAGGAAATTCGAGGGAACATGACACGCCAAGTCGTTGCTCCGGTTCTTTGGGAAAAAGGAATTCGAGCTATGGAGGAAAGAGGGATCGAATGTTTCATTGAGATCGGGTGTGGGAAGACCTTAAGTGGAATGCTTCGAAAAATTGGGGTAAAGGGAGAAACCTTCTCTATAGAAAAAGTTAAAGATTTAGAAACTCTGCATCAAGGAGCGATGAGTTAAATGGGATTACTTAAAGGAAAACGAGCTCTTATTACTGGGGGAACTTCTGGACTAGGAAAACAGATTGCGTTGACATTTGCTGAAGAGGGGGCCGATGTTGCGGTGATTGGAACAAATCGTGAGCGCGCTCAGCAAGTTGTTGAAACCCTTAAAGAATTTAAAAAGACTCCTGAGCAACAATTCTGGTTTGGTACCGTTAATGTAGGGAACAAGCAAGAAGTTAATGAAGCAGTTGGGGATCTTCTCAAAGAGTGGGATGGGATTGATATCCTGGTTAATTGCGCTGGAATTACTCGAGATAAGCTCTTTATGAAGATGGGTGAAGACGATTGGGATCAGGTGATTGAGACAAACCTGAAGTCGGTATATAACCTTAGCCATGCTCTTGTTCGCCCAATGATGAAGGCTCGGAAAGGAAAAATTATCAATATTACCAGCGTGATTGGGTTGACAGGAAATCCCGGTCAAGTCAATTATGCTGCTTCTAAACTCGGTATGGTTGGGTTTACCCGCTCCCTTGCAAAGGAACTAGGTCCTCGCAATATCAATGTGAATTGTATTGCCCCTGGGTTTTTCGAAACTCCTATGACCGAAGTCCTTAATGAAGAGCAACGGAAAGGGATATTAGATAAGGTTCCCATGGGACGCCTTGGGAATCCAAAAGAAATAGCTCACGCAGCGGTCTTTTTAGCTAGCCACATGTCTGATTATGTGACAGGGCAGGTTTTGACTGTTGATGGGGGCATGATTGCTTAGGTTAATGTATAAATTTTTGAACATGTTTGAAAAAAGGAAATTTGTTTTATGTCAGTAGAACAAGAAGTGATTGATATCATTGTTGAACAACTCGGAGTAGACCGCGAAGAGGTTTCTGTGGAAAAATCTTTTGTAGAAGACCTAAATGCGGATTCTCTAGATCTTACAGAGCTAATTATGACCTTTGAAGAGAAATTCGGTTTCGAGATCTCTGAAGGGGAAGCAGAAAAGCTTCGAGTCGTTGGAGATGTCGTCAAGTTTGTTAATGAAAAGAAAGTTGCTGCTAAATAATTAGCATTTAACCTCTTATAAAAACCGCACTACTTCTTAGGTAATGCGGTTTTTTTGTGGAATTTAAAAAGCAATATGAAGCTAAGAAAGAGAGATATTGCGGTAAAATAGTATGTTGAGCTGAGACTAGTCCCTTCAATAACCCCGCCAAGAATCGTTGCTAGAATAAATCCCATTGAGCGAGCAGACTGGCTAATTCCCATAATTTTTCCTTGTGCTGCTGCTGGAGCATTGATCGAAATAAGGCTCAGCGTATTTGGCCAAGAAAAAGCGGCAGGGATCGATGCAGCCATAAACAAGATGGCGAAGAGGAAAAAAGATGTGGATAGGGCCATTCCAAGGAGGCAAAGAGTGGTTAAACCATTTGCTGCAATGATCCATGGGCGGGGGTGCCATCGCTTGATAATGAAATTGTTTACAAAGTATCCCCCAAACATCCAGGTGATGCCAATTGCAAACTGTCCCCAATTGATTTCAATAGGGGATGTACCAAATCTCTGAAGTGCATAAGGGGCATACCATTGTATGGTAAGCCCCCAACCCAGGATCCAGAACATGTATGTGACATAAAGTATGCGAAGCTTCTTTATCTCAAAGGTGGCTCGAATATCTCGAAAGCCTTTGAGAAGATCAATATGGAACTTTCCCTTCATTGGGTGGGTTTCTTTGAAAAAGTAGACTATGGAAAGAAGGTTAAGGAATGCTAAGGCTGCAGTCACAAAGAAGGGGAGGGCTGGGTTGAAATGTGCTGAGATGCTAGGGTCAGATAGGTAGCCCCCTGAAAGCATAGCAAACATCCAACTCAAACCGGTGATGATCACGATCATTGAGAAATTTTTCCCCCGTGTTTTTTCATCAGGAGATAGATCGGCAATGGAGGCTAAGCAGATACTCAAATTTCCCGCAAAAAAACCTGTGATGAGTCGCATTAGACTTAAAAGAATATAGCTATGAATGATGATACTAAATCCTGAGAGAATAAAGCCGATAATCAACCCCGTAATTGTGATGTAAAGGGCTTTTTTTCTTCCAAAGCGGTCTGCGATATCTCCTAAAAATGGGGAACCAATAAATTGACCTAAGGGAAAAAGACCGAGGGCAACTCCAAGCATCAGGTTTTTTGACATATGGCTCATGGTTTCCGTTACCATGCCATAGGAAGGGTCGATAAAAAGAGGACCAAAAACAGCAAAGATTACTGCAAAGGCGAAGTTATCGATAAATAGGACAAAATATATCGGCAGTAGTGAAGATTTAGACTGCTCGTTCATAAGTTTTTTTTATGGCTTCTCAGAGGTTGTAGGTTTCTTTATGTGGAAATTAAAAAGTAGTATGAAGCTGAAAAAAAGAAAGGTTGCGGTAATGTAGTAGACTGATCCTAACCCAACTGCTGCTACAATTCCTCCAAAAATCGTTGCGAGAATAAATCCCATCGATTGCGCAGACTGGCTAATCCCCATGATCTTTCCTTGAACCTCTGCAGGAGCATTGATTGAAATCATATTCAATGTGTTTGGCCAAGAAAAGGCAGAAGGGATAGTAGCTGCTGTGAAAAAAAGTGCAAATGGAAGAAAGGAATTAGAAAGAGCCATTCCAAGGAGGCAAAGCATGGTTAGAGCATTTGCACCAACAATCCATGGGCGAGGGTGCCATCGCTTAATAATAAAATTGTTCACAAAATACCCTCCAAACATCCAGGTAATCCCAACGGCAAACTGGCTCCAATTAACTTCAATAGGGGATATCCCAAATTTCTGAAGAGAAAAGGGACTGTACCACTGGAAGGCGAGCCCCCAACCTAGAATCCAGAACATGTATATTAGATAGAGCATACGAAGCTCTTTGATCTCAAGTGTTGCTCGAATGTCCCGGAAGCCTTTGAGAAGATCAACATGAAACTTTCCTTTTGTAGGATGCGTTTCACGGAAGAAATAGATAATAGACAAAAGGCTAAGCAATGCCAAAACTGCTGTGGCAAAAAAAGGAAGAGCAGGATTGAAATGTGATGAGATACTAGGATCAGATAGGTAGCCCCCTGAAAGCATTGCAAACATCCAACTTAAACCGGTGATAATCACGATGATTGAGAAATTTTTTGCGCGCGTCTTTTCATCAGGAGATAGATCGGCAATAGAGGCTAAGCAGATACTTAAATTTCCAGCGAAAAATCCTGTGATGAGTCGCATTAGAATCAAGAGGATATAACTGTGAATCAAGATGCTAAATCCCGATAGAATGAAACCAATAATGACTCCTGTAATCGTGATATAAAAGGCGCGTTTTCTTCCAAAACGATCTGCGATATCTCCTAAAAATGGGGCGCCAATAAATTGACCTAGGGGAAAAAGACCGAGAGCAACTCCAAGCATTAAGTTTTTTGATACGCTGCTCATTGCTGCTGTTACCATACCGTAGGAAGGATCGATAAAAAGAGGTCCAAAGATTGCAAAAATCACAGCAAAGGCAAAGTTATCAATGAATAGGACAAAATAAACTGGTAGCAATGAAGCTTCAGGCTGCCCTTTCATATGTTTCCTTGGAGTGTTTGGTGAAGATTCTTAAGATGGCAAAGGAGACAAGAGTAAGAAAGGCTGCCATCGGATAGACGAAAGTAATATTGATTCCTGCGAGTGTTCCAGCTAAAAGGGGGGCAAACATAAACGCAATCGATGCAAATGATTGAGAAATCCCCATGACTTTTCCTTGTATTTCTTCTGGAGCCACTAGTGAGATTGTGCTAAGTGCATTTGTCCAGGCAAGAGCTCCAAATACAGAGGCAATCAATGCAAAGATTGCAAAAGGGACAAAAGTTGTCATTAGAGAGCAAAGGGTAAACACGATGAATAGTCCCCCCGTGCCGATTTGAGCTATTTGTCTTGCTTTGAAACGTTTTAAAAGTATCTCGTTAATACACGAGCTTCCAAGAGACCAAACGACTCCCGTTGATGCCAGCAGTCCGAAGAGAATCTCGTGAGAAACAGTGTAACGAGAAAGGGTATAAGGATTAAGCCATAGGAGATTGATTCCCCAACCCATCATCATCATCAGATAGTAAAAATAGAGAGATCCAAGACCCTTAATTTTAAAACAAGCGGCAATATGGCGCATTCCTTTGAAGAGATCGAAGTAAAACCTTTCGTTATTTGTATTTGTTTCATGAAAAAAGAGACGAAGAATGACTAGGCTCAAAAGAGCAAAACCTGTGGTAATCCAAAAGGGGATTTCGGGTGATAATGACTTTGAAAATATCCCTCCAACCAAGATGGAAACAATCCAGCTCAAACCTCCCAACGTCGCAATGATTCCATAGGCTTTTGAACGGCTTTTTTCGTCAGGAGAGAGATCAGATAAAGAGGCCATGCATATTGTACGGTTACTTGAAAACATTCCTGTCAAAATCCTGCTAACCAATAGAAGAGGAAAGTGGTGGGTCAAAATTGCTATTCCAGATAGAAAATATCCAACTGTCACTCCACTGTTTAATATATAAAAAGTTCTTTTTCGTCCAAAATGATCTGCAAAATCTCCGAATATAGGAGCAAAGATCAGTTGCATTAAAGGGTAGACGGCAAATAATACCGCTAGTGATAAATGACGCATTTGGAGTGAAGTCTCTGAAGAAAACATCTTGAAATCAGAACTGAGAAGCAAAGGCCCAAATAGACCAAAGACGATCGCATATCCAAAATAATCAAGGAAGTATGCGAAATAGATTGCAAAGAGAGATTTCTGCCGATTTATCACAAACAAGGCTCCGTCTATTCCCTCTTATTTGCTTTTTGTCTTTAAAATTCAACAAATATTTACAGAATGCGAGAGCGGATTTTTGGAGAAAAGAAGAGCATCACAAGAATGCTGCTTAGGAGAAGGAGAATCGTGGATAAAGCGTTAACAATAGGGGAGACACCTGCACGAAGAGTAGACAGAAGGTAGAGCGAAAGGGTTTGGATTGAAGTGCCAGCGCAGAAGTACGAAAGGATGAAATCATCGAAGGAAAGGATGAAGATAAGGAGCCCCGTGGCGAGAAGCGTTGGGCGGAGGAGGGGAAGCGTAATTTTGATAAATGTTTGGAGGGAGCTTGCTCCTAATGCTTCGGATGCTTCAGTGAGGCGCTTATCAAGTTGAAGGAAGCGCGTATAAAGAATAGGGATGACAAAGCCGAGGCCAAGAACAGTATGTGCGACGATAAGGGTAGTAATTCCAAGCTCTACTTTGAACAGTGTAAAGTAGCTGAGGAGGCTGATTGCGAGCATTGTTTCGGGAATGATGAGGTTTCCATAAAAAAGAGGAAGCGCTTTCTGGATCTTGCCACCTTGGGCTCGGAAGAAAATCAAGAGTATTCCGAGAAGAAGACTTAAGGATGTCGAAATAATGGCAACCGAAAGGGAGTTTATAAAGGAATTCCACAATGTAGAAGAGCCAAATAGCTCTTGATACCACTTCAAGGTAAAGCCATCCCAAGGAGAAGGGAAGCTCTTTGTATTGAAGGAGAAAACAATCAAAATGAGGATAGGGAGATATAGAAAGAGGTAGGAAAAAACTACAGCAGAGAGCTCTCCAAATTTCCCTAGGAATTTCCAGTTCATTGAAGCCCCCTTAAGAGCATTCTAGACACCTTTCTGAAGGCAAAATAAATGAACATGACTGCAACAACAAGTGCAAGACAGCTTAGGACCATAAAGGCTGCTCCAAGCCCTCCAGTTTCATTCCCTAGAACATATTGTGAGACCACATTCCCCACAAAATATGTCTTATCTCCTCCCATCAATTCGGGAATAATGAATTCTCCAAAAGAGGGGATGAAAACAAGGAAAAAACCTGCTCTTACAGCAGGGAGAGTCATAGGAAGCATTACCTTTTTGAAGGTTTCAATCCAAGAGGCTCCCAGGTCATCCGACACCTCTAAAAAGCGACGATCAAATCTCTCCAGTGTTGAGAAGATAGGAAGCACCATGAAAGGGAGATAGCAGTAAACCATCATCAAAATAATCGCAAAAATCGAATTCAGGAAGTGAATAGGCTCTTGGATCAGACCCATCTTTTTTAATAAGGTATTTAGAAACCCCTCTCGTTCAAGGACAAAAAACCAGGCATAAACATGTAGAAGAAAGTTTGTCCAAAAGGGGACGATCAGAAAAAATAGCATGAGTGTTTTATACTTGCCTGCTTTAAATGCGATGAAATGGGCGAGTGGATAAGCGATAACCAGGCAAAGCAGAGAGGTTGAAAAAGCCAAAAAGATTGAGCTAAAAATAACTGTCAGGTGGGTAGAGGAGAAAAGAGGAATGAAATTCTTAAGGGTTACCCCCTGGATACCCCCTTCTTCCGAAAGAATGAAGATACTACTCACCATCATTAAAAGCAGAGGCAGATAGAAAAAGATAACCTGCCAAATCAGTGCTGGAGAACCGATGATGAAAGCGCTCTCTTTTTTTGATCTTTGCTGAATCCGTTGGAACAGGGCATACATCGTTTAATTCTCCAAAAGCAATGCATTTTCTTTTTGCCAGCAGAGGTAAACTTCATCGTCATAATCGATATCTTCATGGGGAAAGTGTTCTTCGTTTTGTTCAAAGACTTGGAGCTTAAACTGGTTGTTTACAACCACATTGTATTGGGTTGAGCGCCCATGGTAGACAATTTGGGAAACCTCACCTTTTATCGTATTGGTAAAGTTCTCAACGGGCTTTTTTGAGATGTAGATTTTTTCAGGGCGCATACTGAGAGCTGCGGTACATCCATCGAACATCCAGCCCTTTTTTTGAGGAATGTAGACTTTGAACTTTCCTAGATGAGGGACGTCTACTTCAGGATCAGTGTCGATGTTATGGAGAGTTCCGGTTAAAATATTGGTAGTGCCTACAAATTTGGCAACAAAACTTGAAACAGGGAATTCATAAATTTCTTGAGGTGTTCCAATTTGTTCAATATCTCCCTCTTGGTTCATAATTGCCATTTGATCAGCAACTGTGAGAGCTTCAAACTGATCGTGGGTTACGTATACGAAGGTGGTCTTAAGCTTATCTTGGAGTTCAATAAGTTCAATGAGCATTTTCTCCCGAAGCTTAAAGTCCAGAGCGGCTAGAGGCTCATCTAAGAGGAGGACCTCTGGCTCATTAATAATAGCTCTAGCAAGGGCTACTCTTTGTTGTTGCCCCCCTGATAGCTGGGAAGGGAATTTAAAAATATGATTTTCCAGGTGGAACGCTTTTAAAATTTTAATCACCCGTTGCTCAATTTCTTCTTTAGAAATTTTTTGAATTACGAGGCTGTAGGCGACATTATTAAAGACGTTGAGGTGAGGAAATAAAGCATAATTTTGAAAGACAATATTAATTTTTCGTTTGTTGACGGGAATATGGGTAATATCGGTATTACCTAGGTAAATGACTCCAGAATCAGGGGTTTCAAAACCCGCTATAAGTCTCAGAAGTGTCGTTTTTCCACATCCACTTGGACCCAAAAGAGCAAAAAACTCCCCAGAGGGTATTGTCAAATTGATTTTATTGAGAATGACCCCTTCGTCCTGAGATTTGGTCATCTCTTTTAGGCGTATGCTTCTCACATGCTTCTCCGGATTATGGGTGATATTTTACTGTTTATACGATTATTTTGGTAGAGACACTTGGCAAAACTCTCGATCAGTCGATTTTTGTGGAGTTTTTTTTGTGAAAAGGGCCAAAAAGGGAACATCAGAAGTTTTACAAGTGGCTCGTTAGATTGGTTGTTGTTTTTTTTGTTTGAATTTTGAAAAATGGTTAGCCATGGAACGTAAAAAATTAGTTATTATCGGATCGGGTCCTGCAGGCTTTACAGCAGCTATCTATGCAGCCCGTGCCAATTTGTCGCCTTTAATGTATGAAGGTTTTTTTACTGGCCCCTCCGGAGGTCAGCTCATGACAACCACTGATGTGGAGAATTTCCCCGGGTTTCCTGATGGGATTACAGGCCCTGCGCTGATGGATGCAATGAAAAACCAAGCCAAGCGTTTTGGTACTCAAATTTTAACTGAGGATGTTGATGAAGTAGACCTTTCTGAGCGTCCCTTTAAAATTAAGGGGGGTAAGACGACGGTCCTTGCTGATTCAATTATTATTGCGACTGGAGCTACGGCAAAACGGCTGGACGTTCCAGGGACTTTGGATGGGGAGTTTTGGCAGAAGGGAGTCACTGCTTGCGCCATTTGTGATGGGGCCATGCCGATTTTCCGAGACAAAGAGCTTTATGTGATTGGTGGCGGTGATACTGCTGTTGAAGAGGCGATTTTCCTCACAAAATATGGAAGCAAAGTCTATATCGTTCACCGAAGAGACGAACTTCGTGCCTCGAAGATTATGGCGCAACACGCGATGGATCACCCTAAGATTGAAATTCTCTGGAACACAGTCTTGACAAACGTTGAAGGCAGTCATGTTGTAGAAAAGGTCACTCTTCAAGATGTCGATACAAAAGAAGAGTCAAAGCGGGATGCTGCAGGGGTTTTCTTTGCGATCGGGCATAATCCCAATACTGCTTTTTTAAAGGGACAGTTGAAGACCGATGAGACAGGGTATCTTCTTGTCCAACCGGGTTCAACAGCAACCGATACTGAGGGGGTCTTTGCTGCTGGAGATGTTCAGGATAAAATCTATCGTCAGGCCATTTCTGCTGCTGGATCGGGGTGCATGGCATCGCTTGATGCTGAGCGATGGCTAACAGCAAATGGATTGTCATGAAGAAACTTCTTCTTTCACTCTTTCCTTTTTCGCTTTTTGCTTTTGTTATCGATCCCTATCTAACTCCTATTGCAGAATTTGAATTTCGCCCTGCCTATTCCTACCGCTATTACCCTTCTGTTAACCATGGGGAGAATCCCTCAAGTTATCATTCTCATGATCATTTGATTGATTTAAACCTTGGGGTGAGTTTTTGGCCTAACTGGGACGTTCAGTTCCAAGCTGATTTCTCCCACACACGCAAACTCAATTGGGGAGGGCAGAGAGTGGGCATGCAGCTCCGCTACCTTGTTTGGGATGACGTAGCAGGGGATCCAATCAGCTTGAGCGTAGGTGGGCAAATTTTTTATGTTCCTACTCGTAATATGCGCGATGTAAGCTCTCCCTACCACTCGCAAGGAAACTTTGAATTAGGGGTTGCTGCTGGCAAGGAAATCGATAGTACTTATCAGTGGCTATGGCGCTTTTGGGGTTTTATTGGGACTGGCATTGCCAATAGGGGGTACCCATGGCTTCGTCCTATCCTTGCCGCGGAAGGAAAGTTTCAACTCCGCCACAAGCTCAAACTCAGTGCTGAGGGGTATTTTGGGTTTGGAAATCGCTCTCGTGTTAATATTGACGATTTCAATGGATACGCTAAAGTACAGCATCGATCGATCGATATTGGGCTTAATTATACCTATCTTTTTGAAATTTGGGGTGCGCTCGGAGTGCAATACTCCTTTCGAGTTTACGCCCATTCTTTCCCGCAACATACCAGCATTTTCACAGCTGAATACCGGTTTCCATTCTCGTTATTCTAGATAGGTTCATGAATCTAGCCACAAAGCAACAGCATTTGCGTACTTTTTGCAATGACTTATTGAGACAAGCATTTGAGGGAAATGGAACCTTTCATTGACTCTATCTGAAAATTCGACAAACGGCCTTCCAAGTTCATCGTTAGTGATTTCAATATCATGAAAGGAAATTGATTTACCAAAACCAATGCCGAGGGCTTTGGCGATCGCTTCTTTTGCAGAGAATCTTCCTGCAAGGTGGACTGCAGAGTCCTTATGCCCTAGGCAATATTCCAACTCTGTCTCCGTAAAGACTTTTTGGTAGAAATGGGTTCCGTGCTTTTCGATCGTTTGTTTGATTCGATCGATCTCAAGGATATCATTACCGACACCTTTGATCACTCTTTCTCTTCATCCTCATCATCTTCATAGTATTCGTCCTGTTTAGAGCGGACGTCATCGTTTTGCTCTTCAAGGCCTTCTTCAAAAGCGTTACAGAAGATCATTCTACCTGAAGAGGTGTGTTTTACGGAAAGAACTTGTGCATCGATAACGTCGCCGATGAAGTTTCCTCCACCATTAATCACAACCATGGTCCCATCGTCTAGGTACCCGACCCCTTGGCGAGGCTCTTTTCCGTAGCGTTGCACTTTAATTTTGATCATCTCTCCTGTTTCCATGAGAGGTTTGAGGGCATTGGATAAAGAGTGGAGGTTAATGATTTGAACCCCTTCAATCGAGGCCATTTGGACGCGGCTGATATCAGCAGTTAGAATATTGCCATCGATTAAACGAGCTAATCGGATGAACTTACTTGTCGTATCTTTCACTTCAGGAAAGTCAGTATCGTTGAAACGGAGTCCCAGATGACCGAGTTGTTCCATTTTTTTGATCACCTCTAGACAGCGACGAGCTTTTGACTTTGTCATGTCATCTCCTGTTTCTGTCTGGGCATAGAGTTCTTTAATAATGAAGCGAGGAATAACAAGGTGTTGATCCACAATCCCTGTTGAGCAAACATCGATGATTCGAGCATCAGAAAGAACAGAGGAGTCGATCAATAAATCTCGTTTTTTCTGAGCTGTAGGTGCAAATTTCACAAAGGGGATACTAATGTAGAGTTCATCAGATGCTCGAAGGGTCATAATTGATCCCAGATAGGTACCGAATAGGAATAGCGCAATCTTTATGATTTCAAGAGCTTGAGGGGTTAAGACAAGGGAGATTGAGCTAAGGTCTAAAATGGCATCAAAGATCAAGACAAGAGCTTGCCCCATCAGATAACCGATGAAAAGCCCTACGACTGCAATGTTAAAAGAGCGGAGATTAAACTTTCGGAAAAGGGAATCGAAACCAATGAGCAATAGGCTAAACACGAAACCAATCAAAATACCGATCAATGCATTCGTTGCGAGAAGTCCTTCGGGTCGCGATAGCATGTAAGTTGTCATAAAAAAGATCGAAATAATCGTGAAAAAAATCCGGATAAAGGCTAGAGAAATATTCATCTTAAAAAGCTCCGTTGCGCTATTACTATACCCCGAAAAAATCGGGTGTTTGATAATATTTATAGACTTATCTATTCTTATACCAACCAAAGACTTTTTTTAAAGGATTTTTATGAGGCTCAGCTACCGTAGCGCTATTATTTTCTCTGGACTCCTCTGGCTTGCTATTGGGATTCTTCTTCTTTCAAAAGGACTTAGTTATCTAGTTGTAGCAGGAAGTGCTCATCTAGAGGGGACGCTTCAAGGTTTTTCTCTCTTAACGCAGATCGATCGCTTTGTTAAAAATCCTGAGAAATCCGCTATCGTGTTGGTTTCCGTTGGCCTGGTCCTCGGGTTTTTCAAAGGACGCATGGTTATGAAAAAAGCAGTCAATCGGGTCGTTAAGCGTATCCACTCCTTTCCCTCTCCGATTCCAGTCACAGCGATCTACTCTAAGGGATATCTTTGCCTTATTGGAGGAATGACTCTTATGGGAATTTCCCTTAAATTCCTTCCGATTCCTATTGATGTGAAAGGGTTTGTAGATTTTACGGTTGGGACTGCTCTTATAAACGGCGCAATGCTCTACTTTCGAGCTGCTTTTGAGCCTGTCGATAAGGTCGCCTGATTACTTATGGTAGTGGGTTCCTTTATGGATCTGAACAGCTCTGTAAATCTGTTCCAAAAGAAGAAGGCGGATATGCTGATGGGTGAATGTCATCTTCGAAAAGCTGATAGAGTGGGAAGCTCTATGCAAAATATTTGATGGAAGGCCATCAGGGCTGCCAATAACAAAGGTGAGGCGTGATCCTTGCTTTTCAAACTCTCGATAGAGAAAGTCTGAAAAGTCAGGCGAAGTTTGTTGCATTCCATTTGGATCTAAACAGATATATGATCCTTCGCCGTGGAAGTTTTGGTGATCCCACTCAATGGCAATTGAACCTGTAAGCCTTTTTTCATATTCAGCAAGAGCTTCTTGCAGCCAGGACTCTTTCGTTTTTCCTGGTGAAAATATTTTAATTTTTAATCCCAAATGACTTTTATCCGTTTAACGAGTATGATTATGCATCAAATACCATGGTAGGTTCAATGCAAAATTGGTTTTATTGGGATCCGAATCCCACTCCGTTTGTTGTCCCAGTGATTGATCGCCCGATTGCTTGGTATGGGATTCTGTTTGCCTTGGGGTTTTTTATAGGGTTCTACCTTTTACGTAGCCTATTTAAGCAGTATCTCCGCACTTGCACTGACTGGTCAGAAGAGGAGCTAAAGAAAAAATCCTTAGCTTTTTCTGAAAAGCTGACAGTGTATGTCATTATTGCGACAGTGGTGGGGGCACGGCTTGGTCATATTTTGTTCTACGAGAGGTGGAGTGACTATTTTCTCCATCCGATAGAAATTGTAAAGACGTGGGAAGGGGGCCTTGCTAGTCATGGAGGGGTTATCGGGATTCTTCTTGGAATTGTCTTCTTTTTCTTTAGAGTTCGAAAAGGCTTTCCTTTTCTCTCAATCACCCGAATTATCGATATACTTGTTGTACCGGCTCTACTTGTGGGGACCTTTATTCGACTCGGAAACTTTGTCAATCAAGAGGTTTTGGGGACGGTAACAAACGTTCCTTGGGCAGTTGTTTTTGGACATCCCATTGATGGGAGTATTCCTGCTCCCCGTCATCCAGCTCAACTCTATGAAGCAGCTTTTTATTTTCTTTCCTTTTTAGGATTCTGGCGGTTTTTCCCCCGGCTTCTTTATCCAGCAGGGCAACTTTCTGGGATCTTTTTTGTGGTGACGTTTGGGTTTCGCTTTCTCGTGGAGTTTGTTAAAGAGGAACAGAGTCTTTTACTTGGAAATGATTGGCTTACCATGGGGCAAGTCTTGTCTATTCCCATGATTATGTATGGACTTATTCTGCTTTTTCGAAAGGTGCCAGTGGAATCAATTGATTCGAAAGCTTGTTAAGGGCGCTACTTAGTTTCTCTTTTGACCAATCGGGATGGTGACGCTTAAGAAGAGCTTTGTGCCAGAGAAGAAACCTTTCGTAAGTTGAAGCCCGTCCATCGGTTAGGACATGATACCAGTGATACTTATAAAGGATCCAAAGACGTCCTTTAAGTTCCTCTTCAAAAGAGGAAAGGAGTGGATAAAGCTTCAAAGCATCCTCTATCACATCTTGAATGAACCGTTCATGATCAACAGTAAATTCATCGAGATGAAGCGTTTTCCATTTCTTTTCAATAAGGGCCAATAAAGGGGTTCTCGGATCAAAATGGATTGTCCGAATCAACATATCATTTTGAGCCACCCAAGTATCGACTTTTTCTTTAACCGTAGCCTCATCAAAGGAAGTTGCAATGACTTTTTTGAAAAATTGCAAGGTGCTACTGATAATCATTTTGAAGGATTGTTTCGGATTGTCGATAAGCACATTTCCGAGCTCTTGCTCAAGAATAGGAAGTGCATCAGCTGATGTATAGGATAACAGGCTAGCCTCTTCCTCAATTGTTTTCCAAATCAGGAGTTCGAACTGCTCAACCTGAGATGATGATAGTGAAGGAAGAGATATCCCCTTAGAGTATGCTTTGACAATGGCATCTTCTATTGAGGAATCTAGAGCTTTTTCCTCATCCATCAAATGCATTTCTGCATTGATAAAGACAAAAAGAGCTTGGTCCATATTTGGAGATACAGCCTTTGTTTTATCTTGTGCGCATTCTTTCACATGGCGAATAGAAGCGCGCAAGGATTCTTCATCCATATTTTTGGGAAGTCCCTCAGCTATTGTATAAAGGGCAAGGATCCGTTGAATAAGTTCGAGACGGTGTTCATCACTTCTTAGAAGAGAATTACATTGCCCCATCTCAATCTGCTGGCGGATAAAGGATTCTATTGTCTTCCGCTCCTTGAGTGAAAAGTGGCAAGAAATGAGAGAGCTGTATTGCAGCTTTTCGGCAAGAAGCATAGAAAGAGTAGAGGTAAGCTGATTTTCCTTTGCTAGGGTCTTAATTTCAAAATAGGCTTTGAGCTTTTTTAAAATTTCCCGTTTGAGCATATAGGGATCAAGGTTTTCCCCTTTTGCCGTGATTTCGAGCTGCGTTTTAACGATGAGTTTATCAATCTTATCGTATTCGTCATAAGGGCTTTTAGTTTGAAGAGGGCTCAAGTCTCTGAGAAGATGCTTTTGCACGGACCAAATAACTTTTGTAAGCTGATCAATTTCTGGGCGTTTGCCTTCAAGAGTGGCAATACATTCCGAGAGCTTTGTTGCGATTTGTTTTGCAATCGTATAAGGGGGGAGATGCTCAGTTGGAAAGCTTTTCTTCAGGTTTTCTCGAATCATATACTTTAGATTGAGCTTTCCATTATCTTTTAAAGCCTCTTTCTGCCCTTGGATCTTCTCGTAGTAATAGCCAACTTTTTCCCAAACCTTTTTAAGAGCAGAAGCTCCAAGTCGATACCTTGGGAATTTTTTCTTAAACTCAGGAAGGATTTTTGCCAAAAGATTGGCTTCAATTTTTCCAGACCATTTAGAAAGAGAACCCGATTCATCAATTTCCCCTTTAATTTTTTTAGAGAGAAATAGACTAAGATCTGAAAAAGGGTCGTAGAAATCATCGGCTTCATCAATAGGGTGAAGCAATGAAGAGTCTTCATGGCCTTCTTCTAAAGGAGTAGAGTCTGCTTGATTCAATTCATCATTGGGGAAAGAGAGGCCTGACATAATTGTTTTCCATTTTAATGCTTGAATTCCTCTATGACACCCTAGAGGTTTTTTGTCCAAAAAAAAATTATATTTTTTTAATGAACATAACTGAATTTATAAAACTCATAGTAGAGGAATAGTCATTTAGATAATTTCTATTGCAAAGTTTAGAAAATAATGAGATAGCGTTAAAGCATCTATAAAATCTCTAATTTGGAGGCTACGTTATGAAAGTTTTCTCCCTACTTTCAACGGCAGTTGTGACAACATGTCTAACTGCTAGTGGCTTCTGCGAAGATGCTCGCATAAGCCAAAATGAGAACATGGTTTTAGAAGATGTTATCTCCCATAGAACAAATGGGACCAGTAATGACTATCAAAGCCAAAATCAGACCTATGGCTCTAGTAGCCAAAGCAAAAACATGGATGATCCAAATCAAATGACTCACTCAGTCCATGGGTGTATGTCGGGGTTCTCGATTGAAGCTGAATTCATTTGGTGGAGAGCTCAGATGGATAACCTACAATATGCCACTCAAAATAGTGCTGTTGCAGGTCCGAACCCTCCCTTTGTGACTTCAGGTCGAGTAAAAGAACCTAGTTTTGAGTTTGATCCAGGTGTACGTGTAAGTGTCGGATATGACTTTGGAAAAGACAATTGGGACATCTTTCTGCGCTGGACTTACCAGTACACAAGTGTATCTAATAGCGTAAGTACATCTCCAGATCCAGCAGTGTTCCCTTTAAAAGATTTTTCACAAAATTTAGGGATTTTGGCAACCTCAGTTGCTCAAACTGGAAAGGCAAGCTGGCAAAATCGACTTAACGTTCTTGATTTTGAAATGGGGTATGA
>Ga0180433_10005644_pt1 | contig 16797 bp, 14 predicted proteins | sample SS_ome_8_FD_132980 | JGI IMG/M metagenome (GOLD analysis project Ga0180433, IMG submission 132980) | Hypersaline lake sediment archaeal communities from the Salton Sea, California, USA - SS_1_D_1 metaG | ecosystem: Environmental > Aquatic > Non-marine Saline and Alkaline > Hypersaline >... | reverse complement strand
GGAGTCATAATTTGCACACCTAATTTTCTAGCTTCATCAGCCTTACCAGTATCCTCATGCTTATCTTTAACCAATACTGCAAAAGTTTTGCTGGATACACTAGAACCAATTTTGGCACCAATTTCCTTCAATTCATTTAGCAATTCAGCATCTCTAAATCCAGTCATAACAATTGATTTACCAAACAATGGATGAGACTGGTCTAATTCCTTTTTAGGTTTGTTAGAGACGACCAATTTTTTAACGAGTCCGGCTTCTTTAATGAAGTTAATAAAGTCGGGAATTCTATCGACAAATGCTTCTGCAGATTTAGTAGCCATACCTTTGATTGCAGAAATCTTTGCAATTTTCTGTGAATCAGATTCTTTCGTCAAGAGCACAGTAGGGTAAGCTTCCATAATAAGCTCAATCTTTTTCTCACTAAAACCACGACCAAACATATTAGAAGCCGACATAATTGTTGTCAAAGGTGCTGATTCGATTTTGTCTTTAATACCATCATATAATTTGGTGGCAGTTTTTTCCTTAAATCCGTGAACTTCCAAGAAATCAGGAATTTCCATCTTTAAAATTTTAGGAACAGAAACATAACCAGCTTCAATTATACGCTTGATATTTCCACTACTTAATCCTTCTACACCAATACCTCTGAAGAATCCAGTAATATTTTTCTCTTTAACCGTTTCATCTGACTCGAAGTCTTCTAGCATAACATCAATATGAGTATCATTCCACTTAAATGGAACAGATGGCATTTTGGCTTCATCTGCAGGAACAATAACCTTACGAATATAAGGAATGACATCGCCACTACGAATAAGCTGAATAACAGAACCGATTCCGATTTTATTGTCATTAATAAATGCTCCATTGAATCCAGTTGCATATGTAATCTGAACACCTCCTAGATTGATGGGTTCAATTTGGACACGAGGTTTTAAATAACCGTCCTTACTTGGTGCCCATAAAACATCGACAACTTTGGCCTCAGCAACTTGGTCAGACAAAACCATTTTGAATGCGAAAGCGTGTTCTGGATTACCGGGTTTACGCTCATAAACCTTATCATCAGCAACAATAACGCCATCAATTTCGTAAGCATAATTGTAGCGCCAATTTACGAGCGTTTGTGATAATAATTCGTTACTCAATGATTGTTCAAATTTATGCAAAACAACTTCTACATCTAATGTAGATAAGAATTCTAATTGTTTAGAAGGTTTGTAAATTGGCTTCATAAGTTCGTAAGCGACGAAATGCAAATCCTTAATTGCTTCATTAATCGTCTTATGATTTACAATACCAGCAACCATATTTCTTGGATTTGCAAATTTATCTTTATATTTTGTCTCAAATACTGCTTTGGGAATAATAAATTCACCGCGAATAACGACATCTCGAGTTTTTGGCAAATGTAGGAATGGAATGAGATGGCTAATATCTTGACCGACTCGTCCATCACCTCTAGTGTAAAGCTTTGGCTCTTTTCCTTCGGTCGTATATAGACCACTTACACCATCAAGCTTACAAGACAAGACATATGGTCCCGTAAATTTTGCAGTCCAATTTGCCAGCGCACTTGTGTCGGGTTTGATTTTATCCATTGAACCCATTGGATAAGGTAATCTAACCTTATTACGCTCTACAGGAGCTCCAATCTCGTGAATAACTTGGTTTGATGGATATTTTACCTCTACATATTCCTTTACAATATCATATTGATTATCTGTTAAGAACGGCTCTTCATTGTAGTAGGCCTTGTTGGCTTCCCTTAACAAGTCAGCTAATTGTTTCTCATTAAGCTCGTCTAACACTGAAATACCTCTCTTTTTAAAATCTTCAGCAATATTTTTATAGGTTTCGTCTTCCAAGGGTCCAAAGGCACTGAGCGTTTCGTCGCCCGACTTTACAAAATCATCTTCGATAATCATTATTTTTTTGGTAGCTGATTTTGTCGCTGGTTTCTTTGCAGGTAAAGTATATTCCTCGCTTTCTGAATCAGATTCTTCGATTATAAGTGCTGGTTTTTTTACAGATGTCTTGACGATAATTGCTCTGCCATCAGTTCTTTCAATTGGCGACTTATACTCAAGCCCCAAGAAATCGAAGATATCTTCTTCAGAATGAAAGGTATGATTTGCCTTCTCTCCCTTCTTTTTTGCCTCCATCTTGTAGATACCGTGCTCATTCATTGTATAGCCTTTTTCAAGAGCCACATGACGCATAACTGTATTGAAAATTTTACTTCCGGTAAAGTAAAGAATTGCAAAGGGAAATTCTTCTGGAGTTGTATATAAGAAATCAACTCTTCGGGCTGTATCTGAACTTGGAATCTTGGTAACTACAAGACATTTGGTTGGACCTCTAGAGAGAATATGCAATATTATTTTCTCCTTCAATAAATCATCCACAAATTTTGTAAATACTTGTGGTGAACTTGACGTAATAATTACATCAATATCTCCAGAACTTTGCGCTCCGCGACGGTATGAACCAACAATTTCCATCTTTGCTCCAGACACTTTTGGCATTGCCTTCTCAAAATAAGTCTTGTAATCTTCAATTTCAGCACGAGGAATGCGCTTTAAAATATCCTCATAGTAATGAAGACCCACTTTCTGGATGTCATTGAGCAAATGTTGGTTTTCCCTCAACTCGGCTATAGATGTTATTCCATTGTCCACCAATTCCTTGGCTTTCTTTGGACCAATACCATATACTTCTGCCAAAATATTCACAGGATTTGCTTTTTCTCTCTCTAGAACTTTCAAGGTACCAGTTTCCATATATTCATTCAATTTTTCCATAATTGTAGCACCAATACCAGGCTTACCTTTTAAGTCATTTGGTGACATTATATCACCCGGATAAGCCATTATAGTCTCCTGAGCCTTTTGATAAGCTCTGGCTCTAAATGGCTCGCCCTGCTTTAACATAATATCTGCAAGCTTTTCCATTAGCTCGATAAACTTCTCGTTTAATCTACCAGTTGGCTTAGTAGGTTCGCTATTCCTCTTTGAGGTAGACATTTCTTTAACTTCTTGAGATATCTTTAAATCTTTATTTAATTTATCCTCTAATTCTTGTGGCAAAAAAGTATCAATTTTTTCTTTTTCTTCAATGACCAGTAGTGGTGTTGATGATGATGATTCAATTATTAATGGTTTTTTCCTTCTTGTTTCATTCTTTTTTTTATTATTTTTTGTATTACTTTTTCTTTTTCTCTCTAGAGAAGATGTGGAAGATGATTCTATTATAAGAGGTTTTCGTTTGTTTTGAGTCTTTTTGCTTTTATTTTTTGACTTCATCATTATATAAATAGAGAGAAAAAAGGTATTGGCCAAGTGGCCTCACTTTTAAGATTTAATTAAATATTACAAGTTACAAAACACAAATTTTTATATACGAAATTTATAGGTCTACGCTAGTAGAATCGAATGCTCTTACCTTAGCGACTTCTGCCTGATACATCTGGTGCAAATTAATAAGCGCCGCTCTCAATTGGATAATCTCCATGTTCATTGTCCAATTCTCCGATTCGAGTTGCTGCACATATCTTCCGTCAATTCTGATAAGGTTCGCATCTTCCTCTTCCAAGAACTCCTCAATCTCGTCCATTTCGGCGTCGATTTCAGCCTCAAAAGCGGCTACTTCATCGAAACTGACATCAGGCAACCACTTAACCTCTTCGATAACAGGCTTCTCGATTGGCTTTACAGTAGCTTCCTTTACAGGAGTTGCAGTTAGCCTTGCACAATAAAGTGGCTTTGAATCACCGAGGTCAAGTTTTGGCTTACGCTGTCCAGGAACATGCTTCTTAGAAGTGTTTGGTAGCACAATCCAATACCAAGGTTCGTCGTGAATTAATCGAGCTTCCTTGGTCTCGTCGATGACGCTCTCGTAGAAAGCAATAGCCTTCTTATTGGTATACCACTTAGTGAAATGCACGTAGACAGCGTTAAAATCATTGCCATTATGATCCTGCTTTGCGACAAAATCGATATGGGAGATTTCTCCGATATTCTTGAAGACCTTTGCGACATATTCCTTGTCAAAGTTAGGAAACACGTGAGGGATATACAAGCTATTATTCTTCATTGCGGACATTTTAATAACGTAAGTTTGTTGCGGTTATGCTAAATTATGCTTTTTATTTTAATTTAAAAAAGTATTTCAATTTTTTTTATTTTGGCTTGTAAATGGTGTTTACTAAAAATTTATAAATGATACCATAATTATACTGCTATTCTCCAGACCGACCGCATAAAAAAATAAAAATAAATTATGGGAAGGCCAAAATATGCTCATTTTATCTTTATAGATTTTTAGTAAACACCATTTACAAGCCAAAATAAAAAAAATTGAAATATTTCATTTGACAATAATTAACTGCATAATTTAGTCAACCAATACATTCAAAATGTCAACCACCACATCTAGTGCCAGCGAAATGACCAGCCCCAAACCAGTATACAAATCTTGGGCTCTAATGGCTTATGAGGCTGATGAAGAAGAACGCCTCCAAAAAGAGGAAGAGGAACGTGAAAAATTCAGAAAAATTGTAGAGGAACGTAAATATCTCCTCAGTATTGGAGAGTATGAACTCGAAGACGGAGAGATTTTAGAGTAGATTTTAAGCCTGTAACTTAAATTAAATAGAAATAAAAGTGAGGCCCTTCAGCCAATACCTTTTTTACCTTACTAGGTATTTAGTTTTTATAAATTTTTAGTAAATACTAATTACAGGCTCAAATAAAAAAAATTGAAATACTTTTTTTAAATAAAATTAAAGGCATAATTGCTAATCGTACATCAAGTTATAAACTTATTCAACCCAACAACGTAAAAATGTCCTCTCAAATTGATTGCCCTATCTGCATGGATTGCATTGAGACCAGCAAGAACTGTGTGACAACTGAGTGCGGACACTGCTTCCACGCCAGCTGTCTAATGACCAGTGTTGCTCATAATGGATTTGGTTGCCCATATTGTCGCACTAAGATGGCTGAAGAGCCTGAGGAAGATGCGGAAACAGTCTATTCTGATGAAGAAGAAGATGAGGAAGTGTTTGATGAAGATGCCCTCCGCGGTTTCCGTTTCTTCTGGAATAACCTCAACGGTGAAGATCACGACGAAGATGATGAAGCTGATGAACAGCAACTTGAGGAATGGGCTCAACAAGCCGAAGCTTCTGAAGAGGAGGAACGGCCTGACATTCCTTCAGCAAGTTTTGTAGCCCAAAAATTGCTGCAACAAGGTGTTTCTTATGAACAACTCGTGAAAATGCTATTATTGCAACACGAGGAGTATGTTGATAAGGAAGAATTTGAACGTATTGATGATGAGACATTCGGAAAAATTCGTATCATCGTGTCTAACTACTATACTCCTGAACAAGCAACTCAAGCTCCAGAACCAGTTCCTCAGCCTGTTCAAACACCCGTTGTTACACCAGTCGTCCTTCCAGATATTGCTGAGCCCAAGATTTATTCCAGACGTATTATGATACACGTCTAAGGTAAGATTAAACAATATAAAAAATATAAAAATATAAAAATGTGCCTGATTTATAGTTATTATTGTTATAACCTGTAAAACTAATTAATTAATATGAAAAGTGAGGCCACTTGGCCAATACCTTTTTTAATTTAAATAAAAAATTGAAATAATTAAATAATGATAAATTAAAAGTATAATAAAAAGCAATCGAACTATTCAATAATGAACTCTAATGTTAGCATTTACATCCCTCGTATGTGCACCGTTTGGACTGAATATGGAGTTAAAGAAATTATGAGAAAGTATGGCATCGGAACTGTAGCACGTGTCGACTTCACTCCGATTAATAAGAAGCCTGGGTTTTGTGAAGACGTTGATTTAGATGTGATGTCTGCGTTCGTTCATTTTAAAGATGTTCTTATTTATGCGGATGAAAAGTACGATTTGAGATCGGGAGCTCCTCTTAGTCAATTTTGGACTACAATTGCCGCAGGCGAATCCTATAAACTTCATATAAGTAGAGGCGAATATTGGATTTGTCTTAAGAATAAGAATCCTGTTAAAAACACCCTCATGAACATTCATCAGGTGGTGGAAAATGGACGTCATTTAGAATGTTTAGTTATGTCACAAGCTGAAGAAATCAAAAAATTAAAGGAGACTATATGCGATTTGTCAAAGAAACTCGAAGGCATGCATCAAGTTATTTACGAATTTATTGGCGGGCTTTACTGTCAAAGAAGGCAGAGTGGAATAATTAATATTCACCTCAAACACCTCGGATACGATTCTGAATGTTACGAAGACGCAACTATTATGGATGACACTCATCCATATGGTGTTTATCCCACTACCCGTCAGGGAGACGAAAATAGTGAAAAAATGGATAAACTTGAACGAAAACTAAAAGATTTAGAATATGACCTAAGCACTTATGGCGTTCTATAAAAATTTATAAATTTATAAATTTACAAAAATATAAAAATTTTTTTATCTTCGTCTATTAAATGTTTAACTTCATAAATAATATGAATTCGAATAATAAGCCGTTTAATAAATCTAGAATTAAATTTGCACCTCAAACTAATTCTCTCAAACGTGGCAATCCACCTCCACCAGAATTTGAAGCCAAAACTGTGTCACTTTTTAGCCAGCCTTTTTTAGACACATATAATCAATGTTATAAAAACATTGTTGTCCTCAATTTAAAACCACAAGGTCCTTTAGCAGATTTAGTGACATTCGTTAAATTTCCTCCTCTAAGTGAATTCAAACAACCTGGACCTTGTAGTCCATTAAAGCAGTGTGGCTATGCATTAATGTCACTAGGAACATGTAATACAGGTTGTGGCAAATTCGGCAGCGATTTAATGGTCGTAGATGAGGTGCCAACTTTGATATCATATTTGGTAAGCAATGGTTACACCGTTGATACTAGTATAACTAAAATGTTTAATCAAAGTGATATTCGTTTTGATACGAACACAGGTAATAAACTCATTTGTTTTATTACTTATAAATCTTAAAAATAAAATTGATATTTAAAATACTTAAATGGTATTAATTTATTTAAATAAAAATGCAGGTTCTTCCAGAGAATTCATTTATTGTCTATTTTGAGACAGAAAGCAATGGTCGTTCGGACAACGACAAACATAATAAGATTAGAGAGGATATTATTAGAGCAATGCCCTACATTGATGAAGAATATTTTAACGATCCAAAATATGGAAACTCTTGGTGTGAAATTAAAAATTCGTTTGACGCAAAAATGAAGGAAATATGCCCGTCATTTTCAAGTTATAAAATTCAACATAAAGCTGGTAGAAATTTTAATTATGATTTTGCTGTGTCTTTCTTAAATTCAGAAAAAGATTTAATTAAGATTGTCAAATTAGAATTTAAGTTTAATGCTACATCAATTTCTGATACTCCACAATTTGTTTCTCCAATGAAGCCAAGCCAATATCTTTCTAAGAGTTTTGAAGAATATTACTACTTCAATTATCTAGTTCCATTATTTAAAAAATTCAGTCTCAATATTCCAGAATTAGAAATTTATCTTAAACAGGTTCATGGTAACAAACCTAAGTGTTTGGTTCATGCTCAAAACTTATACTATCAAGGATGTAAACAAAGTAGTAAATTTGATGGTTTGGAAAATTCATTAGCATTTTATACCGCTTGCAATGAATCATCTAGTAATGCTATAAAATCTTTTATTAATGAAACTGATTTAAATATTGAAAAACTGAATCAATATCTAATGCAAAGCCAACATGAAAAAATTTATTTATTATATAAAAATAAATCATTTAATCTGCAATATTCAAATTCAGATGATTATATTATTGAATCATATGAAAAACAAGCAGATAAATTTAGATATCTTGCTACAACTAAATCAAATAAAAAAATAAAAATTTTATTAAGATGGAAGAATGGAAATGGAATAGCATATCCTGCTTTTCAAATATCGTAGATCGGTAATATAGTTTCTAATTCTGTTTTCGATAAACCATTATTTCCCAAAAATAATTCTATAAATTTTTTTGTTTTTGGATTTTTGAAACTATTTATAATTTTATTATATATTTCCAATAATTTCTTTTTTTCTATTTTCTTTGGTGAATAAATTTCATTTAAATGATTTTCTATAACAAATGGACCTTTTTCAATTAAAGCATAATTTAATTTATAAGCACTATTACCATTACCTCTATTTACGACTAAAACAGGATCAATTCTTCCATACCTATTTATATACTGTTTTTTCTCATCATTTTTGAACTCTTTAATTACAAATTTATTATCACTCGATATATTTGAGTTATAGACTAATATTGTATCTTCGTCATCATCTGTTAATTCATCTTTATGTTCATTCCAAACTACCTGACCAGTTCGTACTTTTAACCCCATCTTTTCTATTGTAGTAGAACCTTCAAATAGCTCTTTTAATTCTATTGAATTATCTGTAAATATATAATTATCATTCAACAACATAGAATAGCCACATTCTGTTGCTACATTTTGTGTAGTATTCTTTTGAATAATTAATCCAAATGTTGATTGATCTGTATCAATAAAATCATTCAACTTACTATAATCATCGATTTTTATAATAGTACACGTATCTTTGATATAATTTCTTATTTTAAAATAATACAATGAATTTAGAAAGCTTTTAGGAATAATGAGTGCTAATATACCGCCGGAATTTAATATTGATAAAGAATGAAGAATAAATAGACCAAATATGTTTGGTCTTCCATGAATAAATTTTTCGTATTCTTGAGGAACATCTGACTTCTTACAGACAAAATATGGTGGATTACCTATAATTAAATCATATTTTTTATTTGGTTTAAAGGTAATAAAATCGCTATTATATAAATTTACTTCGTTTTTGAATGTTAAATCTTTAATAGCATCAAAAATTTTTTTATTATATTCAATTGCGTCAATAACAACACTAGAATAATTATTATCGCAACAATTTACAATTTCACATGTTCCACATGATGGTTCAAGAATATTTTTTATAGATGATTTATTCTCGCCTAAATGTTCTAGAATACTTTTATTCAATTTTTCAATAATAGAGTTTGGTGAAATAAAAATACCAAATGTCTTTTTTTCAGTTTTTGTTAGATTTTTTGTGATTTCAAGTGTAAGTTCACTAAATTGTTTCATTTTATTTGACATTATTTATTAATTAAATTAATATTTTTATATCAATTTTATTTTTACTTAATTAGTAACTTTTATTTTTATCAACTATAATTTGAATTGTTATGTTTTGTATTATTTTATTTTATTTTTCTTCATCATTATCTCCTTCGCTCTAGTTTTAGGACGTTCTTCTGCAGGATATTTGGCTCAAAGAAAACGTATGTAAATCCATCTTCGGTTTAGAAAAGTTCCAAAGAGACTTCCGTGAAAATTTCGGAGATAATTTGTGTTACTTTTGCATCACAAGAATTAGCAAATAATTCCAACAAACCCTGAATTGGTGTAAAACCTTTTCTATCAAGACTTTCTACAAGACCAGCCTCATTCCAGCCTCCACATAGCATTAGATTTTCAGCTTCAGTCATCATTAATGAGCTCATTTTAGATTGCAATTGAGTAAGTATAATATAATTTATTTAATTTAAAACTAATTGAATTTTTTTTAAATTAAAAATAATATAATATTTGGTCTTTAAGTAGGTTAGAAAATTGGATATTAGAAAATTAAAATAAATTATTTAAATATTATATAATGGATATTGATTTATATGGATTCACATTTTCTAATTTTATTAAGGGATTTAAGAAAAATTTTAAGATAGACAATAATACATATGATTATATGTCTTTTTTACACCTTTGGACATTTAAAACGCCCACTTCCGTTGCCAAATGTTTGGGTCTGAACCCGGTAAAATCAATAGTAAGGAATTTCACCCTACCATAGTCCAACTTTTTCCAAACATCAGTGACCCTCTTCCTTAATCACATACGGGATTGTAGCTTGGTGAAGGACGGAATGAGTAACCATTTACCATACGATTTTTTTTGTTTTCTCAACTCACGCACAGCGGTTAAACTTTGAAAAACAAAGGAAACAACCCCATTGCCATATTGCTTACTAAATAATGGTTGTATATCTTTATATTGTTTTTTTATAAATTAAGTAAGCATTTTAAATGTCCAAAGGTGTAAAACAAGTTGATCCTGGTTCATATGTTGTTTTAGTTTTGACATATAACAATCCTAATGAAGTATTAAATTCCCAACTAACCTCTACGTTAAATAATATTAATGTTGTTTCTGGTGAAAATGGACAAACCGGTGGTGTTAATTATAATGTATTTGCAATGATTTTTTTGATGTTTATTCTTTGTGCTAATACCGTATTTTCTGGAGAAAAAATGCAACAAGCAATAAAGGAATTAGGTGTAGTAGATGTTACACAACTTAAATCTCTTGCAATGGAAGAGAAGTCTAAACAACCTATAGAATCAACCTATGCTACTCCAGGTTATATTTATGGTATGTATTCACTAACATCACAGCAAAAAGCAGAATATGATAGAGATTATGCAAGTTGGAAAGATAGGCAAGATCTTGCATTTTCTGCTATTGCCGAAGCTTCTGCTGAAGAGTCTGGTGCTCTTCTAGCTAGACAACAGCAAGCACAATCAAGTTCAGATTGGAGTCGAACACAACTTGTAAAAGCAGAAGCTGAGAAATACAAAATACAAGGAGAAACTGATCAATCAGCCCAGCTTATGTTTCAATATACTAAAGCAATGGAAGACCTACTTGCAGAAAAGGCAAAAACTTCAAAATACGAAGGAATTGCTCAAGGTGTTCTTGGAACATTAGCTGTCATTGGTGGTATTGGGTTTGGCATATTTGCTATTTTATCAAGAAGAAATAGAAGATATCTAGACGGAAATAGTGGTAGTACACAATATCGCGAAATAGGAAATGGTCAAAATGTGATGCCAGAAGGAAGACGACTAATGGGTGGTAAAACACGCCGTCGTAATAGAAATCATAAAAAGAGACATACCAAAAGAAGACGTTAAATTATCTCCAAAATTTTAAAGAAATAATTTTATTTAAAAATTGATATAAATTTATTTATACAATTGTAATGTATAAATAAATATGTCAGAAGAAGTCAACTTTGAGTCATTAAACTTGAATATTTCACCTTTTACGGAAGGTTATTCAATTGAATTACAGAGGGAAGTTTTCGAATATTTGAGTGAATTAGATGAAATTCATAGAAAAGGTTATCAGATAGCATATGACCATCTGGGAACATCCTTCAATATTGCACGCAGTAATGGTTTTAAATTGTGGCGAGCAAAAAAATTATCTAAGTAGCGAATCTAACTCGCTTGGTTTTAGCTTTGCGTTTAGAAAGTCTACGTCTAGTTTTAGTACGTCCAGCGGTTTGTGTAGTGGCTCGTAAAGGGTTTTCAAAATCGTTGATAGATTTAGTAGTGCGATTAGAAATTTGCTCAGCCATTTTCTTTTTTTCCTCGAGTTCTTTCAAACCTTGTTTAACATTTTCAGTTGTTTCGACAAATGCGTCGGAAGCAGCTTCAACGCCCTCTGAACCAGCTTCAACTACAGCACTTGCTGCTTTTGAACTATCATTAAGTATTTTACCAAATTCAATAATAGCACCTAATCCAGGAACGGCTGCCGCCATATCAGTGCCAACTTTTATAATTCCTCCACTAGCAGCACCAAGAGCCTTAGTTCCAGCATCAACTCCAACTTTAACAGCTTCTTCTAAAGGTTTTTCTGACGATTTAACAATAACTGTTCCTACATCAGCCGCATTTTCGATGGCTTCTTCTACTTTTTCTTTAACTTCCGGATTATTCATTGCATCATTAAATTTTTCAGCAAGTTTAGCTGTAATATCAGCCGTCTCTTTTGCGGCAGCTTCAACGCTTTCATTTACTACTTCACTGCCTAAAACATCATTTACGTTATCGATTACAGTGGTTGCTGTTTTATTAACTACATTACTAATGTCAGATACAACGCCTGATGTGGCATCACTAATTTTATCTATGTTAGAATCAACATTTTTACTAGTTTGGTTACTAGATTTATCAATTCTCTTTAATCCTAAAGCATTAAGACCAACATCTTCTAATTTATCAATAACACCAGAAGTAACGTGACCTATTTTTTCAGTAGCAATATCAATAATTCCCTTTCTTTCTTCATCAGGACTATCGCCACCTTTTTTATATGTTCTATTTTTTCTATTTACTTTAATACGTCTTGTAAATTTGGACATACTTATATTATAATAAGAAGTTTAAATTATTATAATATCGTAATAATTATGTTAAATTAAGTGGATTATTATTTTTTCATTTTCTTAAAATCAGCGAATGAAATACCAAGTTTCTTGTTAAAAACCTTTCTATCAATCTTTTGCAAAAAATTAAAGTTGGCGAATTTGCCTTCATAAGTATAACGATTAGCTCTTTCTTTTAATAATATTTTTTCGCCTTCTTTTGTTTCAACTGTAGTTTTATTTGGAATACTATTTTTTGGTGGTGTGGCCATACTAATTTTTCCTCCAGCGTCTTTATTATAACTCTTAAATTTTGCAAAAACATTTTTTTTCTGTTCAGATGGCTTATTATTTTTTGCGACTTCTTCTGCTTTTAATTTTTCTTCAGCTTCTTTAGCCTTTTTTAATTCATATTCTTTAGTCCATTTTTCATCAAACAATTTTAATTCCTCTTCCATATCAACAAAGAGAGGTCTGCAATTAAAAAATTTTACATATTTTCTACCGACAACCTCTAAATACCTATATGGAATAGTAGAGTCAGAATAATACTTAAACGATTCTCTATCCTTATCATAAATCATAAGAACATTTCCTTGTGGTGTTTTTTCTATAACATAACAATTTTGTAATTTTTCTACTCTTTTATTGATAATATAATTATTAGCTAGTTTTTCCGTTTCGGTTTTAAGTTCATTTAATCCTTCATCAGTGTTAATTTTATTAGTAAGCTCATTTATTTTTTCTGTTAATTCCTTAATTTGTTCTGTTCTATATTCATTTCTCTCTTCGAGTGTAGTTTGCTCGATTAAATCGTCTCCATCGTCATTACAATTTTCAATATAATTTACTATATCAATATCATCTTCCATTTCTTTTTTATAAGTATTGACTTGTTGATTTAATTCGTGAATATCGCTTTGAATATTTTTGATATAATCTTGATAAAAATCTTCATACAATATTTCTTTCTCTTTAATTTCATCTTCTGTAAATTGCCATTCCTTATTAAGTTGTCTAATAATATCTAAATATTTATCCTCATATCTAGGAGGTGGTTTGCATTCTTCTAATTCATCATGTAATTCAGGTATAGATCCCGAACTAGAATCAGAAGAAATTTCCCAAAATTCAGGATACAAAAATTTGTTATATTTAATGAAAAATTTGTCCATAATAAAATAAAATTCCATTAAGAAATAATGTATAACAGTAGGTCCATATGCATAAAACCACCATATTGTCCACATATAAAAAATACTTTTTGCAATAATCATTTATATATATTTATAAAGCATAATTGTTTTTAAGTGTTTTCCGCATAAAGATTTTTAATTCGTCCTTGAAATAAATCATTAATTTCGACTGATAAATTAGGAAGTTCTATTAGTTCGTAATTTTTCTCTTCTGCATCAGGATGAAGTCTAACTAAGAATAAATCTTTAATTGTTTTATTATATCTGGTTTCTAAAATATACTTATATGTATTTAATTGTAATGCATAATGCCAGAAGTTGGAGTCGGGTAGATGACAGATAACAGGGGTAATAGCAAATCTATTAAAATTATTAATTCTAGTGATAATCTTGGCACGTTTCCAGTCGTAAATAGATAATGTGCCATCTGGATTTTCGTATACCATGTCAATGGAGCCAGCGATTTTAGCATCTTCATCATATACGGTCCATTCAGTTCTGTATGGTTTTAGATGCTGGTTATCTTTAACAAAATTCATGAAGTACTGCCACTCCAAAGGTGTCTGTTCAAGGTCTTTGCCTTTGTCAGACATATAAATTTCATATAGCTCCTTATTGGTATATTCAAATTGTAATCGTTTATCATTATGAAAACATTCAATCTCAAAATGGAGGTCAGTTCCTGCATTAGCAACTGAGTCTTTATTAGAATTCCATTGAGACTTAATTTGCTCAGGTGTAAGTCCCCAATACTTATGTCCTTCTTTCCAACCTTTCCCTTTCATCATATTTTGTATGACATTATCAGCATCAAACTGATGAAAATGTTGATGATTCCATGTGGTGACAGATGTGTATTTTGAATCGGCATCAGTTAAAATGCAATATTTATGTCCTTCTTCAAAAAACTTAATATTGTTATCACGTGGGTGATGATAACGAACGGATAATACTTTGTGTAACGTGGGTTTCATAATAAATATATATGTGAAATATTTATTATGTTATTTAAAATAATCAATTTTATTAATTAACATTAAAATTATAAAAACCACAAACAAGTGGCTGTGCATAAACAATTCCATTACGATAAAATCCTAATTTAAACCACAATTATAAAAATAAAGTGGAATGCAACAACAGACAGTACATTGTTCTTGATAATTTTCTTCATCTAATTGCTTTTGAATATAATATGGATATTGCATTTGCATTATAAATACTTCAAATACTTTATTTAAGTAGTTTTGTTTATTATATTATTAATTATTTGATTTAAAGGTCTTTAAGTTGTTTTAACAAATATTATAACGCTTACTTACTACATTTTTATAACCGATATCTATAAGTTCTGAACCTTTATCAAAGTCTAGAACATTATATCCATTTAATACTTCTGATGGAACATAATATTTATTAATCTCTCCGATGGGCGTTTTACAATTCTCATTTATCGTTGCCATTGGATTGTTAAAGTTGCTTAGAAGAATTTTTAATGTTCTACATAACATATCTTTGAGAGAAGTTATTGGAGTATTATCGTATTCCAAATCTTCATATGGTGTAATAAATGTAATATTTAAATACTTATTGTCATGTTCTACTTCAATTAATTCATTGCTTAATGTCCCACCATCTGCATACAATTGATTGTTAAATGAGATTGGCGGAAACACGCCTGGAATAGCAGATGATGACATAAGCAATAATACCTTATTTATATTGTCTTGGTCTTCGAATGCATAAATATCGAGTTTTCCAGAATACAAATTTGTCGCACCAATTAAGGTGTGGATATAAGGCGGGTTAGGCATTTTTTCAATTATTGTTGTTAATGTTTTATATAGAGGTTCAGTATTTAATAATGATAGACCTGTATTTGGAATAACATCATATATCATATTATTTTTTATAGAAGAGTACAAACGCTCGGCATTTTTAATGCCTAAATTGATGTTATCATAATAAGAGAGAAATCCGGCATTCAAAGCGCCTGCTGATATTCCAGTGTATAAATCATATTTTTTTGACTGAATTTCATTAATACGTTTAAGAATTCCAATTTCTACTGCACCGAATGAACCACCACCACTAAATGATAATTGGGTAAGTGAATTGGCGAGAGATAAAATACTTAATAAAATAAATATATAATTCATTTAATATATATGTTTATTTAATTGCATTTAAATATTTTTATTTTATTTTTTCTTTTAGCTCTTCAACTTTCTTTTTCAAATTTTGAATTTCTTTTACAAGAATTGGTATTAATCCATTATAATTAATTGACTGAAAATTTTCTCCATCTTTCTCTCCATTTACCAAAAATGGATAATGTTCTTGTAGCTCATGAGCTATAAAACCAATATCATGTTTACTATTTATATCATATTCAACTGGTTTTAAATTATCAACAATATATTTATCATTAAGCATTTCAATATTTGTTTTTAAACGGTAATCTGATGTTGAATTGAATGATAAACCGTTAACTGTACCAGAAAAATTAGCATTTCCATTAACATCTAAATTATAACTTGTTGTAGCTGCTTTATTTATACCGATATAAGCATTAGTTGGATTATTATTACTATTTGTCCATATTTGTAAACCTAAATAGCCAATATTGTTATTTGAACAACCTAAATAAAAATTATGGTAATTATCAGTTGCATAATTTAAAGAATCTGAGCTAATTCCAAATCCATATTGTCCAGATTGACCCCATAAGTCAATTTTATTATTTAAGGGAGCAGTAGTGTTGTTTGAATAAGTTCCAAATAATAATCGTTGTGTTGTATTATTATCATTTAAAATTATGTTTGTGTTCACATTTAATTGATAACTAGCATCTGTCACACTACTAAAAAGGGTTCCAGTGTATATATCACTTGATGGATTTATAAAAACACCCGATGGATCTATACGCAACCTGGAATAGGTTAATCCATTTGAACTTTCATATTGCGTAATATATATAGGTTCTGTAACATTAGATTGAGAACTCCCGTTATCAGCTGTCCCTATTTGTAAATAAGAATTATAATCACCACCACTTACATTAGAAGAATACCAATTAATGTATGCATAATCTGTGGATTTATTCTTGAATGATATATATAAGTTGCTACTTGAATTTATTGAAGGTCCATTGGAAGGTATATTCCCTCCAACATATAAGTTACCACTCATATCAGTATTCCCTCCAACATATAAGTTACCACTCACATCAGTATTCCCTCCAACATATAAGTTACCACTCATATCAGTATTCCCTCC
>Ga0180433_10005643_pt1 | contig 16798 bp, 16 predicted proteins | sample SS_ome_8_FD_132980 | JGI IMG/M metagenome (GOLD analysis project Ga0180433, IMG submission 132980) | Hypersaline lake sediment archaeal communities from the Salton Sea, California, USA - SS_1_D_1 metaG | ecosystem: Environmental > Aquatic > Non-marine Saline and Alkaline > Hypersaline >... | reverse complement strand
TGGAGATCTTAAATAGGACCAAGATATATATGTATCTGAATAAGAACTTAAAAAGAGGATCAGAGATGATTAGCGAAAAAAGATCTAAACATAATAAATTCTTAACATTATTATTAATAATACTATTACCTCTCTCTCTTTTCATAGTTCTTATTAATTTATTTCAAGTCATCTCAATATATCATGAAACATTTGGAGTTATTGAGAGACCCATATTAGAGCTTTTAATCGTTTTTTTGCTGTTAGTTGCTGTTTTATTATCATTGGCAATTATTTTATCCGTAAACCAATACCATAATCGCATCATGATTCGAAGGACGTTACTTTATGGTAATCATCCAAACTTAAAACTTAAAGAGATCTTTGATAATGAACATCGCAAAAAAATAATTAGAACTATACTTAATGATCCAGGTATTCATCATAATGCAATACTAAGAACTTGTAATCTCAAGAAGGGACAATTACAATGGCATTTAAACGTTTTATTAGATTATAATATTATTCGAAAGGAAAAATTAGGACAATATACTGTTTATTTTCCATTATTAAAAGTCATCGAAAATATGGAAAATATGATAAAAGGTTTAACAAAATCGGAAATGACAACTCAAATCCTTCAACTTATTGAAGAATATCCTGGAATTATATCCTCAGAGATCTCTAATAAAATTGGAATCGCCAGAAATTCTGTGAAATATCATATTGATAAATTAATAAGGAATAATCTTATCTATTTCAAGAGAAGTGGAAGAATGAAGATGTTGTATGTGGATAACTAAGCGATTCACAATTTTGAATACTTAATATTCAATAGTATATAGAATTAGAGTCGTAAAAATAAGGAATATAGTAATTATTATGTTTATTATACCTATTTTTCATTAATGAATAATAATTTTAAAGAAAAAAAGAGCTAATTATCTATTGTCTTTAAAGAAAAAGATTACAAACACGTCAGCGATTACAAAGTTCGCAAAACCAGTGAAAATAAATATCGTTCTCCATGGAATAATATTCAATAGGTAATTTCCTAAAATTAAGAAAGCGATGAACACTATAACCAGTGTTAGTGGAATATAATATTTTCTAAGGAAATTGGGAAGATCTCTATAAAGAAAACCCAAAACTGCTGGAATAGATAGTCCAATAACTGCGCCATTAATCAATACAAATATATAGTAAAACCAAAAATCTATTGATATTGCCAACATTGCTAAATCAAATCCCGCAAACACTAAAAGCCCAATCACAATCCATTTATCAGAAAGCTTATCAATATAACGGCCCCCGAGAACTAAGCACAAGGCAAATGTTAAAAACCCAAACGTGGTCATAGTGGAGATGTTGATACTATTTAGCTGCCATAGTCCAGAATATTCTGGAATCAAGTTTTCAAAAAATGCAATCATATAATAAATTGGACCAAGGAATATCGAAAATATTAGGACTGTTTCTAATGCAAATTTAATAATCTTATCTTCCATGTATGTAATTTAAATTGAATAAAATATAAACTTTTCTTTCTATTTGGATTTAGATGTATCCTTCATAAATATGAGAGATTCGTGAACAATAAATGGAAATGAATCAATAGCCTTGAATTATTTTCATATAAAAACGATGTATTTCTTTCTCAATGACTCAACAGTTTCGGAAATCTATTTTCCATTTTTAGCTCTTTTTGAATAATTCCATTTAATAATTTCTCTCTTTCTTCGCCCGCAAGTACTTCTAATTTTCTAATACTTAAAGGATCCACTTCCTCTCTTAATAGTTTAATCTCCTTGACTGTAGGAGGTTTGGTTTCCTTCAGATTTTTATCGATCATCAAATCGAATCCAGTTGATTCTTTTACTTGTTCTATGTTGACTCCAGGGTGAATACTTTGTAATTTCATCCGTTTGGTTTTCTTATCAAAATTTAAATACGCTAGATTAGTGATTACACATTGAGGCCCTGCTCCCTCACAAATCGATTGCTTTCCGTTAGGGAATCCCACCCCAGATATAAAAAATAAATTCTCAGTTGGTACAAAAGTACGATTATCGTGCCTGGGAGTATATAGAAAAGAGCCTCGGGTATAAAACATACTAAAATCCGCAATTCCAGCGCATCCTGGTAGTCTTACTTTCGGTTTATCCCAATCACCGATACAGATATTATTTGTATTGCCAAATTGGTCAACTTGAGCTGGTCTAAAAAATTCGATAGTAGTTAATTTTTCAGAAGGAAGTGATTCAAGAGTACATTCGCCTGAGTTTTGAAAACGATAAGCCCTAGCAGTATTCATCTCCAAGTAAAGTAATGATACTTGCCGAGGTTGAGTCACAAATGTATTTCCCATAATATAATGATATATCGCATCAGGAGCATGGGTTAGTTTTGCTAAAGTAAATGCGGACCATACCATTGGTGTTGCTACGCCTACAATCATCACATCATTATTTCTGACTTCTCTCGCCATGAGAACGGTCATCATTTCATCTATTGTATAATCTTTGGCAAATTCGACCATTTTAATCCCATTTAATTTGATTATTAACTACCAATATCTTATAAAACATCAAAAAGCTTTTTAATTTACCTAACTTGGATTTTGATATCTTAATTAAATCAAAAAGAGGATTTAATATGAATATAAGAAAATATTTTTGGATCTTCAGTATTATGGGTGGATTAGTTTCAATTATTTCAATTATGACCCCAACTAGTTATAATGACATAACACCAACTCTCTACTATGTCTGGATGACGCAATTAGCTGTGGATGTTGATCCTATTGCCATATATTTGCTAAGACAAGATTTAATTTTAGTTTTGATCTCATGGATTCTATTCTTTATTATTTTTTCAAGTTCTTTATTTGCAATAGCGCTTACCAATGTTTATATTAGAAATTCTTTAAGCTTTAAAAAACTCAAATGGAAGCTAATGATAATACCAATTTTAATAATATTTTCAACTTTGGTATGGATATTCATGATGGAATTTTTTTATAATTCCTATGGTTATAATCACTGGATTGTCTCTGGAGGGGGTTATTCACCATATTTTGGAGTAGTAGGGCCATTCATTGGAGCTTCATTAATACCATTAGGCTCTTTTTCAAAAAGATAATAAAAGCTAGAATAATTTCGAATTAAATTCGAGCATTTTGTCTTGAATTTTATTTTTTATTTCTTTAACTAAATTTTCTTTAATTTCCTCGGGAATGTATTCTAAATATTCTTTAATTTCATTCTGAATAATTGGATCAATCTCATCAATGAAAAAATCAAAAAGATCATGTTGCTTCAAGTAGTAGGTATTAAAAGAATCTATATATATACTATTTTGTTTTTTCAACCATATTTTACCCTTATTTTCAAGGTTAACAATGATCTCCTTAGCTTTAGGTTCATTGAAATGGTTGAGTTCATATTCATAATTAGATAAGATTCCTTGAAAATAAGCAATTATCTCATTTTTTTCTTTTGCTTTCAAATTAGTATTGGAATTAAGAAATGTAATAATGATATAATCAAATAGAAAGTAGATTTGAGCTTTGATATTTGAGCCATATATTTCAAGATGGGACAAATTTTGAATATTTGTCTGTCCTGCAAATATTTTAAAAGAGCTAAAGTACATAGAAATAAGATCAATTTCCAATAAATTCTTGTCATCCTCAGATAAATAAGACTTAATTGGTCCATAGGTCCCTTCATTTTTAGAATCATATTCATAGACCATTATTGCGTTTCCATATTGATCGGCAACTATAAACCCAATAATCGGAGGAATATTATCGAAATTATGAGCCCTATATTTACTTTCTAATAGTTGACTTTTAATGAGAGAAAATTTGTCAAGGAAAGTATGAGTATTTTTTGTCGGACTGTAACCTTGATTTACCATCGTATTATCTCTGAAAAACTTGTTTACTATCTCAATTCAAAGTATATACTGAAATATTAATATGACTATAAAACCAAATGAGAGTGTAAGTTTTCATTAAAACCCAGATATCACTAAGGCGATATAATGTTGAACTATTTCATTTTTAATTTAAATCAAGTTATAACTATAAAAGTATGTTAAGAATGGTTTTAGAACCACCAATGTTATCTAAATATTCTGCGTGGGAATCAATAGAGATAAATTTTTTTTTATATTCGGAGAAATTCATTTTAAGATATTTTTGAATATGCAATGCATCAAATGTGTAGCGATCATAACAAGAAGTCGGATGGGCTCCAAAAGGTATCTTAACTACAGCATTCGTAGTTTGCATAGGTAATTGTGCTTTTCCTGGAAAATATCTTATATCTTCAGTTTCTACTATCCTTTCACAAGTAATAATTGTCTTTTTAGCCGTTTTTGCCATTTCATCATCCATCCAAACCGCACCAGCTATATTACCATTACCAAATTCATCAGCAAAGGGAACATGGAGTATTGCGACATCTAAGTCTATTTTTGGAAGAGCCATTAATTGTGTTCCTGATCCTAAAGGATCTTCAAATTGTTTAATGTCATCTCGGACTTTAGGGAAATCAGTTCCTATTATACCCCTTAGTGGCATGAAAGGAACCTTTAAATAAGAACTTTTTAAACCCAATGCAATTGAGGCTTCTGTCTCCTCTGATATGGCTACATTGCCTGATTCCACAGCCTTGCGGTAATTTGGAGCCATTCCAAACATCTCCATACCCACAAAACAAGCCTTAACTTTTGAAACACACCCTTCCGCTATAAGCATATCAACTTCTAGTCCACCAACGAATGTACAGACCGTAAGGTTTTTCTTTTGTTGTCTAATGATCTCGCGGACCGCAGCCATAGATTTTCTCCAGAATGAAAGTCCACCAAAACCGATTAAATCACCATCTTGAACATAAGATGAAATCGCTTCATCTAACGCCATTAGTTTACTTGTTCTCATGCTTCATTCCTACTTCTTAATAAAATATTTCGATTTAATCTTAATCTAACTAAATTTTTATATAATTAAAATAGTTATGCTTTGTAATCTACTGCTTGGGGGATCTAACCTTTTTTGTTTTATCCAACTGCTTTTTCAATTTTACAAAAAATTGGGGGGTTGACATTTGAAATGGTATGGGATATCTTGTTCCAGCTTTATGAGTTTTTTCCATTCCTAGTAAAATCTCATTAATCAGCTTAAATGGGATTGAGGCAATTAAATCATTGTCAGTAGCATTACCAAAACGGCGATCTCCTAAACATGGGAATGCAATCTGCAGATCATTAGTAAGAATCGCATTCGATATTGTATCAGCACATACACCATCACAAAATGTTGACATTTTGACCCTTCCTCCCCTTTTCCATAAATATCCTTGAATAATTCGCATCATCTGAGCAGAATTCCCCCAGATTAATATTAGATCCGGCTCAAAATCCACACGTCCTAAAGCTCCACTAACTATTGCTTTATATTCATTGATGGGAAGCTTTGGCATACTGGCTGCAGTATTTTTTGCCGCTTGCTTGGTTTCGTTGTAGCGTCCAATAAAAAATGCTCCCTCTTCAAAAAGATCATGAGCCTTTTCGAAGCCCAGAGTAATATCAGCCAATGGGCATATGTTATCCTCTTTTGTACATCCCATCGTCCATCCATAGTAACGCGAATAACTAAATAATTGACAAAGAATAATATCTTCTTCGGGTTTTTTTAGAAAATTAATCTCCTTTAACTTTTCGGTATCTTTTAATAATTTAACAGCTACTGGAAATGTAGCTAATCTTAGATATTCATTCAACTGATTGTTTAAATCCTCCCACTTACCCATTTTAATCTCTCTTAAGATTAATTATAATGTTTTCTGCTCTATTCTTTTCTTTCTTTCACTAATTTTATCAAACAAATCATCCATCGTAGGGAATGGAGTAAATTCTCTATCCCTTTTCTTTAAAATAATAGCTTCTACTGGACATTTTACGACACAATTACCACAGCCAATACATCGTTTTTTCTTTACTCTTGAAATATCATCTTTTAACTTAATTGCGTCCATTGGACAAATATCAACGCAAGTTCCACACCCAGTACAGAGATCAGGGTTAATTTCCGCATAATAGTTCGTGATACTCATTTTTCCGGGATTTGGAAATTTGATATAGCGAGACAAAGATTCACAGCAGCAACTACAACAACTACACAAGAATCCTAATTCTTGAGAGTTATCTGGTTGTAATACTAGCCCATCTTCTTGATTTTGTCGCAAGATCTGAATTGCTTCCTCTTTACTGATTTCGCGCCCCCATCCCTGTTCAATATACATTTTAGCAGCATAACCAAATCCCATACAAACTTCTCTTCTTTTAGTTACTTTGCAGGGTTCTCCTTCCAGATCTTTCAATTGCTTGCAAATACAATTTGTTACCATATAGGGAGCTTGTGTATTTTCGATTAAAGATTCAAGATTATCAAATTGATTAACACATTGTTTAAATTCAATACTCTTTTCTATCGGAATTGTACGGAGTTGTGCTCCTTTAACCTTGAATGCCTCCGCTAACCAAACCTCATCGAAATAGTCGTGAAAATCCTCTATAAAATCTTTCGGTAATTGGTCAAGTCTATTAACTTGAAATTCAAACATCCCTACCATTAATAATGCGTTGCCATAATACTTCACGTCATTTTCTCTTTTGAACATCAATAGACCTTTCTTAACCATAGCATCTAACTTATCTTCTAACTGTTTTTTTGTAATTTGCCTATCTTTCAATCGTTCATGAATGGGGTCAATCGGTTCTAAATCTCTATTCCATCCAAATCGGAGATATGTAGCTAATTCTGCCTCTTCAGGAGTAAATAGATGTTTAAGTAACCGAAGTCCAGAACCAGATTTGCTTGGTGGAAACCCAATTGGCATTTTATCGAGATGATGCTGTAATCGCTTATATATTTCTAAATCAGATATTTTCTCATTCATAAGATTATAAGTTTTTATTTATAAGCTAAATATTATTCTAAATTAATTATAGGATATAAAAATTAATTAAATAATCATAATTTTCTGGTTTGAAAACAAAAATAATGGTGATAAAAAAATGGCACCAGAAAGAATAAGACTCAAACAAGGATTAATTCAATGTTATTTTGGGCGAGGTAAGGGGAAAACTACAGCTGCATTGGGACAAGGCTTACGCGCAACTGGTCATGGATTTAAGGTATACATGATTCAATTTATGAAAGGTTGGCATTATGGAGAAATAGAAGCAATTAAACTCATCCCAAATTTTAAATTAGAACAATTTGGAACTCCCGATTTAATCGCAGAACCTAAGAAAATTGATATTGAAGAGGGTAAGAAGGCAATGGATTTTGCAAAAAAAGTCATAATGAGTGATGAATATGATATCGTTATCCTTGACGAAATCGCCGTTGCGGTTGAATATAATGTAGTAAAAATTGAAGATGTTTTAGAATTACTAGATAATAAGCCCGAAAAAGTCGAGATTATTTTAACGGGGGGTCCTAAAATGCATCCGAAAATTAAAGAACGAGCCGATCTTCTTACTGAAATGCGATTAATAAAGCATTATTATGCTTCTAAAGGGATAACCGCAAGAAAAGGTATTGAATATTAATCGCAAAAGTTAAGGTTAAAGTTATTCTAGTATTTTTAATTGGTCTTCGAGTTGTTCAACTTTAATCTTTAAATCGCTTAATTTTTGCTTTTCTCTCTCAACTAAATCCTTGGGAGCACGTTCTGAAAATGGACTTTTGAGTTTTTTTTCAATACTTCTAATCTTTGTTATGGTTTTTTCCAAGAATGACCTAACTCGTGCTTTTTGCTTGTCGAAATCGATCATCCCTTTGAGTGGGATAAATGCTGGAATACCTCGGAGCACTATTCTGGCAGCTTGGGATGGAGGTGTAATCTTTGGTTCGATTTTAAAATCTTCCTCATTGATATGAGCCATTTTGATTAATTCTTTCTTAGATAATTCAAACAATTCGCGGTCCTTATCTGTTTCAATATAGAGGGGAACTAAAGTTTTTAAGGGTATATCAAAATCATGTTTTACCCGTCTTATTTCTCGGACAAATTCTTCCATTATAAGAAAACTTTCCTCAACCTTGGAATTAATGAAAGATTTATTTGCCTTTGGCCAGGGAGCATACATAATGGTAGGAACATTTTTAAGATTTTTTGGAAGTGCTTGCCATAATCTTTCAGTTATAAATGGCATAACCGGATGAGTCAATCGAAAAAATGAATCTAATACATGAAGTAAAATTGATTTTTGGATGTATTTTTCCTCATATTCTTCATCATAGAGAAAATTTTTACTCATTTCAATATACCAATCACAGAATTCACTCCAGAAAAAGGATTTGATCTCTCTAGTCATCTGTAAATAATCATAATTATCCATGTGTTCTTGAACAATTTGAATCAAGGAATTTAATCGCGATAAAATCCATTTATCGGGAAATTGTAGTTTATCTAAATCCAATTCCTCTATTTTAGGAATTATTTCATCTGAACTGATATTATTCAAAACATAGCGAGAAGCTTGCCAAATTTTATTGCAATATTTATGTGCTACATCGATGTTTTTTGGATCGAGATTAGTATCCAACCCTGGAACACTATTTGAGATAAGAACATAGCGGAGAGAATCTGCGCCTTCTTTTTCTATAATTAAAAGTGGATCATATTCATCGACATTTTCCATAGATTTACTAATTTTCTTTCCTTTTTCATCTCGAATTAATCCATGTAAATATACCATATGATAAGGAACTTGACCTGTAAGTTCAATACTCATCATCATCTCACGAGCAACCCAGAAGAAAAGTATATCATAACCTGTTTCTCTGGTATCGGTTGGAAAAAAGCGTATAAAATCAGGATTTTGCTCATTAGGCCACCCCAAAGTTGAAAACGGCCATAATGCGCTAGAAAACCAAGTATCTAATACATCCTCATCTTGATATACCTCAGAACTACCACACTTAGGACAAGATGCAACCTCTTCCACATCGGGTTTAGGACATATTTCTGCTTGACAGTCTTTGCAATACCAAACAGGTATTCTATGTCCCCACCACAATTGACGGGAGATACACCAATCATGAATGTTTTCCATCCACTGAAAAAATCTTTGTTCTTCTCGATATGGAATGATTTTCGTTTTTCCACCGCGGACCTTTTCCATAGCAGCATTAGCAAGAGTTTTTGTATTTACAAACCATTGAATAGAAAGACGAGGCTCAACTATCGTATGGCAGCGTTGACAATGGGCTATAGAATGAAGATAAGGTTCAGTTTTAACTAGTAGCCCCTCTTTCTCTAAATCTTCAATAATCTGTTCTCGACATTTATATCTGTCTAAACCTGTATAAGATTCAACAAAACCGGGTAATATTTCTGCATTTACATTGAATATGTTTATGAATTCTAAATCATGACGTTTTGCTATTTCAAAATCCGTGGGATCATGTGCTGGTGTAATCTTTAATGCCCCAGTACCAAATTCGGGATCGACAAGTTCATCTGTAATAATAGGAATAACTCGACCAACTGCGGGCAAGACTGCTTTTTCTTCAATAAATTTGGAATATTGGGGGTGAGATTTTATTGTAGCGACAGCGCTATCTCCCAGTAATGTTTCTGGTCTAGTAGTCGCAACAACTATAAACTCTTTTGCTCCCTCAGCCCATCTACCGCTAGCCCATGGATGTTTCGGACCTCGCCATGAATCTGTAAGAATTGGATATTTAATATACCATAGAGAGCTTTGTTTTTCCTCGGATTCGGTCTCAAGATCAGAAATTGCCGATTCACATCGAGGGCACCAATTAACTAAGTATTCTCCCCGATAAATTAATCCTTTATGATATAACCGATAGAATGCTTCACGCACAGCTTTCGAAAGATCAGGATCTAATGTAAAATGTTCGCGACTCCAATCAGCACTTATTCCCAAACTTTTTGATTGTTCTGTAATCCTTGCATGGTAATAATCCTTCCATTCCCATACTTTTTCAACAAATTTTTCTCGTCCAAGTTCCTTACGTTTTATACCTTGTTTAAGTAATTCCCGCTCCACAACATTTTGAGTAGCAATTCCCGCATGGTCTGTACCTGGAATATATAGTGTTTCTTTTTGACGCATCCTTTCATATCTTGTCATTAAATCCTCAAGTGAGATAGTAATGGCATGCCCCAGATGGAGTTGACCAGTGACATTCGGTAAGGGAATAGTAATACAATATCTATCAGAATTTTCATTGGTAATACCAAGTTCTTTAGACTTTTCGGGAGCAAAGAAGCCTTCTTTTTCCCACCATTCGTATAGATCCTTTTCAATCTTACGATGATCATAAGTTTTATCTAATTCATTAATCAAAGTTAATCACCGAATTAAAATAATAAATGCCAGAAATCTCTTAAAATTTAGTAAATATCATGTAATTGCAATAATTATATACCAGATGCAATAAGTAATAATGAAATAAAAAATAAGAAAAAATAAATAGAATTTACATAAATACGATAGTTCCTTCTCCTGAGGTAACTACTTCATCCTTTTGATTTTTTACTATGGTATCACATATAATAAATTTTAATTTACCCTCTTTCTTAGTAAACTTCTCCTTCACCGTAGCAATTGCTGTAAGTTCATCCCCAAAATAGACGGGTTTAACAAATTTTACCGTTTGCCCCCCATATAATATCCCAGGACCAAAAAGTTTCGTCCCTAAGACTGCTGATATCAACCCCGCACTTAACGCACCATGTGCAACTTGTTTTCCAAACATTTGAGTTTTAGCGTATTCAGGATTAACATGAATAGGATTGTAATCTCCGGTCACTTCGGCGAATTTCATTACATCCTCTTCTGTTATAGTTTTTGTAAATGTAGCTGAATCTCCTACTTTATAATCTTCATACTTTACGGGTTCTAAAGACATAAATTTTATTAATGCACATAGAGATAAAAAGATTAACTAATCTCCTTCTAAATCGCAATCTTCTTGAAGTAAGAAAAATTTCAATCTTATTACCTAATATAATCGATGATAACTCTTGGAATTCAAAGAGAATATTTACTTGGAGAAGAAATTGAAAAAGAAAAATTTCATCTCATTAAGTTTAACTAAACTAATTCACGGGTTCGGAACCGGTATATTCAACGTTATTTATCAACCTTTTATATTAGCAATAACTAATTCTCTAGTTCTAACTGGTGTAATTGTATCGATTGGAACCCTAATGCAGTTTTTACCTATGCCTTGGGTGGGAAAACTTTCTGATAAGTTAGGACATAAGAAAACTCTATTTTTAAGTATTCCCGTATATGTTTTAGGATTGATTTTATTAACATATACTAATTCCAGTGCCTTGTACTTATTAGTTATTGGAATCTCAATTTTCTTTTTAGGGGTCACCTTAAATTCTCTAAATGCACAGTTTTTGGTTTCAGTCAATAGTAATAATTCAAAGGGCTTAATGTATGGTATAGTATTCACAAGCTTTTTTATTGGGTCAATTTTAGGCAATTCTGTAGTCCTATTTGGAACTAATTTGGAATCGCAAATCTTTTTTATACTTATAATGATAACCTTCACCATTGAGGGATTGATAATATGTCTGGGAATTAAAACTAATGTTAATACCAAAACCTTTTCATCTACTCAAGAAAGGAATTCGCAAAAAGTTGGTGAAAAAAAGTTATGGTTAAGATTTATAAAAAATCATAGAATGAGAGCGATCCTAATCTTCTTTACGGTTGATCTTTTTGTATATGGTATCTCTTTATCAATTTATAACGCAGGCCTTAGCGATTACTATAATCTCACAACAGAACAAATCTCATTTATAGTTATTTGGATGAACATAACAAACATGGTGTTCCAAATTCCCGCAGGGAGAGTTGCTGATAAATTAGGAAAGATGAAAACTCTCATTTTAAGCGAATGTTTTGGCTTAATATTTATGCTCTTAAATATAATTGCCCCACTTCTTTGGGGAAATTCATCTATGGGATTGGTGTTAATATTACTTATTCTTGGACGAGTCTCTTTTGCGTTTTCAATCGTTTTTTTCATACCCTCTGAACAAATAATACTTACAGATTTAGGTAAAAGTAAGAGAGCTGAAGCCTATGGAATAGTTACTTTCGTAAGAGGTATTGCCTTTATTCCTACTGGGTTAATAGGCGGATTTCTAATAGAAAATATCAGTTATTTTGCTCCTTTTATTATATCTTCAATAGGTATACTTTTTGAAATATGGTTTTTGTTTAGATTTTTTAATCAAGAATAGCTTAAAAAAGAAATATATTTGTAAAGAATAAGTATTAAAAAAATTCTACAATTCTAAGTATTAATTTTAAAAATTAAAATTATAATAAAGTTTGATAAGAAAAATGGCAAAATTAGCAAGAAAAGTAGCTTTAGTAGGCGCTGGAATGTCTAAATTCGGAAATCACTTCCCAGTTAAAAGAAATCCTGATTTATGGATTGATGCTTGGCTTAATGCGAGTGAAAGTGTAGATAATGGAATTGAACCAAAAGATATTGATGCATGTTATGTAGGAAACTACTCTTCGGATTTATTCAATCATCAAGGACACTTAGGTCCTCAAATGGCTAATTTGGTTGGATTAACCCCAAAACCTGCCCCAAGATTCGAGGGAGCTTGTGCCAGTAGCGGCATCGCTTTGAGACAAGCGATAATTGCTATAGCTTCAGGTATTCATGATATAGTTGCCGTATGTGGAGTAGAATGCATGACGGAACTTCCTACTGCGGGTGTGACAGATGTGTTAGCAACGGCCTCAGATAGTTTATTCGAATTTCCCGCAGGAGCTACCTTTCCAGGTTTATATGGAACGCTAGCTTCAGCTCATTTCAAAGAATACGGAACAACTGCAGAAGATTTGATGAGAGTTGGTATTAAAAATCATGAAAACGGTGCAGAAAATCCTTATGCCCAAATGCAACAATCTATCAAGGATATGATGGCCAGTAAAAAGAAACGATATGAGCAGCAAGGAAGAGACGTTCCTGACTGGTCTGACGAATTTGATTTCCTTAAGAGCTCAGCAAATCCAATTATTGCTTATCCACTAAGACTTTTTGATTGTTCTCTAATTACAGATGGTTCTGCTTGTTTATTTCTCACATCGGGAGATAAAGCTAAACAATTTACAGATACTCCTATATGGATTACCGGAACGGGACAAGGAAGTGCTGCCCTTTCATTACATGACAGAGATAATTTAACATCCTTTATCGCAGCAAGAGAAGCATCAAGGCAAGCATATGAAATGTCAGGTTTAAAACCAAAAGATATCCAAATAGCAGAAGTACATGATTGTTTTACCATTGCTGAAATTGTAGCAATGGAAGACTTAGGATTCTATGAAAAAGGGAAAGCAGTTGAGGCTATAAGAAACGGTGAATCAAAAAGAGATGGATCTCTCCCAATTAATACTTCAGGGGGTCTTAAAAGTAAGGGACATCCAGTCGGAGCGAGTGGAGCCGCAATGCCCGTTGAAATATTTAAGCAGATGAGGGGGATAGCAGAGAGAGACAGACAAGTGAAGTTTGACGTTGAACGCGCACTTACCCATAATTTAGGGGGTAGTGGAGGAACTTGTGTAGTAACCATATATCAAAAATAAAGGTGAGAATTGAAAATGTCAGATATTGATAAAGATTTTACAATACAAAATTATTTAGAATTCTTAGAAAATAAGAAATTAATGGGTTCAAAATGTAAAGACTGCGGTACATTATACACTCCAGTAAGAAAACTATGCCCAAAATGTAATACTGCCCATATGGAATGGATGGAGATGTCTGGAGAGGGTGAATTAGCGGCGTTTACAAGTATCACCGTTGGAACTCCTTATTTTATTCAAAAAGGATACGATAGAAACAATCCCTATTGTTTTTCGATAATAAAACTCAGAGAGGGTTCCATGGTTTCAGCTCAACTTGTTGGAGTTGATGAAAAAAATCCAGAAACTATCAAAATAGGCATGCCCGTAAAAGTTAAATTCTTGGAAACTGAAATCAAAGGAGAAACTAAAACTGATTTAGGGTTTGAACCCGCTTAAATTATAAAAACTTATTTTTTATTTTTCATTTTAACATTTTAGTGGTAGATTTTTATTGCATATTTGGTGAATTAAAGTTAAATCGAAATATAAGGCACTCATTATTGTACTTATTGTTCTTATAATTGCTTTACCGCTCATTCTTCCTATATTTTTATTAATAGATAATAATTTTAGAAATATTCAAATCCCCTTACTCTTTAGTGGAGATAATGCATATTCTTACGTGGAAGATCAACTCAATATAAATACTACACATTTTAGAATCCCTGGTTATCAAGGTAGAGAAGATTGCGCAGAATATTTTATCGCAAAATTTAGAGAGATCAATCTCAATTTTAGTTATAATCTTCATAATTTTACCGTTCAATCTGTGGAATGTCAAAACATATTATTCAAACTTAATGAGCATAGAAAAAATATAGTGATCTTAGGGTCTCATTATGATTCTCGAGCAAGAGCAACAAAGGATCCTGATGAATTAAAGAGAGATGAGCCTGTACCAGGGGCTAATGATGGAGCTAGTGGATGTGCGGTATTGATTGATCTTGCGAGAGTTTTCTATAATTTAAGAGAGAATTTAACGTGTCAGCTATGGTTTCTTTTTTTTGATGCCGAAGATCAAGGATATGACTATAGCTCGGGACTTAGCGGATGGGATTGGTGCGAAGGATCTGATAAGTTCGTGGAAGATATAGAAAGTTTTTATAATTCTTCTTTAGAATCATTTGATGCCATGATTTTGCTCGATATGGTTGGAGGTGTTAACCTTCAGTTCATCAATGAGCAGCACTCTACTTCCTCGCTCCTTGAAGAGATATTTGAAGTTGGACGCCAGTTGGGATACACTTCACAATTTCCTGAAAATCCAGTCGTTGCTTCCATTAGAGATGATCACGTTGCTTTTGTTAATTATGGAATACCCTCAGCAGACTTAATTATAAACTTCTGGAATAATCCCGCATGGCCCTATCATCATACTGTAAATGATGATATTATGGCAATATCAGCAAATAGTTTGGAGATAACAGGTAAAACTATTGAACAATTTATTTACAATCACTATTTAAATAACGATAATGCGGAATTTGGAAATTATCCATGGCTTAATGATAACAATCTTCTTGATGTTGAAACATTTACTTTCATTGTAATTATTAGTGGAATTATTATTGGGATTATTATTTTCTTTTTCATAAGGAAAACTAGAGTTAATAATAGGAAAATAATAGGAGATTAAATATTTTTCTCAGCTAATAAAGCTCTGTTTTTGGTTTTATCTATATAGAGTTCTGTTATCTTAAAGGATCCAAAAGTTTCATAAATCTCTTCTTGTGTAAAAAAATGATGAGCTAATCCCTCTTCTGGACCAGTTTGGGGTACATAGGTACCTTTCTCGATTTCTTTCAAATCCCACCCTTCTAATCTTGATCCTACACCAAAAAGGGGGAAAGTAACGTAAATCAGCCCGTTTGGTTTTAAAACTCTTTCCATCTCTTTAATGGTGAAGAGTATGTCCTTTAATAAATTATGATGTATTACTTGAATTGATATTATTGCATCAAAATACTCGTCTTCATAAGGGAATTTTTCTTCAATCCGATGCAATTTTAAATCGCAATTTTTTCCCTCGGATTTTAACCACTCTCTCGAAATTTCTAAAGCTTTTGGTGAAGCATCTAAACCGTAAATATCAAATCCTATTTTTGAAAAATATATGAGATGACGACCTGAACCACATCCCAAATCTAAAATTTTATTAAATTCTTTCTGTAAAAAGATTTTTGCTATTCTTTCCATGTCAGGATGTGGTTTATTAAATACTTTACCCGCTTCCGTAAATATATCATTCCAATCTGGCATGAAATTGAATAAAAAAGCTTTTTAAAATTAGGATTAAACTTAATGAGTACATTCCCACATATAATGTCCATATTTTTGCTTAAACTCCTCAGCGAATTCATTCACTTTTGGCCGTATAAATTCATAACCATTTTGAAGACATTCATATGTCACAGGAAGATAACCTAATACTTCGCCATCAACTTGGCATGTATATGGCTCATCTTCCGGATTATTCATTTCAATTCTTACTTTTTTACTCTGATATTCCATTACATTGGGATGTGGTAAAAGTGAAGCGCTATACATTCGTTTAAATTGTCTTGCAAGTTTTAATTTGCCAATATTCACGATACTGATATCAAATAATCCATCTTCAATATTTGCTTTTTGACATATAAACATTCCACCACCATATGCTCCAGAAAGTCCGACGGCAGCGAGGTTTGCCTCACCTACATAAGCATCATTATCCATTTTCACAACTATCTCTTTATTTTTCCATGAAATCAAGAGTTTAAGAATAATTAGATTGTAGTTTTTTTCTTGATTTTCATTTGATCTACGCGCAACTTCAGAATCAAATCCTTGGCTCCCTATACCAAGAAAATATCTTTTAACTCCTTCATCAGTAGTAGCTAATCCTATGTCTACCTTACTTGAATATCCTTCCGCAATAATCTCACAAGCTCGTTTAATATCTGCTCTGTAGCCTATAGCCGCGGGAATATCATTCCCCGATCCCATAGGTACAAAACCTACAAGTGCATTTGTATCCGAAATGATTGTTCCATGCATAACTTCATTACATGTACCATCTCCTCCTGCACCAATAATGCATTTATAGCCATCCTTCGCT
>Ga0180433_10005642_pt1 | contig 16798 bp, 16 predicted proteins | sample SS_ome_8_FD_132980 | JGI IMG/M metagenome (GOLD analysis project Ga0180433, IMG submission 132980) | Hypersaline lake sediment archaeal communities from the Salton Sea, California, USA - SS_1_D_1 metaG | ecosystem: Environmental > Aquatic > Non-marine Saline and Alkaline > Hypersaline >... | reverse complement strand
TTAAAATTACTGAATACAGGATAGATATTAAGTCAAAGGTATCTATAAAAAAATGACTGTATATAAAGAACTTATAAACGGAATGTGAATATTAATTTAAGTACATTCCGGAATAACTGGTTACATTATTAGTTTATAAATGTATATACAGAAGTAAATATAGAACATAATATAAATTGTATAAATGTAAACTGATAATACAATTTAAAATTATTTTTACACAAAAGATTTTAATAATTAATAACGGGATACAAAATCATAAATTTACTTTTTATACAGAAATAGCAATAGTACTGAAATAAACTAAAATGATTAGGCATATATTTTATATTTATCTCTATTCCAATAAAATACATATATAAATATGAAGTAATTTTTAAATATTTTATAATTAATTGCTATTACAGATTAACAAACAAGGTGAATTATTACATAAATCATTGTAATCCAGCGGAAAAAAATATAATATTTAAACTAATTTATACATTTTTATATAGTAATTATTAACTGAATTACAGTTACTTATGAAATTTATCAAAATTGATGTAATCAAAAATTTTATATTTATATAATTTAAAAAAATGTAAAAATAATAGGAAAGTAAATGTATTTTAATTACATTTGTATAAAATAATTTTTTCATGAGGGAGCGTATAAAAAAATTCATTGATTACAAAGGTATAACGGCAGGTGATTTAGCTAATGTAATCGGGGTACAGCGTTCTAATATTTCACATATTCTGAACGGTCGCAACAAACCCGGAGCTTCTTTTATTGAAAAATTTTTACTTGCTTTTCCTGATATTAATGCAAGATGGTTTCTTACAGGTCAGGGAGAAATGTTAAATAAAAAGTTGTATAAAGAAACGGATAATACTGAAATTCCGCCACAAATAAAAAGCGAGCCTGATATTATATATGGAAAAAATAAGAGTACTGAAGTATCTGAAAAGAAAATTGAAAAATTGATTCTCTTATATTCCGACGGTACCTTTTCAGTTTACAATCAACATGAAATAATTTAACTTGAAAATATTATTTCACTATAGCATGTAAATTGTTTTTATTTTAACTTCTTATTTTAGTTATGTTGATAGTTTTTTCAACATTAAAACAATTTTCTGAATCAAAATCACACGTAATTATCGAATAAAACTTTTATAATCAACTATTTAGAAAAATTTAATCAATAAATTTTACATTTGACAAAAATATGTTGAACAACATAAAATAAATTTACAAAAGTTATTGTGTATATAAATTTAATAGTATACATTTGTAATGATTAATTATAATGACTAGATGGTGACTTAAAATATAGTTATGTAGATTTACAACCCCGTAATTTTACCTATGGAAAATAAGACCGCTTGTTGCCCGCTTGCGGTCTTTTATTTTATCAGTATATTTGCAGTTAAATTAATTAAACATGGTGAATAAATCGGTTGGTGATTTCGTTGTGTTAAAAAATACGCCTCTTAACAATAATAACTTTCTTATAAAATTATTTGCTCCTGATATTTTACCGGTGATCGAGCCCGGACAGTTTGTGAATGTTGATGTAAAAAACTGCCGTGATATTTTTTTACGCAGACCTTTTTCTGTATTTGATACCAATCAAAATGAAAATTCGTTATCTATTATAGTAAAAATCGTTGGACGCGGTTCTAAAAAATTAACGGAATTAAAACCTGGTGATACATTAAATCTTATCTATCCGCTCGGAAAAGGTTTCACTTATCCCGGGAAAAATGAAAAAATTATTCTTATCGGTGGCGGAAGCGGGATTGCACCAATACTTTTTCTTGCAAAAAAATGCGGATTACCTGCTAAAAATGTTGATATAATAATTGGCGCCCGTTGTTCCGGTGATCATTTTGATATTAAAGAATATAAAAGATACGGACGATTACATTATACTACTGAAGACGGTTCTGTGGGTTTTAAGGGACTTGTAACTATGCATCCATTAATTGTAAAAAAATTAGATTCATATGATAAAATATATGCCTGTGGTCCGAAGGGGATGATGCAAGTGGTAGCTAAAAAGGCTAAAAATGAAAATATTTTTTGTGAGGTTTCTCTTGAAAACCTTATGGCTTGCGGATTCGGAGTCTGCCTATGTTGTATAGAACCTACAGTGAAGGGTAATGTTTGTGTTTGCAGTGAGGGTCCTGTTTTTAATATAAATGAATTGAAATGGCCGATCTAAGAATTAAAATCCATAAAACTAATCTGAAAAATCCTGTAATGCTGGCTTCCGGTACTTGTGGGTATGCTGAGGAAATCGCTGATTTTTATGATGTTTCAAAGCTGGGAGGGATATTTCTGAAAGGTATTACTTTAAAAAACCGTGATGGTAACAAGTATCCGAGAATGGCCGAAACTTCCTCAGGGATGTTAAATTCCGTTGGACTTCAGAATAAAGGAGTGGATTATTTCATCAATCATATATATCCGGTGATCAAGGACTATGATACTTCTCTCATTGTTAATGTAAATGGTTCTGCGGTTCAGGAGTATATTGAAGTAGCGGAAAAAATTAACGAACTTGATAAAATTCCTGCTATCGAATTGAATATTTCCTGTCCTAATGTTAAAAAAGGAGGCATGGCTTTTGGTATAACTGAAGAAGGATCTGAAACCATTACCAGAGAAATAAGAAAAGTTTACAGTAAAACTTTGATAGTTAAACTGTCGCCTAATGTTACCGATATAACAAAAATAGCCCGCATAGTTGAAGAGGAGGGGGCAGATTGTGTTTCGCTGGTAAATACTTTCCTGGGAATGGCTATTGATTCCGAAACTCGCAAACCACTGTTGTCGACTGTTACCGGAGGTTTGTCCGGACCGGCAATTAAGCCCATGGCTTTGCGAATGGTCTGGCAGGTAGCGCAGGCTGTTAAAATTCCTGTTATAGGTATCGGAGGTATAATGACTCCTTCCGATGCAATAGAATTTTTAGTCGCCGGAGCTTCTGCAATTCAGGTTGGGACGGCTATCTTTAAAGATCCATTGATTCCATTGGAAATTATCGAAGGAATAAATGAATATCTGGAAAGATATAAAATCAGTTCAGTTAGTAATTTAACAGGTAGTTTACATTTGTAAACATCAATTATTGCATGAACTTTCCTTTCTCTTACGTGTTAATATTACAAATAATCAGATAAACAGTAATGATATGTCAAAATTTGATATCATAATGCCCAAGCTGGGAGAAAGCATCCAGGAAGGTACTATAACAAAATGGTTTATAAAAGAAGGGGACAATATTGCAGAAGATGATGTGCTTTTTGAGGTAGCTACTGATAAAGTGGATTCTGAAATACCTTCTCCGGTGGATGGAATTGTGGATAAAATTCTTTTCCCTGCTGAGAGTCTTGTACCTGTGGGAGAAGTTGTTGCAGTTATAGAAACGGAACAGGGTGAACAAGAATCCGGAAAAGAAAAGGAAATACAAAAAGAGATCAAAGCCGGCGATAAAAATAAAACTGAAAAAACACTAACGGATCCAGGTAAATCATTATCTCCAAAAAGAAATGAGTCGAACCGGTTTTATTCTCCGCTTGTAAGAAAAATTGCCGAAGAAGAAGGTATTTCTTTTGAGGAGTTGGAGACAATTGAAGGATCGGGAGCTAACGGCAGGGTGCAAAAAAAGGATATTCTTAAATTTATTGAAAAGAAAGATCAAAAACTAACTGAGAAAAAACCCGAATTATCTGATAAAAAGGTTTCTCCCGCTGTTGTGGCCGGGGAGGGTGATAAGATCGTTGAAATGGACCGTGTCCGTAAGCTGATCGCTCAGCACATGGTTATGTCAAAGCAGGTATCACCTCATGTTACAACTGTTGTAGAAGCTGACGTGACCGATATTGTTTTCTGGAGGGAAAACAACAAGGAATCTTTCCAGCAAAAATACGGGGAAAAGATTACCTATATGCCTATCTTTATTGAAGCTGCTGCTGCCGCTCTTAGTAAATTTCCAATGGTTAATTCATCGGTCGACGAAGATAGGATCATACTCCGGAAAAATATTAATGTTGGTGTTGCAGTAGCCAAAACAGACGGGAATCTGATAGTGCCGGTTATAAAAAATGCAGAGCAGAAGAATCTGGTTGGTCTTGCTACCGAAATGAACCATCTGGCTGAAGCTGCCCGCAATAATAAACTTAATCCGGGCGATATAGAAGGTGGTACTTTCACGATTACAAATTTCGGAACCTTCAGAAACCTGATTGGTACTCCTATTATCAATCAGCCGCAGACTGCTATACTGGCTACAGGAAGCATTGAAAAGAAACCGGCTGTAATTGAAACATCCACAGGTGATGCCATTGCAATAAGGCATAAAATGTTTTTGTCGCTGTCGTACGACCACCGTGTAATAGATGGTGCCCTGGGAGGTGCTTTTCTCAGAGAGATTGCTGATAATCTTGAAAAATTTGATATAAACCGTTCAATTTGAAATAACTATGGAAAATTTATCAGTTCCCAAAATATATAAAATTAAAAAAACAGAAAAAGATGTACTTGAAAAATGGTACCGGCTTATGACTATTGGCCGGGCTATTGATGAAAAGGCACCGAATTATCTGAAACAAGCTATCGGATGGTCTTATCATGCTCCCTTTGCGGGTCATGACGGGATACAACTTGCAACGGGACAGGTTTTTGAAAAGAAGAAAGATCATATGTTCTTGTATTACAGAGATATGCTTACAGCCTTATCTTGCGGTATTACACCGGAAGAAATACTGCTCAACGGTATTTCCAAAGCTACCGATCCGTCAAGCGGAGGAAGACATATGTCAAACCACTTCGCCAAACCTGAATGGAATATTCACAGTGTTTCATCTCTTACCGGTAATCATACCCTCCATGCCGCAGGAGTAGCACGTGCAATAAAATATTATGGTGAAAAAGCAGTTGCCTTTAGCAGTCAGGGTGAATCATCGGTAAGTGAAGGATTTGTGTATGAAGCTATTAACGGCGCAGATAGAGAAAAGATACCTGTGGTCTTTGTGATTCAGGATAATGGTTACGGAATCTCTGTTCCGAAAAAAGACCAGACTGCACAACGCAAGGTTGCAAATAATTTTTCCGGCTTTAAAAATCTCCGTATTATACATTGTAACGGAAAAGATGTATTCGATTCAATGAATGCTATGACAGAAGCCAAAAGATTTGCAATTGAAGAAAGCCGTCCCGTAATAGTTCAGGCTAACTGTGTGCGAATTAAGTCACATTCCAATTCCGATGACCATCTGCTTTACAGGAGTCAGGCCGAAAGAAATTATGTTGAAGAGTATGATCCCCTGGCAAAATTCAAAAGACTTCTGCTGCGTTATGAACGTTTTACGGAGGAAAAACTCCTATCCATTGAGGGCGAGGTTAAAAATGAGCTGAAAGCGGCTCACAAGGCTGCGTTGAAAGCTCCAGATCCCAAACCGGATTCCATTTATGATTTTGTATTACCGGAACCATACGTGTCCGAAAAATACCCGGATGGAATTCATAATGAAAAAGGAGAAAAGAAAAAATTCATCACTGCGCTCAATGAGACCCTTAAATCTGAATTCAGGGAAAATCCCGATACTTTCATATGGGGACAGGATATGGCCAATAAAGATAAAGGCGGCATTTTTAATGTATCAAAAGAGATGCTGCAGGAATTCGGATATAAAAGAGTATTTAATGCTCCTATAGCCGAAGATTTTATCGTAGGTACGGCTAACGGTATGTCCAGATACAGTGAAAAGATCCGGATTGTGATAGAGGGAGCTGAATTTGCCGATTATTTCTGGCCGGCTATGGAACAATATATTGAAGCAAGTCATGACTACTGGCGGTCAAACGGAAAATTCACCCCCAATATTACTATCAGACTTGCATCGGGAGGTTACATAGGAGGAGGATTATACCACTCACAGACAATAGAAGGATCGTTGGTTGCCATACCAGGTGTGAGGATAGTCTATCCGGCCTTTGCTGACGATGCAGCCGGCTTGCTGCGAACTGCATTGAAATCAAAAGGTGTAACTATGTTTATGGAACCAAAGGCATTGTATCAGAGTCCTGACGCAGCAACCGTAATACCTGACGATTTTGAAGTTCCTTTTGGAAAAGCACGCATAAGAAGGGAAGGGACGGATATGACAATAATTACTTACGGAAATGCCACACACCTTAGTCTGAAGGCTGCTGACAAACTTAAGAAGGAGGGTTATAGCGCGGAAGTAATAGACCTCAGATCATTGATTCCGCTTGACAAAGATCTTATTTTTGAATCAGTTAAAAAGACAAATAAAGTTCTGATTGCACATGAAGATAAAGTGCATGGTGGTTTTGGAGGGGAGATAAATGCAATTATCACAGAAGAAGTTTTTGAATATCTGGATGCCCCTGTTAGAAGAGTCGGCTCAACATTTACCCCGATTGGTTTTAACAAAATTCTTGAAAGAGCTATTTTGCCGGATACGGAACGTGTATTCAACGCTGCAAAAGAACTGATAATGTATTAAACAACAGGTTAATTAATTTATAATTTTTAAGGAATGAAGAATACGGCAATTATATACAGTTTTAATTCGACCAAATCAAAAAAGATATCTGAAAAAGTTACGGAAATTTTTGGTAAACAGGAAATTAAAGCCTTAAATGCGGAGGAGCTGAATAAAAACATTATTGAAAAGTACGATAATTTTATATTGAGCGTACCGACATGGTTTGACGGAGAACTTCCCAATTACTGGGATGAATTTGTTCCCGATCTGGAAGAAATGGACTTGAATGGAAAAAAATTTGCTATTTTCGGTTTGGGAGATCAAAAAGGTTATCCTGAAAATTTCTGTGATGCAATCGGAATATTAGCAGAGATAATTGAAAATTGTGGTGGTACAATTGTGGGTCATACAGAAATAAAAAATTATAACTTTGAATCATCACGGGCTCAGCGGGGAAATAAGTTCATAGGATTGCCGCTGGACCAGGAAAATCAGGCCAGGATGACTTCCGGCCGGATTAAAGATTGGGTGGCACAAATAAAAAGTGAATTTTAGTTAATATTGATGAAAAACTCAAAAAAAAGATTTTTAAAACTGCCTGAATATCCCGGCGGAAAAGAGGCATTTAAAAAGTATATCAGGACAAATATGAGATATCCGCAGGAAGCTCTGGAAAAGAAAATTGAAGGTATTGTTCAGCTTGCTGCGGAAATTGACGATAATGGCAATGTTCTTGACGTCGGGATTGAAAAAGAATTAGGTGCCGGATGTGATGAAGAGGCTGTAAGGCTGATTAAAAATATAATTTTCGGCGGAGTTAAAAACAGGGGAATCCGTCTGAAATCAAGGAAAATATTTAAAATTGAATTTAAATTGCCACCTGAAAAGAAAAAAATTAAGTATAATCTGATAAAATCAAATAAAAATCTTATTACCGGAAAAAAACAAAGTAAAAAATATTCGTACACTATAAATCTATAATAATTCCATAGAAAATTACATTTTAAACTGCTTTCCGAGATATTTTTTTGTATTAAAATTAAATTTTAAAAATATTTTGGCGATATTTATATAATAAAGTAAGTATTATTATATTGATAACCAGTTTATTATACATTTGTAAAATACAAAAGTGTACAAATGTATACAATGACTATTTAATATTGTTCAATATATCAATACTATATATAATCGTAGACATCACGATGAATTATCAACTCTTAATTCATTAAAATATCTCATTTTCAATAGTATTATAATTTAGGCTGAAGCCCGGTTAATATAAATTTATTTGTTACCCCCTGCAATAATGCGGGGACTATTAAACAAAGGCTTTATTCCAATAACTCTCTTTTGCTTTAATCAACATATCGAAGAGTATAATCCATCATCATCCCTATTTTAAATTAAAATATCCTCAGCATTTTAGGTTAATTATTGTTAAATTGAATAATAAAATATTTCTATTGTTATTAATTTATTTTATTTGATATCCATTTTAATCTATGATTAGTTTCCAAATAAGTTTTATTAATTAATTTTGTGGCTTTTGAAAAACTGAAAAAATATTTTACAGATTGTCTGAAACAAGGTACATATTCGTGACAGGCGGGGTTACATCTTCACTTGGAAAAGGTATTCTGGCTTCATCGCTTGCGATGCTTTTACAATCAAGAGGCTATTCTGTCACTATTCAGAAACTGGATCCGTATATTAATGTTGATCCGGGTACTTTGAATCCTTATGAGCATGGTGAATGTTTTGTGACAGAGGATGGTGCTGAAACGGATCTGGACCTGGGCCATTATGAAAGATTCTTAAATGAACCTACTTCACAGGCCAACAATATCACCACAGGAAGGATATATCAATCGGTTATCAATAAAGAAAGAAGAGGTGATTACCTTGGAAAAACGGTACAGATTATCCCTCATATTACTGATGAGATTAAAAGAAGGATTAAAATTTTAGGATCAAGGGGAAAATATGATATTGTGATAACCGAAATCGGCGGCACTGTCGGTGACATTGAATCATTACCATATATTGAATCGGTGAGACAATTAAAACGGCAACTGGGATCCAGGGTCGTTGTAGTTCACCTGACTCTGGTGCCTCGTCTGGCTGCAACAGGAGAACTAAAAACAAAGCCTACACAGCACTCGGTAAAACTTCTGCTTGAAGCCGGTATACAACCTGATGTATTGGTTTTACGTACCGAACATGAAATCGATCTGTCAATACGTGAAAAAGTATCGCTTTTCTGCAATGTCGACTCCGATGCTGTTGTTCAGTCCATTAATGTACCTACCATTTACGAGGTTCCACTTAGAATGCGTGCTGAAAATCTGGATATTACCGTACTAAAAAAACTGGGACTGGGAATTAATCATGAAATTGATCTTGATGAGTGGAATGACTTTCTAAACCGGTTTAATAATCCGAAATACAAAGTTACTATAGGATTGATCGGTAAGTATGTAGAATTACATGATGCCTATAAATCCATTTCCGAGGCATTAATACATGCAGGTGCGGTAAATTTTTGCTCGATCGATTTAAAATGGATTCACTCGGAAACTATTGAAGTCTCAAATGTTAACAAAAAGCTGGCCGGATTAGACGGTATTATCGTGGCTCCGGGTTTCGGGCATCGCGGAATAGACGGAAAGATTCGTGCAGCCGGGTTTGCACGTGAAAATAATATCCCTTACCTGGGTATTTGTCTTGGCATGCAGGTTGCCGTTATTGAATTTGCAAGGAATGTACTGAATCTGAAAGGAGCAGATTCTACCGAAATGAATCCTAAAACCCCTTTCCCTGTAATAGATTTAATGGAACATCAGAAAGAAATCACCGATTATGGCGGAACTATGCGTCTCGGTGCTTATGAATGCAGAATCATGGAAAAGGACAGCAAGGCATGTCAAGCATATAATAAGTTAACGGTTTTTGAGAGGCACCGCCACAGGTATGAATTCAATGATGCTTTCAGAAAAAGTTTTGAAGAAGCAGGAATGGTACCCGTTGGTATTAATCCTGAAACAGACTTGATAGAAATAATGGAAATATCCGGGCATAAATGGTTTGTGGGGGTACAGTTCCATCCCGAATACCGTAGCACGGTGTTAAATCCTCATCCTTTATTTATTGACTTTATTAGAAATTCGTTAGTAATTGAAAAAAATGGATGAGTCTGGTCTAAAAAGGATAAGAAGCACCTTTTTAAATAAAACATATAAATTCATTAAATTGAATTTTAATTAGTTATAAAAATTTTACTTTTTATATTGAACTCATGGACAGAAATTCAATAATAGGAATTGTACTTATTTTTGCCATATTGGTAATTTTTTCATTATTCAACCGGCCATCGAAGGAAGAAATTGAGGCCGCCAGACAGCGGCAGGACTCCATAGCAAAGGTGGAAGCGGAAAAAGAAAAAATCAGGGAACAAGAACAGGAAATTCAGGAGGAAAAAAAGGATAGTATTCCTGAAGCACCGGATACAACCGCAGCCGGCGGCGATATATTACAGGAAAAAATAGATCAACTGGGAGTATTTGGGAAAAAGGCAATCGGCGAACAGGAATTCTATACCTTCGAGAACAATCTGATTAAACTGACTTTTACTAATAAAGGGGGTAGAATTTATTCGGTACAGCTAAAAGATTATCAGACCCATGATTCTCTGCCGCTTATTCTTTTTGATGGGCCCGAAACGCTTTTCGGACTGAACTTTTTTGCTCAAAACCGGAGCATTAAAACCGGTAATCTGTTTTTTGATCCCCTGTTCACCGGTAAATCCGTTGTGATAAACGGACCGGAAGTAAAAAAAGGTAACGAAGGCAGAATTAAATTTAATCGTAATAATCCCGGAGAAGAGGAAACCGTGAGATTCCGGCTCGAAGTTGCTCCGGAAAGATATCTGGAATATATTTATACCTTAAAATACAATTCATTTATCGTACAATTTGATATCAAAATGGAGGGAATGGATAAATACATTTCTTCCAATCAGTCGTACCTGAATTTCAACTGGTCGATTGATGTGCCAAGGCAGGAACGGCCATCGAGATTCGGAGAAGACCGTTATACGAATATTACTTATAAATTTTTTGAAGATGATGTGGATAACCTTTCCCAAAATAAGTCGGATGAAGAGGATTTAACCACGCGCATTAAATGGATCGGCTTCAAACAATTATTTTTTAACTCAACAATAATTGCCGAAGAGTCTTTCCCCAATGCCTATATTCGTTCTGAAAAGTATGAGGATAATATCGAATATCTGGCTAATTTCAATGCTGATATTGCCATACCCTATGAGGGAACAAGTTCCGAAACATCCAACATGAAATTCTACTTTGGTCCCAACCACTACCAAACCCTCAAACAGTATGATACAGAACTGGAACGACTCGTTTACCTGGGGTATGCCATTGTAAGACCGGTAAATAAATACCTTATCATTCCGGTGTTTAACTTTTTGAGAAAATATATTTCCAATTTTGGTATCATTATCCTGCTTCTCACTATTTTTATTAAAACAATTCTCTTCCCGTTTACATATAAATCTTATAAGTCGCAGGCAAAAATGAGGGTTTTAAAACCTGAAATGGATGAGATAAATAAAAAATTCTCCAAGGAAAAAGCCATGGAAAAACAACAGGCAGTAATGGCTCTTTATAAAAAAGCCGGCGTTAATCCGATGGGCGGATGCCTGCCTATGCTTTTGCAATTCCCTATTCTTGTGGCAATGTTCTTTTTCTTTCCGACATCCATTGAATTAAGGCAGGAAAGCTTTCTCTGGGCACATGATCTGTCTACTTATGATTCTATACTCGACCTGCCTTTTAATATTCCGTTTTATGGCGACCATGTAAGTTTGTTTTGCCTGTTAATGACAATAACAACCGTTATATCAACCAGACTGAATCAGCAGGCATCTTCCTCGCAGGGAATGCCGGGTATGAAAACAATGATGTATATAATGCCTGTAATGTTTTTGTTTATACTTAACAATTATTCTTCAGGACTGAGTTATTATTATTTCCTCGCAAATCTTATTACTATCGGACAAACATATATAATCCGCTCTTCTATCGATGAAGAGAAAATAAGGAAGCAATTACAGATGAATAAAAAGAAACCGGCTAAAAAGTCTAAATTTCAAAAACGTCTGGAAGAAGCTGCAAAACAAAGAGGGATAAATATGCCAAAAAAATAATGTTTTATGGCCAGATCGTTATCCCTTTTCCTTTTGACTTTTATTTATTTGTTTTCTTTTTCACAGGAAAGAAATCTTCAGTTATGGAATTTAAATTCCGCAGAGATCATTATGGGAGAAAAATCATCGCTGAAGTTTTCAGAAAAAATGCATTTTACTCCTGCTACCGGCAGTATAGACCTGAAATTCGGTGATGCCAGATTTTATTATGATTTTACTCAGTGGTTTGCTATGGCCGGGGGATGCCGTTTTTTATGGTCCAGGCAAGATTACGGTTGGTTACAGGAAACACGTCCGATGATTTACGGAATATTATCTACCGAGATTAATAATTTCGATTTAGACTTTTCTAACCGAATCTCTTACAGGATGCTGAATAAAGAAAACAACCATTTCCGATACTGGCAAAAAATTGTTATTGACTTTCCTGAAATATCTGAACCCAGGATGCAATTCTATACTGCTTTCGAGTCATTTTGTAAACTCAACCGGGAAAACATTCATATGTTCAGGTTATATGCGGGATTAAAGACTATTCAAAAAGAACACTTTGAAATGAAGGTTTATTATGCCTATCAAAAAAACAAGAATTTTTCCTCATGGAAGACAACTGATGTAATAGGCATTAATTTTGATATCGAGCTTTGATATCCTTTGCTAAGGCCCTGTTAATATAAATTCATATGATGCTCCAAAATTATTGCCGAGGCTAAAAATACTGCATTAAACTTTTGCCCAATAATTATATTTTTTCCGGATAGCAATCATAAAAAAATAATCTTTGATATTTTTTTCCCTTTGTTAAACTATTCTTACCCGTGAATGTCAAATAAACAACATTAAAACAGGGATGGGCATAAAAATAGTTCTTTGAACATATTTTTACCGCTTTAACCTGTTAATTGTTCAAGTCATTTATTATTAATTATAAAATTACATGTATGAAAAAATTTGTAATGGTTGTGATTGGGGTTGTTATGGGAACCACTTTCACCATGGCTCAGCCGGGAAGAGGTTACAGGGACATGAATCCCGAAGAAATAGCAAAACAGCAAACAGAAAGGCTCAAAGAGGTTCTTGATTTGAATGAGGATCAGGAAAAACAGGTATACGAATTAAACCTGAAAATTAATAACAAAAGAAGAGAAATGTTCGCTAATATGCGTGGATCTGGGAACCGCGAAGGTATGCGTGAAAAATTTGCTCAAATCAGGGAAGAGGAAAATGAAAAAATGAAAAAGATACTGACACAGGAGCAATGGGATAAATATCAAAAATATCTCGAAGAACGACGGGCACGCTGGAATCAACGCCGGCAGGATCGCAGACCATAGGCGGAAATCATAATAACGATTGCTTCAGGCTGATCATTTTAATCGCTGTTACAGCAGCCTCGTCGCCTTTATTACCATATTTACCTCCACTGCGGTCTTTTGCCTGCTGCATGGTTTTTGTCGTGAGGACTCCAAAAATAAAGGGCATCTGATATTTCAGGTTGAGATCGACAGTGCCCTTTGTTACTCCACTGCATATATAATCGAAATGTGGTGTTTCCCCCTGAATTACACACCCTAAAAGTATGACCGCATCTACATTCTCCATTTCAGCTAAATATTGACCCCCCAAAGGAAGTTCGAAGCTACCCGGAACAAACCTGATCAGAATATTCTTTTCTATGGCTCCGTGCTTTTTCAGGGTTTCTAAAGCACCTTTTGCCAGTGCGGAGGTAATTTCATAGTTCCATTGGGAAACCACAATACCAAACCTCATTTTTTCTGCGGATGGAATGCTGTCGATATTATATTCCGAAAGATTTTTAGTGGTCATTTCAAAATATTTATTCTGTTCTGAAGCTTGCTCCTTTCCCCAGTGATGCCGGGATTAAGGATAAATGCTTAAATTTTTATCTTTTCCCCCGGCTTTAGTGCAGGGGGTAGTGTTTTTTAATCCAATTTTGTTCTAACACGGGCTATATAACGATCAATATATCTTCCTTCATTCGATTCCGGATATTTTTCTTTTATCTCCTCATAAAGTGCAAGTGCGTCCTCCAGCTCGTCCATAGACTCCAGAAGATTGGCCGCTTTCATCATGTATATGGGATTTGTAAAGTTATTGTCATTAATGCTGTAAGCATTTTTATAATGTCTTAAAGCCTTTTCAGGTTCGCCCAGTTCCAGACTGGCGTCACCCATGGCTCCCTCAGCTACCGGACCCAAAAGCAGATCGTCTGTTTTGAAATCTTCCAGAAAATACAGTGCGTCTTCATACTGATTGAGATATAAAAAGGAAATACCTGCATAATATTTTGCGAGATTGGCTGATTTTGTCATTCCATAATCATCTATAATATCCAGAAAACCCAGGTAATTGCCGTCACCATTGACAGCGAGATTAAAAGAGTCCTTTTCAAAATAATTCTCAGCCATAAACATCTGTGACTGAGCTTCTTTCTCAAGTGGCTGCAAATAAAATTTCTTAAATCCCAGGTAGGCAATAACAACTATAATAATTATCCCCACAGCATAAGTGATCGGCTTCTGATGCTCTTCAATAAAATGTTCCGTTTTTGTTAATGCACTCTCAAGTTCCTGCAAATTATCAGGTTGTTTGGATTTCTTCTTTGCCATGTCATTTTTTTTCAAAATTGTGCCGCAAAAATAGCTTTTTTTTATTAACCATAAGACAAATGAATGCTTAAATTTGGATATTAATAAATGTTGTCAGGATAATATTTTCCCTAATAAGCTGAAATAATTGATTAGACGGGTTTTTATTTATCCGGTACCTCAGTCGGGAGCTTACTACGATAAAAATATCTCCTGCTGTTTATCAACCGGTGTTTTTTAATTAGTTTTGTATCTGTATATCTGAAAAGGGATCGTAATGAAGTTCTACAATGAATATAGAGGAAATCACTATTAAAAATTATAAGAATCTGAAAGATATTCAGTTATCTTTTTCTTCAAGGCTCAATTGTTTAATTGGCAATAACGGGACAGGAAAAACAAATCTGATGGATGCTGTTTATTATCTTTCCTTTTGTAAAAGTTTTTTTAATGCGACAGATCTGTTGAATATCAATCATGATGAAAATTTTTTCAGGCTTACAGGAACATATAAACGGTTAGATTCCAAAGAAAACATTACATGCACATTGCAAAAAGGACGTAAAAAGCAATTTAAACGCAATTCAAAGATATACAGAAAACTGGCAGAACATATAGGATTGCTTCCGCTGGTGATGATCACACCGGCAGACGTAAATCTGATAATAGGCGGAAGTAACGAGCGGCGTAAGTTTATGGACGGTGTCATCTCCCAGTACGATCAAAATTATCTGAATGATCTGCTTAAATATAACCGTGCACTTATTCAACGGAACAATTTATTAAAGCAATTTGCGAATGAACATTTTTTCGATCTGGAATTATTGACAATATGGGATATACAACTACTTGATTATGGCAAGCGGATTCATGCTGAAAGAAGCAAATTCGTGGAAAGACTTATACCTGTTTTTCAGGAATATTATTCCTTTATTTCTAAAAATAATGAAAAAGTAGGATTGATACATCAATCCGATCTGTATGAAAAAGAATTCAGGAAACTGCTGAATGAATCTCTTTCAAAAGACAGGATGCTGCAATACACAACAACCGGTATTCATAAAGATGATCTTGTTTTCAGTATAGATGAATATCCGATAAAAAAACTGGGATCACAGGGGCAGAATAAAACATTCCTTGTGGCACTGAAAATGGCTCAATTCAATTTTATAAAGGAAATAGCCAATATGAAGCCTATCCTGTTGCTTGACGATATTTTCGATAAACTTGATCGTCAGCGTGTTGAACAGATAATCAAAGTAGTGTCAAATGATCGTTTCGGTCAGATATTTATTACTGATACCAACAGGGAACATCTTGAAGGTATTATCCGGGAAATTGATGCGGATTCCCGGATTTTCCAGGTAAATGCAGGAAACATAAAACCGGTTTTATGAGAAGAAGTAATACACAAACACTCAGTGAGGTTATACGCGAATATGTCCGGGAAATGAAAATGGAAGGCAAACTAAAGGAGGCGGATATTGTTAATTCATGGAAATCACTGATGGGAAAAACTATAGCGCGATATACATCCAATATTTATATATCTAAAGGAATATTGTTTGTAGAGATCAATTCATCTGTAGTGAAAAATGAACTCATTATGCTGCGCGAAGAAATACGTCAACGGCTGAACGAATCGGCAGGGGAGGAGATAATAACTAAAATAGTCTTTAAATAATAGTTACGTGTATAGATTTTAAAGGCAGATTTCATCTCTCCAAATTTTTAAATATTTTAATCAAATAATCTTTGTTGTTTTCAATGAACAGAACATTGTTGTTTGCAAAGTCTTCTTTTGTTGTCCCGGTTCCTTCTCCCCATCTTTCTCTAACCTCATTGAATGCTGTATAAGACAGAATAAAAGCTGACACGGAAACAGAAATGTCTTTTTTTTCTTTGGTTAATTCTATCTGAATTCTTTGTCCCAATTCAGGAGCTGATTCTTTACACCACAATATTTTTGGATTATTAAAGTGATTGTCTCCAAGTAAAATACCTTTTGGGTCAAGAAAATAAATATGTTGCTTATTCTTGTCTACAACCCACAAAATGAAGTCAGGATAAAAAGATGAACTTTCCATGAAAAATCCAATTCCCCTCACTGACAAGTTTCTTAGAACAAACAAATCCTTTCCTTCAAACAATTTGGTTTCCTTTACAAATTCCCGTAAATGCTTCAGGAAATCTCTTTCTCCTTCATTTAAACGGGTTGGAACAGTTTTAATTTCCTTGTATTTTTTTCCGTCTGCATTAGATGCTATTGGCGAATATAAGTGCTTGTCAAAATGTATGGATGGAAGTGTTTTTGTATCATTTTCATACATTTCTTTAACGCTTTTTTCCAATTCCTTTATAAATTCTTCATGTTTTCTTTGTGACTGCTGTATAAGTCAAAAAAGTATTCAGTAAATAATAAAGAAAACCACTGATAGTATTTGAATGAAAAG
>Ga0180433_10005641_pt1 | contig 16800 bp, 17 predicted proteins | sample SS_ome_8_FD_132980 | JGI IMG/M metagenome (GOLD analysis project Ga0180433, IMG submission 132980) | Hypersaline lake sediment archaeal communities from the Salton Sea, California, USA - SS_1_D_1 metaG | ecosystem: Environmental > Aquatic > Non-marine Saline and Alkaline > Hypersaline >... | reverse complement strand
AGTGAAGTAGATAAACTATTTTGGGACAACATTAGTATTGGAGGAGTATTCGGTTATATCTCAGTAGCTACATTTGCAGATAACAACGAAACAGATTGGTTAATAGCGAAAAAGGCAGAAGTTGATAATTGGGCTAGTATCAACGAATCTATGAATGTATTATTTGATGGTTTAGATTTAGTAAACCCAAGTGAAACTAACTTTAGTAGAGTTGTTAAAGAATTAACAGATTATGCTAAGATTGATAAAGAAATGGAAGTTGCTATTAATGTTTATACAGATTATCAAGAGTTCGCACAATTATCTTCTGAAAATGGTTTCGCCTTAAAAGAGAGCTGTATTGGTAGATGGGACTACGCTAACGGAGTTAATAATAGTGACGGTTTTAATTATAGTGACGAAGATTGGAGTTTAGATTATGAAAGAAGTGTTTGGTATAATAACCATAATGTAAATTTAGTTTGTCAACCTTTTATGTCTAGAAACGATACTGACTATATTCCAGGATATGGTACAAACTATTCAAGAGTAGAAGAGATGTTAATTAGAGCAAGAGTTTTAGGTTATGAACATATCGCAGTACCACAAACTCCATTTTTTAGGTTAGCTTATGATACTCATATACTAACTATGGGTGCAAAGTTACAAAGAGAACCTATTTATGATGGAACAACTTTTAGTATGAGATACGAAAATGGTATTGCTTATTATAACAATGAAACTGGAGAAACTTGGTTTGACGATGGAAGAAACTTTAATAGTTTAGATTTTAAGTTCTATTGGTATGAGAATGCATCTTCTCATAATATACAAGTTAATGGATATGATTTAGGAGATTTTTTCCCTAACTTGGGAGCAGGTACTTGGGACTGGGTAGAAGTTATGAGTAACGAAACAATTTTTGATAATGCTCATGGACATTATAGTATAAGAGACGACCATACTGGAACATTTGTAGGATTTGATTATAATTTAGTAGATTATAAATTTAGAAGTTTTCAAGGTGATACATATACATTCCCAATTATATCTGGTAATTACGGAAACTATATGATTGCAGTAGAAGTCAATGATACATTCAAGGTCACAATAGATATGACCGACCAGATAACACAAACTCAATCAAATGTAACAGACTATACAACAGGAGAATTAAGTTCAAGTTATGATTTTAATACAAACATTTATTCTTATTATATAAATACCACAGATACATTTAGAAGATTGGAAGTATATAATGGTAGTAATTGGTTAGTTGCAAGTTCATATACTAACGATTCATCCTGTATTACAGAAAGTCCTACCTTTACTTCTAATAGTATAAATGGATTAAGTGATGTTGGTATGTGTATATACCAAGATGGAGCAGTAACATATGCAAGAACAGATTATACATATCTATCTACCTCAGAATCTTTTAGGATTAATACAGATCAAACTACACCTACTATAACATTCGATTATCCTACAAACGCAGGAACTTATAACGATTATAATGGTAGTATTATTATATCTTTAAGCGAAACTGGAAATTGTAGCTTAAACGATTCAAGTTGGGATAAAGTAACAGATACAACTTTTATTAACAATACAGCTATTCAAGGAGTTTATAATATCAACACAAGTTGTTGGGATACATATGGAAACAATGGAAGTTCTTTACTAACTTTCACTAGCGATTATACAGCACCAACAGTAACTTTGAAAAATACTAGTTTCTCTACTAGTGAAACTCAACCTGAAATATACTTTAATGTAACCGATAATCTAGATACAACTTTAAGTTGTCATTTATACTTTAACGATACTAGCGTTAGTAATGGTAACATTGCAGCCGATACTGATACAAGTTTGAGTCCAGACGTTGCTAAAGATGATGGTAACTATAGTGTATATTTAAATTGTACAGACGATTTAGGTAACGTAGGACAATCAAGCACAATTTATGTGTATATAGATTCTCCTCCTACTATGACTTTAAATTCGCCAATAGATTCTAATATTACTACAAACTCAACAGTAGTTTTTAATTGTACTCCTAGTGACGATACAGGTATAGTTAATGTTAGTCTTTATACTAACCAAACAGGGACTTTCTCTATAAACGAAACTAATACAAGTGCTACGATAGAAGATTATCTATTCACTAAAGAGTTAAGTAATGGAGACTACTTTTGGAACTGTGAAGTTTGTGATGAGTTAGGTAGTTGTGCTTTCGCGACGTCTAACTATACTCTAACAGTTAATGCTAGTGCAGGAGATACAACAGCTCCAACAATAGTAAGAGATTCACAATATCCTCTTGATTTAGATACCAATATCTTTGATGAAGGAACAACCAAACTTAATATTACTATGAATATAACTGATGCAACAGGTGTAAACTATTCAACAGTAAAATTATATTATAAAACTAATATAACAAGTGGAGATAGTTGGTATTTTATAAATGGAACATCGTTTAATTCAGAAAAAACTAAAACTCCAGCAAGTAATGATAGTGTACAATATTTATTTATAATAGACGCAGATTATGTTTATCCACATACAACCCCAAGAGACCATGAAGAGTTTGAATATGAACCACATGAGATACATAACTTTGGTGGAAATAGTGAATGGGTTAAGATGGTTGTAACTAATATAACCGATGTAGATTCTTTTGGCTATTTAGAGTTTATGGCTAATACAAGTGATACAGGAGAAATGGAAATTTGGACTTGTAACTCTTCATATACTACCGGCGACCCTACAATAAGTGATAATTGTGGTTTAATTGTATCTGCACCTGCAACAGCAACATTCAATCATCAACATGGGAACGAATCTTCCCACCAAGTCGCAGGATTTATTGTAAACAATAGCCAAATATCAGGAGTTGGTGTAACTAATACAATGCAATTTTTGGGTTATAGTAAAACAGGTAATTGGGACGCTTATTATATACCAAATTCAACAAGAACAGGAAGTACTCAATATTCTACTAATAAAGGAACTTTCTGGGTAGATGTTAATGGCGGAGATGCTACTTGGGACGCACACGTTCATCAGTTTGAAGTTAATGATACATTTTATTATTATGCAGAAGCGTGTGATATATTAGGTAATTGTGATAATTCAACAATTTATACCGATATTTTACAACTCGGTAATCAACCACCAACAACACCAGAAATAACATACCCAACAGAAGGGACTTATAGCGGATTTATTAACATCACGTGGGAAAGTTCTATGTCTCCTAACGGGTACGATATTGCTTATTATAATATAACTTTAAATTATGTTAATATGACAGTTATACAGGTGTTAAACGATACGACAACTAATTTATACTATAATTGGAATTCAAGCAGTGTAAGCGACGGAGTTTATTTACTCGGTGCTTATGCCGTAGATAGTTTAAATCAATCAAGTAGCGTTTATCACACAGAAAATATTACAATAAATAATACAATAGTTCCTATAGATATGACAGTAATTTATCCTACTAACGATAGTAGCTATAATGACTATACTGGGTATATAAACGTAGAACTTAGTGGTAGCGGAGAAGTATCTTTAAATGATACTAGGTGGGATTTAGTATCTTCTCCAGGCAGTTGTTACGTGGCAGAAAATTCTACAGTATGGGCTTTGAATGGAAGTACATTTTATAATATATCAGAAGATAACGATTTAGATAGTAGATATGACGTAGTTATTAAATCAGACACATTCTCTACAGATACATCTATGCAGTTAAATACGACTAGTGCTTACTCTAGCGGGTATGCTCCGACGTCAGGAGGTTTTGCTGTTAGACCTTCTCTAGAGATTGCTTTTAATAATACTTTAGATAACCCTTATGAATTATGTGTAGAATTTGATACTTTTGGATTTGGCGGTTGTGATGGTACATATACTATTAGATACGATTCAGACGACGACGCTACATACGAAACAACGTATACGACAACCTCATGTTCTTCTCTAGGAGGAGATATTATATACTTGTGTGCTAATATAACTAGTAGGACTGATGTAACAGAAGAAGTTTGCGAAGTTAATACATATTATAGTTTTTTGAATAATACGAATTTACCAGATGCTACTTATTCAATAAATATATCTTATAATAGTACAGGAGGGTATTCTAATAGCGAGTTATTATTTTTTACTTTAGATACTACAGCTCCTACTATATCCGCCCCTGCTAATCAAACTATATATGTAAACGAGTCTTTTGGAGCTCAGTTTAATACTACAGAAACTAGTGGACATACTTGGTATGTTACAGACGGTAATTTTACTATTAACTCAACCGGATATTTAAGCAACGCTACTAACTTAAGTTCAGGAAGTTATGATATTAGTGTATATATAAACGATAGCGTGGGAAATATAAATTCTACTGTATATGGATTAACAGTATTAGCTCTACCTGATATAATACCTCCTAGTATAACTATAAGTTATCCAGAAGAAGGTAGTTATTATAGTACTTATACAGGATATGTACAAACAGAATTAAGCGAGTTAGGTAGCGTATGGTTAAATGATACTAGATGGAATGCAATAGGAAAATGTTATCAAGGATTAGCTAATGAAAGTACTGCTTTAGATGGAAGTTGTAGTTTAAACTATAGTGGAGTTTACAGTAGTTCAATTACAGACGACTGGAGAGACGGAGATTGGGGTACAGGTCAGGTTATAAGTTTAGAAGATTTATATGTAAACTTTACAGCTCCTAACGAAACTTACTACGACGCTTATGTAAAATATGGAGTATTCGATTCAGTAGCGGGAGTTCCTTCAGGAACTATTTACTATTATAATTTTACAGCTAGAATATCAGATTATTGCACAATAACAGATAACTTATATCAATTTAAGATTTATTATTCTAGTTTTGATTTAAAATTAGATTGTTATGATGGAGGGTGGACTAATATAAAAACCTTTGGAGGTTTAGGTAACGAAGGTTTGATAGAAGTTGCTATGGAGTGGGGAATTAATGAAACATCTTCAGGATATATCTATAACGATTTTATCAATAATACTAGTTTACCAGACGGATTATATACTTTAAATGTAAGCTTTAATGATACTAGCGGAAATGATAATAGTACTTTGTTGAATTTTTATTTAGACACTACAGCTCCCACCATATCTGCTCCTGCTAACTTAACTTTATCCGACAGCGACCCTACAGTAGAAGCTCAGATAAATATAACAGACGATTTAAGCGGGGTAGATACTATAACTATAAATGATACTGATTTTAATATAAACCAAAGTGGTTATTTAACTAATGCTACTAGCTTAGGTTTAGGAACTTACCATATACTAGTTACTGCTAATGATACAGCCGGTAATAGCGATAGTATAATATTTGAGGTTGTAGTTTCTGATAACACAGCTCCTACTTTTAGTAATTTCAATGATAACTCTAGTGCTACTTATCCAAACTTAGGAGATATAATATTATTAGAAGCTGATGCAGAAGATTTAAGTAGTAACATAGATACTTGTATATTTAGTGCTAATAAAGGAGGAGGTTATATAGAAGATACACCTATAAGCGTAGGAGCCTCATCTTATTCATTTAGTACAGGATATGATACAACAGGAGCTACTAGTTTGACTGTATTTTGGAGATTGTGGTGTAATGATACAATAGGAAACAGTGCTTATAGTTCAGTTCAGTCATTTTCTATATATAGTAACGATACTCCTACTATAACTTTGAATGACGATAATTTCTTTAATGATACTAGCAATACACTAGTATATGGACTATCGGAAAATGTTTTAAATATAACTTTCTTTAGTTTAGCTAGTAATTTAACTAATGTCACAGTAGATATAGATTGTGAATATAACGGAAGTTTGTATAGTTATGAGAACAATTCTATTGGAGGGAATACTTTAGATTTAATAGAAAATATTAATATAACTAATTACCCTCCTCAAAAATGCGAAGTAAACTTATCAGCTACCAACAGTTTAGTAGGTATAACGGAAGAAACTTATTATTTTTATACTACAGGAATATTTAATACAACAGGAGTGAATACTTTTAATAATATAACTTTTACGGAATATAACATATCTATTGAGACTGTTAGTGGAGATATTAATATAGACACTACATATAACTCTACTGAAATTATATATTTACCCGAAGGTATTTATGATATAGATTTTAGTAGCAGTTATTATTTCCCTCAATCTAATGACGATTATAATTTTAGTAGTATCTATCAACATATAAATTATAGTAGTTTCCAATCTCAAGCTACCTTTAGATTAAATCCTTTTGGAGTAGACTTTTATTTAACTAATTTGACTCTTGAGCTGTGCGATGGAACTGCTTGTTATAATTATTCTTCCGGGAATTCTAGTTATGTTTATACTTACATAAATGCAAGTACTTACAATTATACTTTAGGCAGTGAAGGTTATGAGAATGTTACAGGGACTTTTACTATAGACTTTTTAGATAATATAACAGTAATAGGAGAAAACGCATTTACTGCTAACTTTATACTTTATGATGAAGCTACTGAGGGGTTATTTAATACATCATCTCCTGACGAGATTAAATTCCAACTATTTTGCCCTGATGAAACATACAGTGAAGTGCTAGACTTAAACGGAAGTACTAACTTTAGTTATTATATTAATTGTGATTATATTAAGTTTAAATTCGACTTAGACTATGGTACTGAAGATTATTATAGAACTTTTATCTTATCTCCAGACGAGGCTCAAGACGTAAGGATATATTTAATAGACTTAGCGACTACAACAGCAATTTATACTAATTTCCAAATAGACGACCTATTAAGCGAATATGATAATCCTGGCATTATTATAAATAAAAATATTGGTAATGATACTTACCAAATAACAGGGGATTACGTAGATATAGAGAATAAGATAGGAGCATACCTAATAGAGAACGACGAGTATATAGTAGAGATTATTAGTGATAATGAGCCTGACAGGTTAATGGGTAATTATGGAGCTAACGAGGGCGGAACTAAAATATTAAGAGTATATGATGTTACTATCAATAACCCTAACAGTGCTAGTTGGGTTAATGGAGTTGAGTTTGAAATATTTGTAACTAATTCTACGGGTAATGATACTATATTAGCTTATTATACAGACGATACTAATTTATCTAGTAATATAGCTTTTAATGTATATTTAGATAGCGAGACAGGAACTAATCTATTCTCAGCTACCGGTACAGGAGATACTATTTTTGAATATGAAATACCAACTACTTACGAGAACTCTACCTTAATAGCAAAAATAACTTCAACTCACACAGAAGCAGGAGATTTAGAATACGCTATGAGACTAGAAGGGAATACCGAGAACGATTTAGAAATAATAAATTTCTTCGGAGAAGTTAAAGTAAATTGGTTTATAACTTTATTCCTGAGTGTTATTGCTTTATCAGCAGGACTGGCAACAGGAAATGTAACCGCTTTAGGACTTTTAGGGATATCCGCCTTATTCGTAATGTTCGGGTGGTACGGATTATCTTGGAGTATAATAGGGTTAAGTTTGATAATAACTATACTAAGTCTTTTGAAGACGGAGGAGCGTAGAAGATGAATATGATTTTTAAGTTGATGATATTTAGTATAGTATTGAACGCAGCAGCAGGTATAATGATTAACGCTGTAGTAGATAGTGATGGAGATAAAATATTTAGTGAAACTTGGATGACAGGAGGAGTAAGTTATAATGCTAATTACACAACTACTTTTGAGAGCAATATGGGAGAATATATCAATCCCAATGGAGAGTTAGAAGACCAAGGGGATGCAGGATATAGGATATTAGATATGTTGGGTTTGGGGTTTTTGATTAAATTTAAAAATGTAGTATTTGATTATATGTTTGGGTTTGTTAAAATATTAAGAGCTACATTAGGTGGACTTTTAGACGCTGGAACAGGAGATACTACTGTTAGCAACGTAGTATTTGGAACTCTTCAATCTATTATATTTGTGGGGTATGTTTTAGGAATATATATGTTATTCACCGGAAAAGATATTGGAGGGGGAAGTAATTAATGGCTAATGCAACTGGATGGACTGAGTTATACAGAGGGGATTTAGTTTCTGCAGTATTTACTTTATTCGATACTGCCTTATTGGGATGGATGGTAGCAATATTATTTTTCGTCTATCAATTTATGCTATATTTAAAAACAAGGAATGCAACTATTTGCTTCGTTACTGGATTAATGTTCGTATCTTTATATGCAACGTCAATATTTGTAAAATCAGCATCAGTTCATATAATGTTTTTGATATTAGTATTTGAACTAGCGGGAATATTATACGCACTACTTTGGAAATGAGAAAGCGAAGAGTAACCACAAATAATAGAAATTTATGTAATAAGATTAATAGTCTTAACTTTATCCCTGAGGTAGTGATAAGAGACGTAGACACTAAGAATATTAAAAGGCTACTTACTTTTATTAATAAGAAAAATAAAGTCTTAGAGATAGAAAAAATAGGTGAATATCATATAGTAAGGAAGTTAAAGCCTTTAGATTTTAATATATATTTTAATAAGAATAAGTAGTCAAAAAGAAATATATATTTAAATGATTCGAGGTTATAGGGGTATATAAAGATTAAAATAACATTATAAGGAGGAAAAAATAAAATGTTTATGGAAATAGCAATTGGTGCAATTGGAATTGGAGTTATCTTGATGGTAGGTTATGTTATAGTGTCTCAAATAAGAGGAGCATTACCAGATTCTTCAACAGTTAGTATAGCAAATCCATGCTATGGTCTTGTAGGTACTAATACTACAGGAGATTGTGTAGGAACTTATACTAATGTAACTGTAACAGATTATACAGCTACAGCGTGCGGAACTACAAATTTAACTGGATTTAACAGTTCTGCTTTTGTAGACTGTCCAAACGTAGGATATACATCAGGTACAACATCAGTTCAAGCTACAGTATTCGCAGGATTCGGGCTTATCGCAGTAGGAATCATAGTACTAGCAGCTTTTGGATTAATATCAATATTTAAATAGGAGGAATAGAAAATGTTTATGGAAATAGCAATCGGTGCAATCGGAATCGGCGTTGTTTTGATGGTAGGTTATCTAGTTATAGCTCAAGTTAGAACTGCATTAGTAGGAAACGGAGACCCAACAATACAAGTATGGAATGGTACAGCGTATGTGTCTCAATCAATAAACGCTACAGCAGGAATGTCAGCGACTCAAACAACTGTATTCGCAGGATTCGGACTTATCTCAGTAGGAATCATAGTACTAGCAGCTTTCGGACTAGTAAGTATATTCAAATAAAAAAATAATGGAGGAATGCCAAAATGTTTATGGAAATAGCAATCGGTGCAATCGGAATCGGTGTTGTTTTAATGGTAGGTTATCTAGTTATAGCTCAGGTTAGAGCTGCTCTACCAACTACAACAGACGGAAACGTAACTGCAGGTATGGCTTCAACTCAGTCAACAGTTTTTGCTGGGTTTGGACTTATCGCTGTTGGTATAATTGTACTAGCTGCTTTCGGACTAGTTAGTATCTTCAAGTAAGAAGGCACTAGCTTTAGGACTAGGGGGAGAAATTCCCTCTTAATTTTTCTTTTTTTGTTTTTAGAAAACTTTATATATAAGATAATCTTACCTATTTACTATGATACTGGAAATGTTTATTTTATTCGAAATTATTATGTTAGTATTTTTCGGAGTTTCGTTCTATACTAAACAAGAAGTTATGTGGGTAGTTACTTTGGTATTGAGTGGAGCATTGATGTATAGTTCTTGGGGAGTTTCAAGAATAGTTTATGCATATAATTCTACTCTTTCAGCCTATGTATCGACGGAAGTATTTTATAGTTACCCTGTAATATCAGCTATAAATCTTATTTTCTTAGCTTTAAGTATAATATTCGGAATATACGACTTATTCGATAAATATGGGAATAAGTTTGCTAGTTAAAAGGAGAAATAATAATGAGGGACATGACTAGAGCTTTTACAGTAGTAAGAGGGACAACTTTACTTACAATAGTTTTATTCTTATTAGTAGGATGTAGTTCTGAATTACCTCCTATAGAAGTAGCAGGAGCTACTACAACTACTTATTCTGAAAGCGTTTGTTATCCAGAAGGGTTTAATAAAACTCAATCTTTTTTCGACTCTGGAGGAGTTTTTTCTTATACAAATGAAGAAGGGTTAGATAGAGATGTCACAATATATGATAATTCTATAGATGGGAATAGTACTTTAGGTATACTAGATACTTTGTCTACTAATAGAGGGATAGGAATATTAGATGTAGAATTTTCTGGGTGGCAGGGGTCAAAGGTTTTTGAGAAGAATACTACTGATAGTTTGACTATAAACTCTACTTCCGCAGGTTTAGAGGATTATACATATACAGTTATAACAACAGACTCTAGTTTTAATGTAGATACTAAAATAGGTATAAATGTTACATTAGGAGTATTTTCAGGAGATTATTGTGGAATATATAGAAATATAGGGAGTACCTCAGGGTTTGCTATGGAAGAACCTTTTAAGGTTGTATCTACACAATTAATTAGCGATACTCTTTTAATATGTAGTAGGTATAAAGACGCAGGGTTTGCAGACTGTAGTACTTCTGAAATGGCTTTCGACCCAGGAAATGATGGTACTTACGAAGTATTTTTGCCTACACATAATTGTAGTCAGTCCGGAGGGTATATATCTATTTGTGGAATAGAGACGGATTTAAAGATAGATTTAGATACGTCTCCAATAAATACTTTCGATATAAATGTAAACGGAACTCTATCTAACGACGTTCTACTTTGTGGGGAAGTTAATAATAGCGGAATAGATAATTGTAGTGAAGGTAATTTTAATCTAGGTTACGATACTAATAATGATGGAGATTATGAAACTATATATAGTTCGTATAGTTGTGAAGATAATGGAGATATAAGTAGGGTTTGTGGTTATGTAGACGACTTCTACACTAGCGAAATACCCCCTTTTTGTAACTTCACAGCTAATGTAACTGTTTTGAATAGTACAGAGGTTATACTAAGATGAATGAAGAAAGAGAAGACATGAGAGTAGAGCAGGAAGAAGGCAGTCTACCTTTAGGTATGGATAGATTACCTCCAGAAAGGAGAGCTATGGGTTTCGATGGAAGACCTTTAGGAGCAGATGATTTCAGTCTTGGTCCACCAAGACCACCAGGAGAAGGCAGACCTCAAAATCCTTTTGAGGATGAAAGATTTTCTGCTGTACCTATGCCAGATACTCCTATTCACGGTGGTTTCAATATGGCTGAGATGTTGGTAAACGACGACGAAGTACCAAAACCATTAAAGAAAAAGTATTGGAACGTATTTCATAAAGATAATGTATTGACTTTCTTAGACGAGAACAGAAAAGCAAGTAAATTACTTAATTTTGATATAATGAAGATAGATATACTAAACTCTACTCCTTATTATGAGTATGATTTTAAGAAAGAGTTAGAGTTTACTGTTCTAAGAAATGCTTTTGAAACTAAACTAGATAGAGCTATGGGATTCAAAGGTGGAAACCAGAAGAACGAGAGGATAGTACTTCAATCTCAATTTACAGAGTCTAGAAGTGTAGTAGAACAACCGCAACAACAAATGGGACAACAAAACGGATTTTTCAAACGTCTTTTGGGACGTAGATAGGAGGGGAAAATGGCATTAGATGCAGTATTAAATAATATATATTTATGGATTATTTTAGCTTTAGTTTTTATGTGTTTATTCGGGTTAATGATAATCTTATTAGTAATTCTAGGAAAGAAGACACACGCAATAATAGAGTTTAAAGCTTGGATGAGTGGTAAACCTATCGCTCTATTTTTCCAAGAGAATAGATACTGCGAATGGAAACCTGTTAAGGTAGAAGCAGGTATAATTCAAGATAAGAAGTATGGAGCTTTCATAGTAAATGAACGAGCTACATACGTCGATAAAACTACAAAAAATATCTTGATACCTTTCGATTCTCAATTCGCAGCAAGCTTGAATGTAAGGTCAGCTAAGCTAATAGAAGACCTACAATTTTTAGCTAAAGACGAGGAAGAATTAAAAGCTTTAAGAGTAGCTATTGCAGAGAATAATATAGAAGAAAACGAGACGATAAGTGCTTTGAAAACTAGTATCCATTTCGGAGCTATAAAGTCTATGATGACTGCTTTGATTCCTCATAATATAAACGCTAAAATAGAGAAGGTTATAGCTTCTAGGATGAAGAGCTATGGTAACGTAAATGTAAACCAAGTAATCCTTATCTTTGTAGCGATATTTGGGGCGATAATACTGGGTGGAATTATAGCTAAAAATATGATGGGATGAGGCTTAAAAAACTCATTAGAGGGTTTATATGAATAAACAGAAGTTATCAGTAAAGTTAAATAACACACCTATAAGTACTTCTCTAGCTTATAGCTCTGTAAATTCTGAATTAAACAAAGGAGAAATTCTTAGTGTTCAGAATAAAGTACTGGCTGATAACAACCTCGAAGAGAACTTACAGTCTCGCAAGACTGGACAGAACTTGAGAGTTTCTGTTATAAATATGCGAAATGAGCCTTTAATGCCAACAACTCCCAGAAAAGCAAGAATATTAGTTAAAAGAGGAGAAGCTTCCGTACAAAATAGAACTCCTTTTGTAATAAAGTTAAAATATGTTACAGGAGAGTCAAAACAACCTTTAACATTAGGTATAGATTCTGGGTATAAATATGTAGGTTTAAGTATTATAAGCTCTACAGAAGAGGTATTTAGTGGGACTTTAACTCTATTAGAAAGAATATCTAGTAGAATATCTTCAAAAAGAATGTATAGAAGGCTAAGACGTAGTAGGTTATGGTATAGAGAGTCTAGATATAATAATAGAAAAAATATGAAAGGTAAGTTTGCACCGAGTATTCAACATAAATATGAAACATATTTAAAAATAGTAAAATTACTAAAAAGTTATTTTCCTATAGTTAATATAAATATAGAAATAAGTTCTTTTGATATAAACAAGTTAAAAAATCTAAAAATTAAAAATATAAAATATAAACAAGGATACTTAGAAAAAGGATATTTAATAAGAAATTATTTATTGGAGAAGTTTAATAGAAGGTGTGTTTACTGTAATAAACCTTCAAAAACTTTAGAAGTAGAACATATAATACCTAAATCTAGAGGGGGAACTAATAGTTTAGATAACTTAGCTATAGCTTGTACAAAATGTAACAGGTTAAAAGGTAGTAAAACAGCGGAAGAGTTTGGATTTAAGTCTATTCAAGAACAAGCGTCTACTTTTTATAAATCAGAAGCGTTTTTTAATAATGTAAAAAAACTATTAATGAGAGAATTAAAAGCTAAAGAGACATTTGGATATATAACCAAGTATATGAGAATAAAGTATAACATACAAAAAAGTCATATTAACGACGCTTTTATCATAGCAGGAGGTTTAAACCAAAAAAGATGTATGTCTTATAATATAAAACAAACTAGGAGAAATAATAGAAAGTTGCAAATGAGTAGAAGAGGTTTAGGTATTTTAGTAAGAAAGAAGAGATATAAATTCCAAAAAGATAATTTAGTTTTATATAATAATAAAGAAGTCTATACTATTCTAGGCACTAGAAATTATGGTAGACAAATAATAATAGAAGATAAGACAATAAACTCTAAAAAAACTAAAATAATTTGTTACAATAATAGTTTTTTATTTTCGCCATCATATAACAATGGAGTTGAGGTATAAATAAATGGCTGCTCCTGCTACGAATTATAATTTTAACTCTTTTCAGGAGATAAAGTCTCACTCTGCTGTATTGTATAACGAGAGGTTAGCTATTCTGTTCTATATGCTAGACCTTCATGGTATAGATATGAATACCTTTCCTACAGTAGAAATAGCTATGAAATTCAGAGGAGTTCTTCGTCAAATCTATAAGAACATAAGATGTTTAGTAAGAAACAATCCTGTGATGAGAAGTACCCTAAAATTAGATACAAAAGATAGGGGTATATACGTTACTGACATGGCTATAGGTAATATAGATAAGATGGTAAACTATTGTAATCTATATGGTTATACTGAAAAAAGACTATACATAATAGTAGAAGAGCTGAATAGGATGGAGATTATGATTAGAGATGTTCTGCAATATTATCATTATTTCGTTAGACCCGACTTCCGTCAAAAACCAGACATAGACCTAGCTACTTCAAAATATAAAGAGATGGCTGACGAGAAGACTGTAGAAGAGTTGAGAGAGATAGTAGGAAGGATAAATAACGTAGACTTTGACGAGCTAGGAAGTAAAAGGATAAGCCTAAATCCTAACGATGATGTAGAATACGACCCTATTGTAGACGACGAAGATATGAAAGAAGAGCTAGATGTTAGTGAAGAAGGGATAGATATAGAGAAAGAAGTGAATGAAGGGAATATACATAACTCAAACAAAGATAACGAACTAGACGAAGACGACCCTTACACTTAGCTTTTGTTTTAGTCTAAATTAAAATTAAAATCCTATCTAAAATAGAAAATTATAAAAAGTTTGTAGGTATATGATATAATATGGCTATATTTAAAGACTGTTTAGACTTGCCTTTATTTTTAAATTATTTAGAGGAGAGAAAGTTTCTTAAAGAGTCAACTTTATACGTTTATCGCTATTCTTTAATGGCTTTCCTTAGAACTAACCCTAAACTAGACAAGGTAGAGGACTATAATAAGTATATTGTAGAGAAGTGTGTTAAACATAGGAGTTTTTGTTCTTACAGAGTTTTACGTCATTTCATAAAATGGAAAATTAAAGATAGAGATTTAAGAGGTAAGATTTTTGATAATCTAATAGTACCTCCAGAACCTCAAAATATAATAAGGACTAGAGTTTCTTTAGATGAAGATAAGTTGTTAGAGATACTAAATAGTATAGAAACTCCTCTACATAAAGTATTAACTTTAGTAATGCTTCAAACTGGCATAAGAGTCGGAGATATAATGAGGTTAAAGAAAGGTAAGATAAAGAACGAAACTTACAAAAACCAAGTGGTGATGAGGTTAGAACTCACGGGCAAGGGAGGTAAATTAAACAATGTTTTCGTATTCGATACCTTGACCCAAGAAATAATTTTAGACTATATAACTAGGTTTGATATAGATGACGAGTATTATTTTATGGATAGAAAAAATGTAACTTTAATGCAAAATGGTAGAGAGAAGGTTTATACTAATTATCAAGTTTATAAATCTTGTTACTCTACTTACATGAAAGATTTAAAGAAAGCTTTGATAACTAATGGAGTTTCTTATGACGATTTTGCAGCTCATGACTTCAGAAGAGCATTTGCTAAGAAACTGTGGGAGTGGAAAAACGATATATTAGTAGTACAAAGAGGGCTAAACCACGCAAGAATAGAGACTACTGCGAAATATTTACGAAAAGCAGGGCTTCAGAATATAGATATTTTCGAAGGAATCCAGAAAATTTAGAGTCAGGAAGAAATATATATATAAATGGAGAAGAGATATAGTTATATACAATGGTAGAATTAAAGAATTTAGTTAAATCTAAATATATAAACACTAGGTATCTTTTGAATAAACTATATGATGGCGAATCAATAACTATACCTAGTAAGGATAGCTACCGTCTGGGGAGGAAAAGAAGATGAAAAAGAATAGTTTAGTTAAAGATGCTAAAGATACTATGAAAGTAGGAACTTTAACAATGGTAGGAGGCTCGGCTTTAGGAAGCATCGGGGCTGTTTCTGGAATGCCTGTTCCGGCAGCTGCTACCGCAGGGTTAAATTTAGTTAATGTAGGGCAACTTTCAAAAACAAGTATGAATCTCTTAAAGAATTTTAAATTTAAATAAATCTAAGAGGAGGAAAAACAATGGGAAAAGCAACTAAAATCGTAGAAAACATCTGCGACTGTAAAAAGAAAAAAGAAAAAGCAAAAAAGATTGTTGAGAATATAATATAAAATGAAATTAACAACAGAAAAATACAAAGGAATAGCTATCCTAGTTACCAAAAATATTGTTGGTAATAATCACCAAGTTGTAGCTAAAGCAAAAATCAGAGGCATGGTCGGTGAAGGGAGAGCTGCTACTAAACCAGAAGCAGTAGATAAAGTTAAAAAGTGGATTGATAGAATAGTTTAAATCTAACCATTAACTTTATATATTTTTTTAATTTTACTAGATTATAAACTATTTGGAGGAACAAAATGGAATTTTATGACGTAAAAACAAAGAAAAAATTTAAAACTGATAAATTTAAAGTGGTAACTAAATCAGGCAGAAATTTCGCAGTAGCTAAATCTCCTGCAGGAACTCACGAATGTTGGAGAGTTTTAAGTAAAGCAGACGCAGCTAAGTTTAAAAAATAAACCTTTTTCTTTTTTTTCATCTATTTTAACTTATTTTCATTCGTTCTAAGCTATCTCAGAAGTAAAAGGATAGATAATATTAAAGAAAAAATAAGCCCTGAGAGGGGATGAAAAATTATTCTTCATAAGTTATATTTTCTTCATATAGAATTGGTAAACTAGGGAATTTTTCTCTAGTCATTTCATAAGACTTGATTATTTTATATGCTAAAAAATTAGAATATTTTTCTCCATCTAGCCCTTCCGCAGAGGGGAAACTAGCATAAGCTTCTAAATAGTACTCAAAAGCTTGTGAGTCAATACTTGCTATTGTTTTTATTATTTCTGTTCTTTCTTCATGTATATTATT
>Ga0180433_10005640_pt1 | contig 16803 bp, 18 predicted proteins | sample SS_ome_8_FD_132980 | JGI IMG/M metagenome (GOLD analysis project Ga0180433, IMG submission 132980) | Hypersaline lake sediment archaeal communities from the Salton Sea, California, USA - SS_1_D_1 metaG | ecosystem: Environmental > Aquatic > Non-marine Saline and Alkaline > Hypersaline >... | reverse complement strand
TTAAACAATCCAGTATCTCTCAAAGATGTGTTGCTTAAATCACCAGCAAGATTGACCATTCGATTATGTAACTCATGAAGTCCAGAAGAATCCGAAGTCATCTGCGACAACCTCACCGAGCAAGTGTTCTCCGCCCCAAGAAATTCCTTTATCAAACTCAAAGTCTTCCCCTTCCCATTTCTTCCATCCCCAACAAACATAAAAGCCTTCTCAATAAAATAATCTTTATGAAGACTAAACCCAATCAACTCATACAAAACTTTCTTATCATCTCTTTCTTTCAAAACATCCTCTAAGAATTGATCCACCGCATCACATTCTGCCAAAGGATCATAGTCAACCGGAAGTTTATTAAAGAAGATTTTTTCAGCAGTATGTTCTACCAACTCCTTAGTCTTCAAATTCAAGATACCATTTTGAACACAAATCTCATCAAGATACATCGTATCAAAAAATTTATCCGAATCAATCATCGTGTCGGCCTCAATCTTTGCAATAACTTTATTGGCTCTTTGTGGTGTGTATGAGTGTTCTAAAAATTTTCTAACTGTTTCTTTAATCCTACTCGCACCATTAGGAATATAAACACCATCATCATAAATCCAAACTTCACTTTTTACATCGTCTCTAGTTGTGTAGATGTTATTGTTGTCCTCGATATATTTACAAATTCTTTCCGTTGCGTGTTCTTCTCTTCTTGTTATAATGTCTTGGAGGACTTGCTTTTGAATATCGAAAAACTCTCCATCCTCAACAGTCTTAAAATCACCAGCAAATTTATGCCACTTACTCGCACCACAAGAACATTTTCCTGGAAGAACATTACCTTCCGTCTTCATAATAGAACCACACTTCAAACATTCATAAGTCGACATCAACTTCTCTTCCATTAGAAAAAATAACCTCCCCATCTAATTTTTCAAAAACTTTATTCTGCTGCCTTTCTAATTTTTCTTCTAACTCCCAGGGCATCATTCTAACCTTTCCTCCTGCACCATCCGAAAGGCCGGAACCAATATCTCGTTTGGTATCTCTCTTAGTTTAGAATATAATTCCTCGATAGATAATTCAAAAGGGATCCTTTGTTTCATCCAGAAACCTCCTCAATAGAAATCACAAAATCAAAATTAATGAAAACCATCTTTCCATTAATATCTCGGATTCGAATATAATTTTCTCCTTCACTTAAAACTTTACCTTTATAATAAAAACCATTCTTTAAAGAAACCTTCACCACTTTATTCAACCAATCATTCATACCCAAATAATAAAACCTTTTCTTTAAATAATTTTCCTAGAATTATAAAGTAGTAAATAAATAAATAAATAAAAAGATTAATAAAAGAATAACAAACCAACCAAAGTAACCAGCAATAAATATTTTCATAGCAGACCAATAAGATATTGAGAAACAAACTTCTTCCCCAACCTCATCAATAAATTTTATTTTCATTTCTTCTTCCTTCTTCTCGTCGGTGATTTTCTTCTCACCACCTTCTTCCTTCTCTTCACAACTTTTCTCTTTACCGGTTTTCTCCTAACCTTCTTCTTTTTCCTCAACCTAGCTGCTTGTAACCTCTCTCCTTTTGTGTCTTGGAAGTACTTCCTCTTTTCAATAAATCCATTGACAAGCTGTTTTTTCTTACCATGTTTTATTCTATAAGCCCTCACCTTCTTCTTCGCTTTAGAGTAGTATCCGCTTATCTTCTTAGGTGGAGCCGTGACAGTCTTTGCTTTTCCTAGAGGAATAAATAAAGCAGTCTTTGCCAGATTGTTATCAATAGAATATACCGCCAAATCTCTTGCATGATTAATCTTCAATGGCTTAGGATAAAGCCTCACAAACTTCCCCCTCTTCTTCGTCACGACATAATAAGTTTGAACGGCCTTTGACAATTTCTTTTTTGAATATCCTTTTAACCTTAAAACAACCGGCTTCCTAACTGTTTTCTTTGGTCTGCCGGGCTTTCTTGGAACTGGTCTTTTTAGAGTTCCCTTCCTGGTGCCCGGCTTTCTAGGTGTAGGCTTTCTAGGAGTTGCCTTCCTTACGACCTTCTTTCTAATTGGTTTTTTTCTAACAGGCTTTTTCCTAGGAGTTAGTTTTCTTTTTCTAGCAACTTTCTTTCGAGTTGCTTTTCTTCTAACTCCTACTCTTCCAGACCTAAACGAAGCGACAACAACACCTCTCCCCCTAACTCTTAACACAGGGAGATTTGGTTTTTCCATTGCTGGTAGTCTTCTTATCTCTGGTGTCTCAACCTTAACTCTTCTCCCCAGTTTCTTGGACATACTTTTTTCTAATGACACCAGCCTAGCCTTTGTTAGTTTACCAGCATGAGCCAACTTCATTTCCTTAAGGATTGCTTTAGTTGGCTGGAACACTTCTGCTAGAACAAAATCAACCTTAACTCCGTCGATGTATGCGAAACCAACTTTCTTAATCCTCTTGATTAATTCCCCTGGCGCAAGTGTGACTTCTAATTCTATACCGCCTTTGTAAATTGTGGAACCAATAGGTTTGAACTTACCACTCCCAGTTTTAATTTGCCAGGCTATCAATCTATTGGTTTCTGTTTTATTCAACTTCCTCCCAGCTTTCAATTTTCTTTTAACATCCAATAGTGATTTTGGAAAGTTTGCAACCTTTGCGTTTTCGAATATCAAAACTTGTGGTCTACCTTTTTTTTGCCATAAAGCAAAGTTCCCCCTTAAGATATCTCTAAGGTTTGCATACTTCTTTTTAGTGATTCCCAGTCTACTTACCCTTAATCCTTTAGCCGGATCAGCATATAAACTTCTTTCTAGAAGTGTGGTATTTGGAGCAACATTCTTTTGAAGCCATGCATTTATCCTAACTATTTCTTTAAAGCTTAATTTTCTACCTTCATCAAATTTCTTTAATGTCGACTTAATGCTCGAAGGGAAGTTCTGTTCTCCAGGAATTGGTTTTCTAACAACAGCCTTTCTCCTTATCAAAGAAGTTAATCTATTGGCTGCTGCATTAACAGCCTTCACACTTTGTCCAGCCAATCCAACTTGCTTAGACAAAGGAGTGGCTCCAGTCTTAACAGTTTGGCTTATCAGATTAAGCTTAGGCTTTCCTCTAAATACCCATTGCCCATTCTTCAAACGAACATACTTAGGACTTAACTTTGATAATCCTCTAAGAGAACTTTTTGCTCCCAAACTAATACCTTTGAAAGCACCAGCGACGGCAGCATACTCAACAGCTACTTGCAAAGCTTGACCTTGCCCACTTCTTACACGATTAATATCTGATTTCACACCCTTGATGACTGCCGGTGGTAAACTCTTAAGTGTTGTAATTGGATTGGCTTTCAAGTTCTTGGCCAACGCAACAGAACCATAACCTAAATCTACAATCGTAGTAAAGATAATCTTGGAAATTATATTAGAAACTCTCTTGTAATTTGCAGCAACACTTTTCTCCAATCTCTTTTTCTCAACCCTCTCTTGTAATGTCAAATTCTTTTTTCTTTGGAGGGTTGCTAATCTTGTTAACTCCTTGCTCCTTGCTCCAGATTCTAATGCTCTAATATCTTTCCTAACATCAGCCTTGAAATCTGCGTTGATTTGTCGAAGCCTATTAGCTTCCTTCTTGCTTTGCTTTGTTTCAGCAGCCCTAGCAGCAGCCTGTTTAAAATTAAATGTTGGTTTTACGTTAGTTATGTCTTTGTTATATTGTGCTATACCAGCCTCGGTATACCGATAAGATTTTTTAGTATCAAAAGATCTGAATCCGACTACGTTTCTAGAAGAATCTGTGATAGGTCGTAATTTGAAATTTTGCAATTGTCTTCTTATATTATCATTAGCTTCTATCCTTCTCTTCTCAACATCGTTTCTCACCTTGTTTACATATCTTAATGCTATAGCATTTTTCTGTGCTTGGGTTTTAGCTGCTGCTATTGCTTTCTCCGCAGCAAGTTTCTCCGCAGCAATTCTTTGTCTCTCCGCAGCCTCCCTTGCCTTCGCCTCTGCCTCAATTTGCTTTTGTGCTGAAGAAGTTCCCCCACTCCTAGAACTCCGTCGAGAGCTTGATCGTGATTTCTTAGTTTTTTTAGAAGCAATCTTATCTGGGATGACATATTTGGGTGCAATCTTTTTAAGTTTAGCCTCACCTTCTTGTTTGGCTTTTTCTATTATTCTCTGAAAGTTACTAACCATTGTTTTTAATAGTAATTACTACTATTTAAAGATTTCTTAAATTGGGAAAAAGTGTCTAAGAATAAAAAACCAAACTAAAAAAGCAATAATGACAAAAGTCAAAACATTTACCAGCACTTTTTTAATTAAGTCACCCAACCAACTTGTCATTTTGAAGGTTCTGGGCATTTATATTTTTAGAAGGATCAAGAGTAATATTAATTGGTTCTCCTCGGTAAACATTGACTGCTTCTTGAGTACAAACACACTCCCAATTATTATGGACATAACCACATCTATCTCGTATCTGTTTTTTGATTTGCCAATCTTGATAAAAATACATATTAATTCCAATAAGAAGTCCGATTATAAAAATCCCCTCAATAAACAAAATTAGTTTTCTGTATTTTGTAAACATCCTATATCCATCACTTCTTTGTATTTTGTTGTCTAAAGTATTACACTTCATAATAAATCATGAACAGTAAATTATTTAAATGTTTTTATTTATTTATTTTTAATAATCTTTTGTGGAAAGATTATAGGGTTGTAAGTAGTAAGACTTGAATTAACTCTCGAGAAATATTCAAGTGTATGATCCCCGAGTGTTCACCCATAAAGAACACTACCACGACGGAAAACTTACACCTCCGCCAGGCGATGCCTCGTGCATATAAGTCCTGGCATTATATTTAAAATGGCCAAGAAAAGAAAAGAGGAAATCTATGTATAACAAATTTAAGGTTCGAACAGTCTACCCCGATAGGGATGCCAAACTATTCTGGCACTTTTGCTTATCACAAAAAGCGCTAACCAAAGCATTAAGACAAAGACTTATCGAGGACAAAGACGCAACAGTTCTTGTCACCGGATCAACCGGAAGTGGCAAATCAACAAAAGTTGGGAAGTTATGTTTCAATCATTTTGAACATATGGAGAATCCTCGTAAACCTGGCGAGATGATGTTCAGCGACAATAACTTTATAGTAGATCCAGAGATGTGGGCTGCTCGTATGATTCAAGATGCTGGTAATGTTATTTGGGTTGATGAGGCTAGAGACGGAATTTCGTCGAAGGCATGGAACTCTGCAATTAACAAAACAATCGTAGGACGTAAGAACAAGAATAGAAAGCGAGGAATCATATCCTTCATCCTTTTACCATTTGAAAAAGAGGTGGATAAATCATTCTTAAGTCATGTCACTATGTGGATATGGGTAAAGAACAGGGACGTGGCCGAGGTGTATGTAGCAAACAATTCTCGGAAGGGTGGCGAGGGGTTAAGTGTTCAGAGGATTATCGAGAGGGAGAAGAAGTGGTTTAAGGAAAACCCGAAGCGGAGAGTTTGCACCCCAATCATCCACCCCGAGTTCATCGGGTTATTAGCCATAGGCAATTGGAGAAAGAATGAGAGAAAAAGATATGATGCTCTCGTCGACAAACATCACGCAACCGGTAAACTCACCGACGACGAAGAAGCCAAGTTTGCTCCCCAACTAGATAAGAAACAAATCGAGGCGATGGTACCGAAAGCTCTCGACGACGTCGAGGCTGGTAAGGTTAAAGACAAAAGAGAGTTGTGGGAAAGATTAAAAAAAGAAACCAGCCTCGAGGACGAAGTTCTCATTAGATATTTGAACCGTAACTTAAAGATCCGTGGTTTCAAGAACTTCGCATCATTTGAATTTTGAATCCGTTCGTTTTGTGGGGTGCGAACGGATTTCTTTTAAAATTATATTATCATGAGGGTACTAATTCGGTTAACCGAATAACTTTACTCCTTAATCCAACAAATGTACCTTTGTTGGAAACATTTAAAAACAATTGAGGCCTTGGATTTGAATGGATGGTTTAGATCAAGAATATATACAACTAACCCCAGAGCTATATCAGAAATGCCTGGACTTCATGAGCCAAAGGAAACTAAGTGAGAGGACTAAAGACCTCTACACCAAAGAACTAGATAGGATATTCAATTATCCTCAATTAACTCAAGCCCAATATAGTAGAATTTATTCCAAGGGAAACTTTAACCTTGCGATTCTTAAATTAATATTAGACACTTGCAAACATAACGACATCCCTATTTATAATTACAAAGCTATCAAGCCAGTTAGAAAGAGAAGACCTATCCCTCAAACATGGAGCGAGAATCAAATATTAAGATTGGCAGAAGAAATTGAGGATTATGGATTGCTTGTCCTCTGCTCCTATTATATAGGTGCCGGTCTTCGATTCTCTTCTGCCATCATGTTGTCATGGGAAGACTTTGATTGGGAGGATTGGGTTAAGGACAAATCTAAGAATGGGAAAGTTTTCATTAGAGCCAAGGGTAAGAAAGAAGCTAAGTTAATTGTTGATAGAATTTTAATGCAAAAACTTCATGATATTGCTGCAAGAGATGGGAAATTGTTTTTAGATATTCCCTACAAAAATAGGGTGGAGGATAAGTACCTTTTTATCAAAAAAGTTGATGAGGAGGCTCTTATGACCGTCTTCCGTCGACGAAATTTCGATAAAATGTTGGAAAATGACCAAAATAAGATAAATGTCCAGGATCGTGTCAAAAACGAGATTGTTAAGAAGAAACACTATCTTGTTGATTACAAACTCAAAAAACTAAACCACTTGTTTGGAAAGAAGATTAAGTTCCATTCAATTCGACATTCCCGAGCCACAAACCTTTTAAGAAAGGGGGTGAGCCTTGTCACAATTCAAAAACAATTGATGCACTCCTCACTTACTACTACTCAACTTTATCTTAATTTGATTGATGTAGATATGGAACAAGAACTTGAGAATAAATTATGATTCATATAAAATTAGGCAGGATACCCAAGCCTTTTAAGGTTGGGAGGAATGCCGTGCTTGGTTGCACAAGTCTATTCATCTGCTTTCTCCGAGTTTAGTTTAAATTTAAATAATTTTTCCACCTTATCCATATTGCCACCATTAGTTCCGTTTGATATTTGAGTATTTGTTTTTACTTCTATTATACATTCAAAATCTTCAGGTGCGTTATATTCTGAAATAAAAACGGTATGCCCTTTTTTCGTCATCTCTCTACACCATTCCCAGAATTTGTTATGGTCAAAATCATCTTTATATTTTGTAGTGGATTGATATGGTGGGTCACAATAAATAAGACTATTATTTGGATAATTAATCTTGTCGTATTCTAAATTTAGAAATGTAACACCCATTATTTTATCTTTTTGTTTTAATATACTATTCCTGCTTTCTGTTTGATGGTTTGGTAATCTACCATTCTTTAATCTTCTATTCTCCTTATAATCATTAATCCATCCACCAAACCATTTTCCGCCATAAGAACAACAAATACCAGCCCAAAGTGTCATAACCCAATTTTCTTCTTTATTATTTTTAATTTTATAATACTCTTCTTTTGTTATATGTTTTGGTGGGATGAATCCGTTTTGTATTGCTTTCCAAAACATTATAAGATATTTGTTTATATCATTACCTATTCTCTCTCCACCTACTTTATCAATCATATTACAACCACCTACAAATGGCTCAACATAAACTTGATTTTCTTTTCTATCCTTTAGAATAATTGGGAGGATGTGTTTTGCTATCCTTCTTTTGCTACCCATATATTTCACTTTACCAACTTCCCTATTTTTAGTTGACCTTTGAGTTCTTTCGGACACTCATAAATATCATACTCAAAAACTTTCTTCCCTTCTTGCTCGTTAATATATCGCTTAACTGATTCTTGACTTACGTGTCCTGCACTTCCACAATAATAACCATCAGCCCAAAGAGAACTAAAACCCTTTCCGACTTTTCTTGGAAAATTCAAATATCTAATATCTTTGAAAATTAATCTTAATTGTCGTGAGGTATTACCTTTAATCTGTGCTACAATTTTATAAGGAGTGTGAGTTGGTTTTGCTCCAACGAATAAATGCACGTGGTCGGGCATAATTTCTAAAGCTAATAAGTCTAACTTCAAATCCTCACATTGTCCTCTTATGATTGTTTCTAATGTTTCTTTTATCTTATCGTCTATCAAGACTTTTTTTCGGTATTTTGGAATCCAAACGATGTGATAATTAATATTGTGTTTGCAGTGGCTACTTGTTTTTACCTTTGCCATCTTTACGTTTATGTCGTAAGTCTTCGGGTTGAAATGCTTGAATTGTTGTTTTACCATTTTGTTTTTTACGCTTTGATACCCCTGCCTTTAGGCTGTGGGAGAATCATTTTTCTATTAGCTCTCAATAATCCTCCTAACAGCTTCTTCTTCTTTTTGTTTCTCACTAACATCCTCATCCTCATCAATCCCAGCAGAAACAATTTTATTAGTAAGCATCAAAAGATAAATCTTCTCATAACTATTTTCTAATTCATCCAACATCTCGGAGAAGTTTTCTGTTAATTGATTTTGTTCTTCTCCTTGGGTATCTGTTTTTGTAATCATAAAATCGTCATCAATGGTTGGGCTTTTCTCTGCTGCAATTATAAGATCAGCACAATATTTCAAAAACTCTTTTAACTCTATTAATTTATTGTAATCATTCTTTTCTTTCTCGAATGGATGTTCTTTTTTCTCTTCTTCCTTCTTCCATTTTTTATTCCAGGATCTTGAATCTTTGAAGTAAATAGTAGGCCTAGAAATCGTAATCATTTCTCTTTGTGCAGAGATTATTAAATTGAGGGCTCTAACTTGATTCAGCTTCCTTTGATTATCACCCAAAGTTTCGATTGCAACCCCCACCAATTCGCCCGTTCTAGCCTGTTTAAGGGCATCTCTGTGACGAATTATCACTTCTAGGATAACTTCCTTAGCAATCTCTTTATTTGGATTAAAAGTCTTTAATTCGCCTGGTTCGTACATTTATGTGTACCCCCTGTTATTAAGGCCTTCCGATCCATCACCTTGCAAACTCTCTTGAGATTTCACGGATTCGTGTGTCAATTTATTTTCCATACCTTGAAGAGCCCTCAAATAGTTAGCCTCAATCCTGGTGATTAGTTCCACAAAGATTTTTAATGCCTGTTCTTTCATCTCACCTTGTCTCTTTGGAGTTCCGTATCTCCCATATCTATATTCCATAATTCTTTTGAAAAGAAACTCCATTTTTTCGTAAACAGCGAGGAATCGGATCCCAAAAGTTTCTTTGGAGTAAAATGTCAATTTTATATCTGTGGCTAGGTGGGATTGGGCTGTTCTCAATATTTCTTCTGCTTCTTCGTCGGTGAAACAATGTATTTTTTTTCTTTTGACTTCCCAAGCTTGTTTTTCTTTATGAAAAACATCTTTATATCCTTTGACGCTCTTTTCTAAATCTTGATATTTTGGTTCAAGAATATAGTGGTGGAAACTTGCTGGTTTTTGGGGCACTTGGATGTTGTCCATGTAAGGATCATAATTATCCGTATCATTATAATCATCATAGAAAGGATCTTCTTCGAAATCTTCGGGGTTCTCCCCTATAAGCTTGTCTTTTTTTTGCCTAATCTTGCCATCATTCCATCTCTTGTCTTTGTTGAGTTGTTTGTTGGCAAATCTATCTATTTTTTTGCCAGAAGTTTGCGCTAATCTAGAAACTTTCTTGCTATTCTGTTTAAATTTATTAAATAATTTGCCCATTATACCATTCCTCCGCAACCTTTAGATTTTCCTTGTTATCAACATCTTTATCAACCTTAAGAACCATATCTCGTCGTGCTAACTCCCAAAGAGCAATGGCTTTTTTTCTTAATCTCTTAGGTGTTTTTTTCAATTTTTGTTTAAGCCACTTTTCTTCGTCGGTTAATTCTTTTTTTTTGAAAAACTTAGGTAGTTTCATTTTTAGCCTCTCTGATTATCCCCTGTATATTATTCGTATCTTCTAAGGTTTTAATCTTATCAAGTATATAAGATTGCGTGTTAACAGTTCCGTCTATTATCTCAAGAGATTCTTTAAGGCTTATCCATGTCTGTGCTTCTGCCGCAGCCCTTTGGGCATCAGCGCTATGATTCTCGCTCCATTTATCAAGCCCTTTTATCATTACAACCATCGTTGCTATTATCAATAATCCGAGCAATGCAAATTTAGCAATTTGAGCCCACTCAACTCTCTTAGGTGTTTTGTGAACTTCTTGATATTTTTGCTTGAAATCTCCCAATGCAATATCTATTTCAGAATGTTTTGCTGAAACATCAACACTATCTTTATCCGGTGAAAACTTCTCTCCTTTGTTTGTGTATATCCTATTGTTTTTATCAATGATAATTGAATATTCGTTTGCTCCAGTATATGAATCTAACTCGGAAATTAGAAATGAACCCAATAGAGGATTTTCTAATTCAAATACTTCACCGGATCTTATCAAAGGGAATCTTCTCATCCTAATCTTCCCAGGCTTACTTAAAAAATTGTTGTCTAGAACTCTTCTCATAACCAAGGTATGTGTCCATTGCCTATTCTTGTTTTGGATCATTCTCCATAGAAAAGCCCCGAAAATCAATGCAGCAATTGGGACAAAAATCCAAAGAACCCAAGAATAATTTAGAAGATTGGAAAACCCATCCTTAAACGGGGAGAGAGATTCAGCCCAACCCATTTATTCTTCCACCTCTTTCTCTGCCCAATTATGGCCACAAGTATAGCATTGATGATCTTTCGTCCTAAGCCTATATCTTGTTTGAGAACTGGAACACCTTGGACAACTCTTTTTGCCTGTCATAAATAAATAAATAAATAAATACTATTTAAATGTTTGTTTTTAAAAAAATAACTAGAGCCCCCGGATGCAGAAACTGTTTACCCCAGGAGGATCTATCCCTAGTCTATGACTTAGAAACCTTCACACTTATGCGCTTAGGTTAGTGAGACTGTCTTTCTTTCCACTCCCTTTGATAGCTGCAACCAACCATCTTAGACCAATGAAAGTCCCTACAATTGCAATGAATCCAACAATCGCACCGAAGAAACCGACCAAAGCCGTTGTTAATGCAGTAACATTGAGGATAGTCAATGAAGAGAAGACAGTAGCACTAGTTATTGAACCAATTATAAGAGCATAAACCAATAGTGTTACAACACTATCACCCATATTCTTGATCCCTTGCTTTACACCACTCATCTTAGAATTATTCCTCCTTTCAGATTATGACAAATTTGATTCGGCATAAAATAATAATGTTTTTATTTATTTATAAGGTTAGGTGGTTAGTTACTACTATTACTACTTATAAGCTTCTAAGAGATACCATCCAACAACAGTCCATACTAAGTAGAAGGCTACCCAGTAGCCACTTATGAAAGTTATGTCATTGATGCCATTCATAGCCGCTATCAATAGAGAAAATAAGAACATTGCAAAGGAAACTGCCGTGAAGCTATGGAAGAATCTTTTCTTGCCTGTTGTTTTTAGTATTGCAAAGTAGGATGCAGCATTTATCACTATCCATAACATAAATGTTACTATCGCCCAGAATGGTGGTATTGCTGTGCTTATCGCCGACATATACGGAACTAATCCCGATCCTGCGAAGTCTGCTGCTGTTAGATATTTTTGCATTTTATTCTCCTTGCCTAATATTTTTAACTATGAAAAAGAAAGCCAATAATCCTATTAGCCCTCCAAATACCCCTAATAATATTTTCCCTGTTGTTCCAGTAAATACCCATGAAATTAAATCCTTTGCGCTCTCCCAAGAAGACTTTCCAGTCCCCGTTGCCGAATATGAAGTCGCCACACTATCACGACTACCCAAGTCTGAAACTTCGGGGTTAGTGTTCGCAGTTATGTTCAAAAGCAAATTGGAATCTTCGGGAACCTCATAAAGAGCATCTGATTGATCAGAGTAAGAATCCGAAAAGATTTCATCTGTCCCATCATTTAATCCATCTGGATTATTAGATGCCATGAACCCAATAGCAAAAGCCAAAAGACAAGTCATCAATAAACCAGCAAGGACACCATTAACAGTAAAGCTTCTAAGATTTTCTTGTGCCATTATCTATCCTCTTGCTTTGCTAATTTACTTATGATTATCCCGGCGGCTATCACCAACCACATTATCAAACCCAATCCCATAGCAAAGTTAAGTCCATTCACAAGCCACAATGCTCCGGAAATCACCAATGAAACAATTCCGTTTAATATTATCCATTCTGGACTTGTTAGAGCTAATCCAATTAAGGTAAGTAGTAGAATGGCAGCTATAACATAATTGTTTTGCAAAAAATCAACAGCATTAGCTTCGGGAACCAAATACCCTTTCATCTCAATTGGTTCTCCATTTTTGAAAAGTTTCAATTCTAAATAACTATCGCCAAGTGTAGCATTGTAACCACACTCAATTAACCCGGCGCTAGATGTTAGTGTTTTGTTGCAAAGAGTATTGTTACCAAATTGGTCAATCTGTTTTAATTGCATATTAATGCTCGAAGGTGCACCAGATGGAATTGTGAACGAAATAGAAACCGAATCATTATCCGAAGATGTGGTGTATGCAAAATCTCTTTGAGTGTCATAGTTTCTTTCATTTTGAGGATCAATAGAACCTAGTAGTTTCTGTGTACATTCACCAGTAAGTTCACTCTCGCAAGAAAATACTATATTATCAAAAACATTTAAAACTACTCCATCCTTGACTACTGTTGCACGGTAAACAACAGAATCAAGATCAATATGTGCTATTGCTGTACCTTCGTCGGATGTCTTTGGTGCCTCAACAGTCTTAAATAAATTTTCCGAGATATATTTCCTTTGTAGTTGAATGATTGCATCCTTAACGAAATCAAAATTAGAATCTTGATATGTGATTTTAAACTCAGTTGAATGATTGGAATCCAAATCATACAAACTAACATTAGTCCCCCCATCCTCTATGGATGCTCTTTGGATATAATACAATTCAGTTTCGTAATCATCTGCCCAGTATCTCACTTCTGAATTGTATAAAACACTCTGTCCTAACAAATCAGTACTAGAGCAGACAAGCCCATTGGCCACATCGTCCAATAGAATATTGTAGGAATTAATTTCTCCATAATTCAAATTATTTATCAATTGAAAAAACACCTCTATGTCTCCAGTTAAAGAAGTTTGTTCTCTTTCTTTTAATAATGTAAAATTGAAAAGTTGATAAGTGAAATTTGAACAGTTATCAAGATTAATAGTAGTAATTAATTGTGTTTGATTAATGATGCTTATGTCGGTTGCATCATTCAATGTCATATTCCAATAGAAACTCACGTTAGTTTCTGAAGAATATCCAGGAACGATAAAATCTGAAACAAATAGAGTTTTATTTTCTCCGAATGAAAAGAGACTTGGATCTTCTATTTCAGTTCCATCAAATACAAAATTCGAATTTGAAATGTCATAACTACTATCTACCCAAAGATAAATATAATATGCTGCAACATCTCCAGATCTAGCCGTAGCATCAAAAGTTTGATTCAATTCTGTAACCTTAGTCACCCATGTATAATTTTGGAAAGCCATATTACCTAATGTATCATTTGCATAAACCCCAACCCAACTACTCCCCTGGAATGGAACTGATATTGAATTGTTGGATCCGGTATAACAGAACGGTAATGTATAATTTGTATTGACAGATTGGACAATACACGAATCAAGATTGGATTCAATTATTGAAAAGTTTATAGTTATATTATCTCCAGCCCTTAAATAATCAGTTGGACTTACTGGAGATGTCGTGTTAATAATTGGGGCTTCAAAGTCATGATTGATGTGTCTTAAGTTTGTGGTATTACATTGATTTGTGGTCGTACAACTCTCGACGGAATAGTGATAGTGAGCACTAGCCACATTTGTAAAATTTATATCATAGGTTTCATTAGTATAAAATTTTGTTATGTTTGTTCCATTTGGATTTTGTAGGGTATATGTTATGTTTTTGAAATAAGGGGTGGAAACATTAACCTTAATCGGTATGTAATTCAAAGAACTATTCGCATAATTGGGCAATGTTGGTGGAGTTAAAAAATCAATGAAGGGTGTCGTGTCTATGACAAAATTGTATGTTGTTGAATTTATCCCGTTGCTGTCATTATCATAAACCTCAATAAACCATGAGTGAGATCCGTCGGTCATATCTCTTACCCATTCATAAGTTCCATTAACTTGAGATGTATCTGTTGTATTTAGAACACCATTAATCCAAAGACTGACATTACTTATCCCGTAGTTATCTGTCGCATCCGCATTGAAGGTAACTGTTTTATTTGTTAAATTTGCAGTATCAACTGGAGTGTTTAAAGTTGTTTTAATGCCTGTTACATAACTAACATTAAAATACCAAGTGTCATTTGTTGCAGTTCTGCTTTGGTTGTTCCATGCAACAACACTCCAATTATAATATCCATCTTCGAAACCGGCGCTATAAGAATAAGTTCCATTTATTCCGCTTGTGTTTACGTATTCAGATGCACCATTAATAAAAAGGGTACAATTGTCAACTTTAATATCATCAAGACAACTATACTCGAAATTGACTGTGTTTGTTGTTATGAACTCTGTTCCATTGCTTGGTGATGTTAATAATACTGTTGGATCTGTTCCAAAAAAATTTGTCCACGTTATGCCATCAAAATCATTATAGAGCTGGGTTATTTCTCCAGGTGTTAATTCTCTTGACCATATCCCAACCTCATCAATCAATCCATCAAATTTATTAGTAGATGCTCCATAATAAAAATTTGCTATTCTTCCGGCGCTATTGTAAGAAGAAACAGAAACAAGATTGTCATCTTTTTCTTCGGTGCCGTTTATATATAATTTTTGATCTGAACCATCATAAGTAATTGCGACATGGTACCATTGTCCTGTGCTCATTGTTTCAGTTGTTCTATAATGCCCATCTGTATAAACTCCTAATTCACCACTGCCATGAGTATAAAAAACATAACCATCGGAACCCCCGTAATTCACAAGCCCCCTATAATCACCCCAACTTTCTGCTTTTATCCACATACTTATTGAAAAATCTTCGTCGGTACTAGCGCTTTTTGTTGGTAGTGTTATATCATCATCATCACCTTCTTCGAAGTCATAAGCTTTATTTATCTTACCTACTTGATTAATGGTAGCTCCATTATTAGTTCCGTTATATGCTCCTATTGAATCATAGGCCGTTGTCCCACTTGTTTCATCTAGTTTATAATATTGGTCTAAATCAACATTTAAACTTGCCGTCCATGTCGCCCAAAAAATTCCAATATCTACTCCAGCAAAATCAAATAAAACATCAATATAATCTCCTTCTTTGGTTTCTGTCTCAACTCCAACAAGTAACTCGTTGTTATTGTCTAAAATTTCTTGTGTTAGATTGTACTCATTTAATTTTGTCTCATAATGGCTACCAATAATGCCTCTCTCTTCACAGCCAATTGTGCCGTTCTGACTAGTTATGTTTTCAATACATCCATAATCATCAACCAATTCCTCCTCGTAAATAAAATATTTTAGATTAAAATCTCTTTCAATAGTTTCATTCGTTTTCATATTTTTAAAGTAAATGTTTTCAATTATGTTGCTGTAATTTTGTGTTTTATTAATCCAAAAATAATGTACAATTTGATTTTTCCCAACCCCCACGTCAACATTTGGCTTCCCATTTTTATAATATAAATCATCTGTTTTCAAAATAATCTCTGCTATAAGATTGTCGTCTTCGTCGCTGACTTCTAAAACCTCTTCTTCATAAGATACAACTGTTGAATGTTCTCCGAATTTTATAAAATCAACTTCATCACTCTCTATTCTTCTGCAAAATCCATAAAAGTTTTCTCCATCAATATTCTTTTTCTTTCTGTTTAATTTTTCAATAATTTGTTTTTCTTCCCCATAGAGGTTTTTGTGTGTATCCAAATCATTTAACTCTGTCGCTGTATTATGTAAAAGGCAAATCTCTGTTTTCTTTTTGCTTGAGTTTTCAACCCATAAAAAATAATCATCATCTGTTGAATAATCTTGGAGCCATTTTCCTCCTTTTTGAATTACTGTGTTTTGTTCTTCATCGAACCATGTAAAAGGATTCCACCAAACAGCAGAAACCATTGGGACAAGCATAAAAGCTATCACTAGGAAGCTAATTGCCATTAGGCTTCGTTTGTTTGTTCTTCCCTTTTGTGATAGCTTAGTTTTCATCTCTTGTAATTCCCGAAATATCTTTTGCATTTGGAGCAACAGATATATCCTTTTTGTTTAGTCTTCCAAGTGTACTTGCATTTGGGACACTTAACCCTTCTTCCTTTTTTTGACTTGGATCCTTTTCTTCTCATCTTAATAATCTAGTTCTCCCTCCGGTGTATTTCTTCTTATTCTTTGCCAATTAACAACTCCTATTGATAATGAAAATAATGATACTACAAAAACGAACCATGGGAAGTTCATCATGATGTTGTTGTAAACACTAAACTCTATCATAGCATTTCTTATAATTTCATTAGCCAACAAATCTCTATAAATATTCCCAACCCATATTGCTCCGTAGGTATAAGCGATATTAACTAATACCAATACTCCCAACATATAAGGACGTGATCCACTATTATAACCGACGAGTAACATACCTAATGCTAGAATGAAAATCATAAATAGATTCAAATAAACTAAAACATTCTTCAATGCTAAGAAGGGATA
>Ga0180433_10005638_pt1 | contig 16809 bp, 18 predicted proteins | sample SS_ome_8_FD_132980 | JGI IMG/M metagenome (GOLD analysis project Ga0180433, IMG submission 132980) | Hypersaline lake sediment archaeal communities from the Salton Sea, California, USA - SS_1_D_1 metaG | ecosystem: Environmental > Aquatic > Non-marine Saline and Alkaline > Hypersaline >... | reverse complement strand
GAATAAATGGGGACGCCGGGCTGTAAACCAAATTTTTAAGAAAAATTTGATTAAAACAAGGCGAGCTGAAGCTCACCAAAAATGCTGATTTACATTAAGAATAAATGGGGACGCAGGGATGTAAACCTAACTTTTAAAAAAAGTTAGGATCAAAACAGCACGACGCAAGGTCGTGAGCACAAAGTTGATTTATCTGCTTAACTTTGTGGTATTTGTATACTTTTTATAGAATAAATGGGGACGCAGGGATTTGAACCCCGATCGTCCGGTATCTTCCACGGATAATCATCGCCTTGCGGCTCATCGCTCCAGGGACTGGAGCCGGAAATAATAGCCAGGTTATACGACGTCCCCGATAGTAAAGTAGAATTATTAGTTGTTATTTAAAGTTTACTAAATCACCCATAGCAGTTCTTGATTGCCTTATAAATCCCGCAGGAAGCTCTATTAAATACATTGCTCTTGCTTTAGGCGTGTAGAATTTGTATGGATTCAGGTTTTCTTTAAGATCAACGACTTTCATAGTTCTGTCAAGGTAAATCAAATCAATAGGTTTTCTGACAAGCAAAGTGTGTATAGAAACGGATTTTTCTTTTTTGAAGAAAAAAATAAGCGGTTTAATGTTGTTTTTTAGCATCAAGCCAAATGCTTTAGATAAAATACTTCTGCACTTTTTGTATTCTTGAGCAATTTCTGTATTTTTTGTTTTGTTTGTAATCATATGCAACTCCTTTATTTCTTGAAAAACAACCAGTTCTTTGGCGGCTTAAATAAAATCAAACAATACTCGCCTTTAAGTTTTTTCCCCTTAAAATTCACAATTATCTTGTTTTTTGTTTTTTCAACGATAGAATAGGTTCCTTTGTCCCAAATCTCTACTTTTCCTGCACCATACTGCCCTTCAGGAATGACTCCTTCAAATTTTGCATAAGCAAGCGCATGATCCTGAACCTGCACAGCTAATCGTTTGAGACCCTTTTTCAAAGGCGGTTGCTTTGGAACTGCCCAGGACTTAAGAACACCGCCCATAGATAAACGCAAGTCCCAATGCAGATGCGTTGCATGATGTTTATGAACAACAAAAATCGACATTTTATAAGTGATTTAAAAAATTCTTTTTTGTAAACTTCAGAAAATCAATCTGCTTTGCCATCGGCCTAAGTTTTCTAGCCATTGTGCCGCTTTTATTAGACTTGCTTAGTTCTTTTAATTCTTTATTCAATTTTTCTATATTCACTTCAAGATATTTTCTTAAAGAAGCAGGTCCTTTGATATCTTCTTTTTTAATCAAGGACGTGAACACCTTGAACTCTGCAGTATCCTGAAGATACTCTGGAATCTTTTTCTTAATATCTTCTTTAAATGCCATAATATCACCTTGGTTTTTGAATTATAAAAGCTTTTCGAACTTTTTCCAGGGCAGTGTATTGATTATATCTTTTTTTCTTGCCCAGCCTCTTCTAGCAACAGCAACACCAAATTTCATATACTTAAGATGGTCAACACTATGACTGTCAGTATCGATAACTATCTTTAATTTTTTATCAACCGCAGTTCGTGTGTTAACATCATTCAAATCAAGCCTGGATGGATACGCATCAATTTCCGGCCAGACATTATTATCTGCGCAAGCATTCAAAACCTTATCAATATCCAGCGCATACGGATTTCTTTGATTAATAATCCTGCCAGTAGGATGCGCAAGAATCTTAACATGCCGATTATTCAATGCTTTTAATATCCTATTAGTCATCTCTTTTTTAGAACTCTTAAATCTCGAATGCACTGCAGCCACAACAATATCTAATTTTTTAAGATACTTATCTGAATAATCCAAAGAACCATCTGCCAAAATATCCACTTCAGCACCTTTAAGAATTTTTATTCCCTTAATTTTCTTGTTAATTCTTTCAATCTCTGAAATATACTTTAACAGCTGTTTTTCAGACATGCCTCCTGCAATGCGCTCGCTCTTGCTATGATCTGTAATCGCAATATATTCATAACCCAAAGCTTTAGCAGTTTTTGCCATTTCTTCAATAGTATTAATACCATCACTGTATTTTGAATGCATCTGCAAATCTCCTTTGATATCAGTATATTTAATCAATTTAGGCAATTTCTTTTTTAATGCGGCTTCAATTTCTCCACGATTCTCTCTAAGCTCTGGCTCAATATAATCCATTCCTAATTTTTTATAGACTTCTTTTTCAGTCTTGCCGCATACAAATTTATTTGATTTCGAATCAAACAATCCATATTCATTCAACTTCAAGCCTTTTTTTATAGCAATCTGCCTGCAGCGAATATTGTGGTCTTTAGAGCCAGTAAAATACTGCAAAGCAGCACCAAAACTCTTATTTTCAACTACCCTTAAATCACAATTTATTCCTGAATCAAGCCGAACAGAGGATCTGGTTGAGCCTTTTGAAACAACTTTCTTAACATAAGACAATTTAGTAAAAAAATCAATTGCTTTCTTTGGATTAGAAGATGTAGCTAAAATATCAAAATCCCTGACCACTTCTTTCATACGCCTAGTTGAACCTGCAACATTAATCTTTTGAAACTGCTTGAATTTCTTTAAGTCAGACATTATTTTTTGAATAATAGGCCATGCGGTTCCTAAAGGCATCTTACCAGCACTTGATTTTAAAAGAGAGATACCCTCTAGAATATCTTCTTCACTTTTGATACCAAAACCCTTTAATTTTCTGATTCTGCCAGACTTTGCAGCTTTTTCTAAATCTTTTATAGACTTAATTTTAAGTTTATTGAATAAAATAAGAGCCCGTTTTGGCCCCATGCCTGGAATGTGCGTCATAGCTTCTACACCGCCAGGAATAGACTTTTTTAATTTCGAGTATTCTTTTATTTTGCCAGTCTTAATAAATTCCTCAATTTTTTGAGCAATAGCATTACCTACTCCTGGAATTTCTTTTAATGCAGGAATACCTCCTTTTTCATAAATCTTTGAAACGTCCTTAGAAAGAGTTTCTATACTTCTTGCAGCACGCCTATATGCTTGAGGTTTCCAAGCAACATCATTAATCTCAAGAATGTCTGCAATCTCATAAAAAATGCCTGCAAGCTCGAGATTTTTCATTTTTTAATCACCTACTTATGACTATAAAGCAGAGTATAAATACTTTTTGGAAAAATTTAAATATGTCCTTATAAGCCATAAGTATTATGAGGATTAAAATACTATTTGCTTTGATGATTGTGTTAATTCTTGCAGCAGCCTGCGCTCCAATGAAAGAAGAATGTGAAAAACCATTTATTTCAAAAGATGGAGGATGCTGTTTAGATATAGATGAAGATGGAACCTGTGATGTTAATCAAGAAGCAAATACCAGCGAAGTAAAACAAACAGAAAACCAAGAAAAAGATAAAACTTTTAAAGATGAAAAAGAGCAAATAGTAGTTGAAGAAACAAAACCAATAGATGTCAAAACAGTAGAAATTGATTCAGAAAAACAAGATGAAAAGCAAGCCATAGAAAGTGCAGACGCATCAACTGAAGAAGAAACAGAAGAGCCTGAAGAAACAGTTGCTGAAGAAACTAAAGAATCAGCAAGCATAGATGCTTCAACACTTTTAGGGCAATTAATGAAAACATATACAGAAAAAGTAAACAGCTATAAATATCAATACAACTCAAACTGGTATTATGTCTTAGGCAATGATGTTAAAATAAAATTATCAAATGCCCAACAATTCTCAGGAATGAGCATAAACGGAACACATTATCCTGTAATTTATGTCGACACTGTTTATATGAACATGATAAACAAAACAACAACAGGATACTGCGAAGGAAGCGACCCTAACCTGGGATTGAGACAATGCGCACAATTAGAATTAATCGATGTCCCATATCCTTTAAGTTATGCAAACTATTACACAAAAAGGCCAGATGAATGGCTTTTTGAAGTATACACTCTGGATCCTGAAGTAAAAACAGAAACTGGCTATTATTACCTAGGCCCAAGAAAAGTAAGAAGATTAGAATATACAATAGGAATAACTAAAACAATAATGTACTATGATGAAAAAATAGGGCTTCCTGTAAAAGTAGAGCAGTATGTCAATGATCAATTCAGTAAATTGTGGTTATACGACTTTTTATCTATAAATACTGTAAAAGAAAAAAATATGCGCCATAGACTGGCTAATGAAACATCCAGCAAAGAAGATTTCTACTCAACATCTAATTAAAGATGCTTGAAACAAAGTGAATTTAAAATGAGCAGAGGCAAAAGCAAAAGACGTAAAAAAGCAAAAGGAGATTATTTTAGGTCGGGCAGCACAAGCACACATACACTTGAACATCATGTTCCTGCACTTTTTATTTCTAAAGCAAAAGAATATCACGTGCCAATACAAGTATTGAGGGATAAAATAGAGTCCTGGATTGATGAAAACGGAATACACATAAGGCATATCAGCCACAAAAACAAACAAGGAAAAAGAATCAAAATAACAGAAACCAAAAAATTCGCGCCATCAGCATCAAATCAAACTAATTCAAAAAGATATTCTACAGATAAACTTCTTTATGTAGATGACATCATACTTTCAGAATATGAATTTGTCTTGGAAAACAGCAATTCCCAAATAGAACATAGTTTTACAGCAACAGATTTATCTAAAAAAGTTCCAGGAAAAATGGAACAAATTTTGTTATTGTATAGCCAAGGCCTTAGGTAAAGCTTAAATAATCTTACTTATTTCTTTATTTAGTGATATCATGAAAAACGAAATCCTTGAAAAATTTACTTTGTTAATTACCAGCGCATTTGGTCTTGTGGCAGCATTAGCATGGAATGAGGCAATACAAGATTTTTTGAAAACATTCGGACTTGAAAAATATGGGCCCTGGGTATATGCGATAATTATTACTATTCTTGCAGTTGTAATAACCTTATTTTTGGGATGGTTATCTAACAAAACAAAAAATGTTAATCTTCCAAAACTAAGAAGCAAAAAACAAACTAAATAAATTTTAAAGCTGCATAACCAACAGCCATAGAGTAATCTTGATTAGTAATATCTGCAGAAGTGTAATACTTTAAAAGTTGGACTTTGGAGTGGTTAAGAATTCGGATTAATGCTGCGATGGCATACTTTCCGCATATTGTTGTGCTTGTCTTTTCTATATATTTTAAAAAAGAAACAGAATCCATATTTTGTATGTATTTAATTGCACCTTTATCTAAATCATAAAGATTTTGTTTAACATTTTTATCAAAAGGCAGAAAATTATAATTCTTTCCATAATGCGTAAAATCAGAACTTGCAATAATCACTGCTTTTTTGTTTGTTTGCCGCAAGGTTTTAAGTATGGAATCTGCGACTTGTTGATAATTTTCTGAAACAAGAATAGGAACGAATAAGAACTTCTTTTTAATAAATTGCAGAAAAGGAAGCTGAACTTCAATTGAGTGTTCTTTAATATGAGCGTGATTATCTTTAGGAATTCCATTATGGACTAATGCATCTGCAAACGCTTTGTCAATTTTTGCAATACCTAACGGAATCTTCCAATCTTCATCATTAAGACAACTTTTGCAAGAATCATGCGAAGTTCCAAGAATAATAAATAAATCAGGATTTTCTGCTTCTGCGACTGCAAGATAACTATGCGCTGCACAAGGACCAGAATATGAATATCCTGCATGAGGAACAATTATTCCTTTAATATTAGCTTTATTATTTGCAGTATGAGCTTGTTTAGGAAGCTTGCCGGGTCCAAAATCTGACAAAAAACAAGATTTAAGCTGATCTAAAAGCTCTTTTTGTAACGCTTCATAAAACAATCCGGAAAAAGCTGAATTGCGCATTATAATTTATAAAAAATCAGTGTATTTAAACCTTTTCTAAATAAAAAACTATATAAATGAGACCTGTTTCTTTTAAAAATATGGGGCGGAACAACGATTTTGAAAAAGAATTAAACCAATATCTTACTGGCAAAAAAAAGAAAAAGCTAGATGTAGTAGGAGCTATAAAAGGCTTAATGCCTAAACCAACGCCGCCTCCTGTAAAATTGCCTCCAGAAGTTCAAACATATGGCGGCGAAGAAACTAAAAAACCGGAAAAACAACCAGAAAAAACACAAATTATTCAAGAGCCAGAAAAAGAATCTCTTGATACTGGGATAACCGGCAAAAGAAAATCAATCTGGACATCCTTGCTAGACAGATTAAAATTCAAGCCATATAAAAAAGAGCTTGAAAGCAAAGATAAACAGTTAGAACAAGAAGAAGAGGGAAGAATAAAAGAAATGGTAGCAAAAGAACTTATGCTAAAAGACATGAGGGACGTGGCAAAAATTGCACTATACTTGATAAAACAACTTCCGCCTGAAAGACTGAAAGAATTCAAACAAAGCTCTGATTTCACAGACTTAAAAGAAATTCTAAAAAAATATAATTTTATTAAACAAAATTAAATCGGCAAATAATTTGCAATGTGCTCAGCAATAGCGCCGACTGTTTTTCCATACTTTTCTTCAATTGTTTCAATTGCAGATTCTTTTTTAGATTCTAAATATTCTTTAGCATATGAATCAAAATAGTCTCTTATATCCAATTTGTAAACAAAAGGCAGATTAACACTTTCAGTAATATGAACCTGCCCTGCAAAAATAATATTTGCAGGAGCTTTACTGGTAGCAAGCTGAACAACTAAAGACAATGCAGGAGCCCAATTAATTGTTTTCTTAAAAGGAACTCTTGTTGTGCTGCGTGATGCAAGCTCAGTTCCCTGCAAAGAACCTGAAGAAAGGATTTGTTCAGTAGGCTCGAAAACAATATTGTAATCAATCTGCATAACCTTTAAGGATAACCAAGAAGGATTATATAAATCAATATACCCTGAAAAAGTAAAACCATTCAAACTAAAATCATCTAATGAATTAACTTTTACACTCTCTATCTTTAATTGACTTAAAGAATGAAAATAATACATGTAATATCCTGCTGTCAAAAGCAAAATTACCGCCAATATCAAAACAGGAATCATCCACCTCTTTTGCTTTTTCATTATTCTGCATAAAATAATTGCTTTATTTAAATATTACGCTTGAATAGACTTAAGCAATCCTAATTTAGATCCCGGATATCTTTTTTCAAGCTCATCCAGATTTTTGCCAAGAAAAGATTTTTTTTCTTTTTTTCCTTTTATTTTATTTGCTTTTGCATAAAGCTGTAATTCTTCATCAGAAATATTAATCAACAATTTTATATATTTATTTTTAGAAATTTTTTGGTTATTGAACAAAGCGTCAAGAAATTGTTCAATCTCGTCATCTGCAGTCCAAGGAATCACAATTTTGCTTCTTTTTTTTACAGTTTTACTTGGCAAAGGAATATTGCCTTTTTTGATATTTATTTTAAGAGGCGTGTTCTTGAATATTGTTTTTAAAATGTGAATTCCTGTTTTTGCTTTGATTGTTTCATTATCTATTGCGATTACTGAGTCTTTTGGTTTTATCCAATTGTTTTCTCTGAGGCTTTTTCTGACTCGTTTTTCAATGATTTTGCTGAAGCAAGAAGGGCACAAACTGCCTCCTAGATGCTTAATATGCTCATTTTTAGTCTTTTTACACTTTATACAGGCCATATTTGGCTAGAAGACGGGGTGATTTATAAATGTGTTCTATCACCACTCTGCAGTACTCTAAAACCGAAAGCTTTAAATATAAGAAACACTATACTGTAGTAGTAACAAATAAATTGGGGTGGTCATACTCAAAAATCATACTATCACCTCTTTTTCCCGCGCAGATCTCTTCGGAGATCTGCAAGGGTTTAAACTTAAAATTTATAATCACCTCTTTTTCCCTCGCAAACGCTTCTTCGGAGGCGTTTGCAGGGTTTTATATTTATCAGCAGGCTTCCACATCAAAATAATTCCAGCAATCAATCCTAAAATAAAAATAGCTAAAATCTTTTTATCAATCTTTTCTAAAAAACTCAAAAGAGTCTTTTCTTTAGGAGGAAAGTATATATCCAGATTTGCAAATTCAAGAGCATATTCGCTGAATAAAAATGCAGAAGATTCATCTATGTCTTTTAGAGAATTAGAATATTCATAATACGGATAACTGATTATTGGGAAAATTCCTTTATCTTGAGCTTTTACCAATGTTTTTTTAACAATATTTAGCTTAAGATCAAGCAGCTCGTTTAAACGCTCATCCTCAACTCCGATAAGACCTAAAATAACATCAACTTCTGATTTAGTTTTTATAGCCTGATACAAACACGAAGCATATTCTTCATTATCCATTTCAGCATATGCTTTTTCAATCTTTTTACGCGTGCCAGGTAATATTCCCGGAAGAATAGTCTTAAGATAATTATACCTTTCCTCTGCTTCAGTAATCTTGCTTTGACAACTATTCTTAAGCCTAGTTTCATCAAGCTCAAATTCCGCAGTATCGCCATTAAAGAATTTGCTCCAGCTTTTTGCAGAATATAACCTTTCTTCTGCATAAGCAAGCCACTGCATTATATTTATATCTTCAGATTTATCTTTAACTTTTTCAATAGCATTATGTGCTTCATTAATTCTTTCTTTAACAGCCATCATAGTCTGAAGATCTGTTATCGTGTTTATTTTTGTTTTATTAATCTCTTTTTCAAAAACCGCAATATCTTCAAGAATTTGCGCAGACTTATTTTCTATTTGTTCTTGACTAAACCCGGTGTTAACATATAATTGCTCTCTTAATGCGACACTAGACCTAAAACAATAAGATGCAGCACTATAGAACTCATAATTTTTAGAGGCATTTTTGCTCATTTTTGAATAATTAAATGCTTCTAACTCTTTTTTAGTTGCATTTATGTTCAAGCTTTGCCTCAACAAAGCACTCTCTTTGATGAGCATAGAGTTTCTTAAACACAAGTCCTCTGAAATATCTTTCATGGTTTTGTTATAATCTGGATCAATTGTGAAATTAATATCTGGCTCTTGGATTGAATATCCTGTGAAAATCTTTAATGCTTCTGCTAAAGTAGCAACCTCAGAAACATTAATTGAAAGATTCTTTCCATATTCAACTAAATCGATTCTGGAAGCATTCTCATCAATAGTCATATTTGTAGTATTTTCAGAAACATCTGCAATTGTTTTACCAGCAAGCATCCTGGTTCCTTTAGGAATTAAAACATGATTAATGCCGTTTTCAGAAGCAGCCTTTATTTTACCTTTTAAGCCGCCTACAGCACCGATAATTCCACCAGAATTAATAGTTCCTGTAATAGCTACATCTTTTTTTAAAGGCAGATCCAGCATCAAAGCAGAAGTAAGAACTGCGGCGGCTGCGCCTGCACTAGGCCCTCCGACAACGCCTGGCAATGCTCTAATAGTATAAAAAAAATCATGCTTTGAACAATCTAAATCAAACTCAGAACAAGCAATCTGCTGAGCAAACCGCACACTAACCTGCGTAGAAATCTTAGTTAAAGGAAACGTTTCAAGAAAAACCCGTTCTTTACCTGGTTGAATATCTAAATCAAGCGTGGCAGCAGTACCGTACTGTGCACCATCTTTATTAATAACTGCTAAAAGCTTTGTTCGGCCTTGATTACCTTCTTCTGCAATAACTATAGGAAGCAGTAAAAGCAAGACGATAATAAAAATACCCCATTTATTCCCCATAAAAATAAAGACATAGACGACAGTATATATAGTTTATGTTTTTAGCTGTCAAGCCAATTTTTGATACGCTGAATCTCGCTTTGCATCTGACTTTGTTTTTCAGAAAAGGGATATTCTAAAACAACCGGGCAATCCAGCTTTTTAACAGGCTCGCAAGAATCTCTATACTCCTGTGATGCTTCAAAAAAAGGCCTGTGCGTATGCTTTCCTTTAACTTCTCCGCCGCCTAAATGCACTGCAAAAATCTTGTTTTTCAATTTTTTTACGTATTCTTTTATTTCATCGCTTTCATAAGCATGATTAACATCTAAAATCATCTGAAAACGCTTGTATTTTTTCAAGAAAGCATGCATGTCTTTAACTAAAAGGCCATGCTCTGAACCCCCGTTTTCAATTACTACATTCCACCTTGTACCCTTAAACAAATCTGCGTCTTTTAACCAATTAAGATGAATAACCGCATAATCAGCATTAATCAACCTGTATAAACAATAACATTTTTTTATTATGTCTTTTGTCTGGTCATTTCTTTTATATTTTATAGCAGGCATATGCATGCCGACAATATCGAACTTACGCAAAAGGTTCTTTACTTCATTATTAAAAAAACCCTCTAAATATTTAGGATCTGCAAATGTAATTTCAATGCCATCAACATCAAGCTGTCTTATTTTTTTTATAGCTTGAATATTATCTAATGGATTCTTTCCATCCCAGAAATTGCCTGTTGAAATAATTATTTTGTTTTTCATAAATTCAACTATTTTTTCTTAGCTTTTTTCTTTTTTACTTTCTTTTTAGCTTTTTTCTTTTTAGTTTTTTTCTTGGCTTTCTTTTTATACTTTTTTTCAATTACATTGCCATTCTCATCAATACTTTCAGTGTATCTGCATTTAGGATATTTGTTACAAGCCATAAATGCTCCATAAACAGATTTTCTAAGAACCATCTCGCCTTTACCACATTTAGGACATTTTCTGCCTTCTTCAATCTTGACTTCTACTTTTTTTGAAGGACACTCTGGATTAATGCATACTTCCTGAGGTTTCTTGCCTTTTCTTATTGCCTTAACCATTGGGTGCTTACAGTGCTCACATATTTTATCAGTAACCTTAATCAAACAACCAGAAGGCAGCTTGAAAGTCACTTTACAATCTGGATATTTATCACAAGCAACAAAAAGACCGAACTTTCCTTTCTTAATAACTAATGTTCCATCACACTCTGGACAAGGCCCGACAGTCTGCATGGCTGCTCTTGTTTCTGTAAAAGTCTTTTTCAAACCTTCGCCAATATCTTTTTCTTTTTTCTTGAATTCTGAACAAATATCCTTAACAACTGATTTAGCTTCTTTAAGCACTTTTTCCTTTTTTAATTTTCTAGCCCTAATCTCTTCCATATCATCCTCAAAACGCCGAGTCAAAGCCTCATCGACTATCTTAGGAACATATTTTTCTAAAATTGCAGTAATGTGAATACCTAAATCAGTAGCTTCAATTCTTTCGCCTTTAATATAATGCCTCGAATAAAGACGCTCAATAATATCTGCTCTTGTTGCTTTAGTTCCTAAACCTCTTTTTTCAAGCTCTTTAATAATAGAAGACTGTGTGAACCGTTTAGGTGGCTGAGTCTCTTTATCATGCATTGTAATCTTAATAATATCAATAGAATCATTTTTGTTCATAGCAGGAAGCTCAATTTCCTCCAGCTTAACATAAGGAACATAAAAATTATGCCAATTTTTTTCAACAGTTCTTGTGCCTTTTGCAATAAACGGCTCTTGCTTAACATGAATTTCTGCAGTTATAGTCTCTCTTACAGCAGGCTCTGCAAAAGTAGCCATGAATCTTTTGACAATCAAATCATATACTTTTGCATGTTTTCCTTCAAGAGATTTTGCAACTCCTGTTGGGTATATTGCTGGATGCGCAGGATCTGTCTTCTTGCCGTTATTAGGAGTTAAAGTCTTTAAAGCAAGAAGCTTGCCACATAATTCTTTGTATCTTGTTTGCTTGGACAATGCTTTTAATATCTTTGAAAAACCAATCGCTGCAGGCAATTGCTGCGAACTTGTTCTAGGATAAGAAATAATCCCATTGGTGTATAATTCCTGAGCAATAGACAAAGTTTCTTTTGGCCTTATGCCAAAACAACGATAAGATTCAGTCTGTAAAGAAGTAAGATCAAATGGTGTAGGCGCGGACTGCTTGAACTGTTTCTTATTAACAGAATCAATTACTCCAGTTTTTTCTCCAGAAACATTTTTCATAACTGCATCGGCCTGTTTTTTATCCCAAAACTTATCTTCTTTATGCCAAGCATCAATAGGACTGCTTTTTGTTTTTCCATTAAGCTCAATCTGCCAAAACGGAACTGGCTCAAAAGCCTGAATCTCTTTTTCACGATCAACAACAATCTTTAAAGCAGGAGCTTGAACACGGCCTGCACTCAAAATCTTAAACATGCCTGCATTCTTTATTGCAGAAGTCAAAGCTCTTGACAAGTTAATACCATAATAATAATCCAGAAAATGCCTTGTTTCGCCTGCTTCTGCCTGACCCCAATCAAGATGAGACTGTGCGTTTGCATAAGCTTTAACAACATCTGGTTTTGTCAAAGTACTGAATTTCATCCTTCTTGCTTCATTTCTATTGCAAATAAACCTAACAACATTAAGTCCGATAACTTCACCTTCAACATCATAGTCACAAGCGACAGTAAAAGAATCAGCATCTTTTGCAAGTTTTTTCAAAGCATTGTAGTATTTTTTAGAAAAATCCGCTTGCTTGGAAACCTCAAAAGCAGGAACCCATTCAATATCAAAAACAGGATACTTAAAACCAGGCTGCTTGTTTTTTTCAGCTAAACCAAACAAATGACCAACTGCACATCCAATCACTAAATCCTTTCCTTTGTGCGTCACCTTATAATACGGAACGCCGCGGATATTCTCTTTAATCGGCTTTCCTTCAGCAAGTGCCTCTGCAATTCTTTTACTAGCATTTGGTTTTTCTGTTATAATCAGTTCATACATAATTTTAAAAAAATTAACGCACATTTAAAAAGGTTTGTAAAAAGGGGTAAACTATATATATGGGAAGTGCTAATTAACGATTATAAAAAAAAGAGGATAACATGAGCAACTCAAGCACATTAAACAGAGCTTCTAAAGTAGTCAATGTTCTTGCAAAACAAGGTTTAGGATATTTTATACAAGAATATGGACTAAAATGGCATCTTCCATTCAGAAAAAGAATAGTCACATATGATAAAAAAAATTCGATTCCAGTAAGATTAAGAAAATCAATGGAAGAATTAGGAGGAGCTTATGTAAAATTAGGACAACTGCTAAGTTTAAGACCTGATTTAGTACCACAAGAATACTGTGAAGAATTCTCTAAATTATTAGATAAAATGCCTGCATTCAGGTATGAAACAGCAAAAAAAGAGATTGAAGAAGAATTAAAACAGCCTTTATCAAAGATTTTCAAAAAGTTTGACAAAAAACCAATCGGCAGTGCATCAATATCTCAAGTGCATAAAGCAGTATTGAAAAACGGAAAAAAAGTAGTGATAAAAATACAAAGACCGCATGTTCAATCACAATTTGAATCTGACATACAAATATTATATTATTTTGCACATAAAGTAAACAAATATTTCAAAGACACTACCGTTTCCCCACTGCAAATAGTGAAAGAATTTGAAAGATATACAAAAGAAGAATTAAACTTTGTGATAGAAGCAGGACATATTGAACAATTCTATGAAATATTCAAGAAAAACAAAAAATTTGTGATTCCAAAAGTTTATTCTAAATATACTACGAACAAAATTTTAGTTCTGGATTATATAAATGGAACAAAATTATCTGAAATAAAAGATAAAATATCGCCAAAAATACGAAAAGAAATATTACACAATCTTGCAGACGCAGTGTTTACACAAGTTTTACAAAAAGGCCTTTTCCATGCAGACTTACATCCAGGTAATATACTTGTACTGCCTGGACAAAAAATAGCATTACTTGATTTTGGAATAATCGGCAGATTAGATAACGAGCTAAAACAACACACAATAGATATGATAGTTGCTTTAGTCAACCAAGACTCTAGAGAAGTAACAAGAATACTTCTGCGAATAGGAATGCCTACTGAACAAACAGACATAGAATCTTTTGAATTAGATGTAGATGAAATAATCCGCCAATGGAATCCTGCAAGCAGCATAAGACCAACACAAGTACTTCATAGATTATTCAATAAATGCATACAGCACCATATAAGAATGCCTGCAGATTTAGTGCTTTTTGCAAAAGCATTAGTTACAGCAGAAGGAACCTGCGTCCAGCTGGATCCTCAATTCAATCTAGTTGAATATGCTAAACCAAAAATAGCAAAAATACTCAAAAAAGAAGCAAGACCTACTGCATTGATAAAACGATTTCTTAAAAAATCAATGCAAGCAGGAGACTCTTTATCTGAAATACCCGAAAGAACATTAGACTTGCTTGAAAAATTCAAAAGAGAACCTGTAAAACTAGATATTAATGACACAGACATAGGTCATCTTGGAAGATCGATAGGATTTGGAAGCAATAAATTAGCATATTCAATCCTGGCCGCTGCCCTGCTTTTATCAGGGGCTATGTTGATTGACATAAAACCTAAACTTTTTGGATATTCAATATTTTCAGTATTCGCTTTAACATTCGCAGTCATGCTGATAGGAGTATTAACAGGATCAATGGTCCGTGAAAAATTCCTGCCATACGGCTTGATTAAAAGGAGGTAGAAAGATGAGCAAAAGACAAACTTTGAAAAAAATGGCAAAAGTGCCTGTAAAAATAGCAAAATATGCAAAAAGTGAAACAGAAAAAGAAATGAAAAAACTAATGAAGTGCGACGAAAGCAAAGAAGTAAAGAAAGTCTGCAAAAAAATGGCTGCAGAGACAAAAAAGTACACCATGAACATGAAAAAAATATTGATGGCTGAAATGAAAAAAGCAACAAAAGCAGCCAAATGCAAAGTCAGAACAAAAGCAAAGAAAAAATCAAAAAAGAAAACAAAAAAAGTTAAAAAGAAAGTTAAGAGAACGGTCAAGAAGAAGAAAAGATAATTATTATTTTTTTTCTTTCTATAAATTATTAGGATTTCTAACTATTATCTGCTACAGATAACTTTATATACTTTCAGCGATATATAAAACCGTTATGATTAAGAACAAATTCAAAGAACAATTTGTGGGAAAAGATCCATTTACAAATATTCTTGGGCAGAATGTTACTAAAGAGCAGATTAAATCCGCTTTGCTGATGGACAGACATATTCTTATTATTGGTCCGCCTGGTGTCGGAAAGACAACAATAGCAAAGAATGTTGCTTTGCTTCTGCCAGAAATAGAAGTAAATGAATGTCCATATAATTGCAACCCAAAAGAGCCTCTTTGTCCTGGATGCAAAGCAAAAAAACCAAAGACAAAGAAAATAAAAGGAACAGAAAGACTTGTAAGATTACAGGGAAGTCCTGACCTTAATGTTGAAGATATATTAGGAGATATTGACCCGATAAAAGCACTAAAATATGGTCCTGCTTCTTTAGAGGCATTCACGCCTGGAAAGATATTCAAGGCAAATAATGGAATATTATTTTTTGATGAAGTGAACCGATGTCCAGAAAAACTGCAGAATGCATTATTGCAGGTCTTGCAAGAAGGAAAAGCAACAATCGGCTCTTACACAGTAGATTTGCCTGCTAATTTTATTTTCATAGGAACAATGAATCCAGAAGAAACTGCTGCGACAGAGAAACTATCTGACGTGTTCTTAGATAGATTTGACGCAGTTCATATGACTTATCCAGAGAACCTGAAAATAGAAGAAAAAATTGTTTTAGAAAAAGGCAAGAAAGCAGAAGTGGATTTTCCAGGTAAATTACTTTCACTAGCAGTTAATTTTGTTCGATTGCTTAGAGAGCATAAAGATCTACAGAAAAAACCAAGTGTTCGTGCTTCAATCGGGCTTTATGAAAGAGCACAGGCCAATGCAATACTTGCAGGCAGAAAAAAAGTGAATGCAGAAGACATTGCAAAAGCAGTAATCTCTGTTTTGTCTCATAGAATCGAACTAAAGCCTTCTGTAAAATATCTTCAGACAGCAGAAGAATTTTTAGGAGAAGAGTTTAAATTTTTTTGTTCTGACAACAAAGAACTAGGCGAAAGTGGTGGTTGTCTTTAGCACAGAGCAGGAAGTAAAAGAATTCTCAAAAGCAGAAGAAACTGAAGGAAGCCTTCAAATGCAGCTTGTCGAAGACAAACTTATGCATGCAGTATTACAGCATGACCAACAAACAATAGATGACGGCAAAATAATTGAAGAAGCAGTGAATCGAAATATAAGCGCATTTACTCCTAACATGCTTTTTGATAAATTAGTCAAGAATTATTCTTTAGCAAAGCAATTGTTTGGTGAAAGGCTGTTAAGGTTATTGACTGGCTATGAACCTGATTATCTTGAAAAAAATATGGGCATACCTGAGTTTCAAAAAGAATTAAAAAAGCAGATTGAAGCAAATCTAGAGAGACTGAAGAATCAGAATATACTTGGCGGCAGGGGAGAAGTCACTGAAAAAGGAATTGAACTTGCGTCTTTGATACTATATATAGAAGAGCTGGATAATCTTATCCCAAAAGGCGTGGCGGGTGAGAAAGTGCATAAAAGAACATCTCATTACGGTGAGAAATCAGATTTTAGAGATTTCAAAAAAGGTGATAGATACAAAGATATCGCGCTGCGAAAGTCCATCAAGACTGCAATCAAAAGAGGGCACACTAAAATTAAAGATTCTGATTTAAAGACTGCGCAGAGACAAAGCAAAGGAGCAGTAAATATAGTTTATGGACTGGACAGTTCTGCATCAATGAAAGGAGATAAGATAGCAACCTGCAAAAAAGCAGGAATAGCACTTGCGTATAAAGCAATAAACGATAAAGACAAAGTAGGATTAGTTGTATTTGGAACAGAAGTAACAGACTTTGTTGAGCCAACAGATGATTTTGGATTCTTGCTCAATAGAATTACTCGAGTGAAGGCATCCAGGCAGACTGATTTTGTTGAATTAATCAAGAAATCTGCT
>Ga0180433_10005637_pt1 | contig 16809 bp, 13 predicted proteins | sample SS_ome_8_FD_132980 | JGI IMG/M metagenome (GOLD analysis project Ga0180433, IMG submission 132980) | Hypersaline lake sediment archaeal communities from the Salton Sea, California, USA - SS_1_D_1 metaG | ecosystem: Environmental > Aquatic > Non-marine Saline and Alkaline > Hypersaline >... | reverse complement strand
CATCCCTGGAGAAGATTCAGCCTCCAGACCCAACGCATTAGCCAGTCATTACCGGTGTGAGGTCACCAGAGGACATTTCTAATGAGTTAAAGTGGAGGACATTTCTAAAGAGTCTTGACAGATGATGTGCCAAATCATTGCAATGCCCGCTGCCACAAACTATAATGTGCAGTTATGTTGTTTCTAAAGAACGGCAATTTACCTGCTATTCTAGGTAAGATAGCTCGCCTGCTAGCTTCTCAGGGAAGGCAAGGCTACATCGTAGGTGGCTTTATCCGCGATTTGCTTCTGGGAAGACAGACAAATGACATAGATATCGCTGTAAGCGGCACTGCCATAACCATAGCTAACGAAGTAGCCGGAGAAATAGGAGGTAAATTTGTGCCCCTTGATGAAGTTAACGGCTTAGCCAGAGTAGTGATGGTTGAAGAAGAACAACAAAATAAAGAATTTCGTCGGGCAGAGTGGCATTTTGATTTCTCTGCCTTTGCCCATGACATCGAATCTGATCTCGCCCGCCGCGATTTCACCATAAACTCCATGGCTCTGGAACTCAGCCATTTCGTCACTGCCAGCACAGCCACCAACCTGAGTTCCCAAGAATTGGCAAATCTCTTTGCGGAAAAACAACTTCACCGAGAGGTGATAGATCTTTTTTCCGGTGAGGAGGATTTGAGAAACAAGATGGTGCGGGCAGTAAGCGAGCAAATATTTGAAGCCGATGCCGCCAGATTACTACGGGCAGTGAGGTTGGCTGCCGAGCTTGATTTCACTATTGAGCCAGAGACAGAATTCTTAATTCGCCGCCATGCCAATGCTATCACCGAAGTCTCCAGAGAGAGGGTTAGAGAAGATTTGCTTCGACTGCTCACTCTCCCCCAGGCTGCTCGCCATCTGAGTTACCTGGATGAACTTGACTTGCTTACAGCTCTAATCCCTGAGCTGGCAGAAAGCAAGGGTGTGGAGCAACCAACAGTGCATTTCTGGGATGTTTTTAACCACTCTTTACAGACCGTAGCTGCCATAGAGTTCCTGCTGAGAGAAAACGATTGGGAGCACGGCAACGAAGCCATGCTGGCTACCGCTCCTTGGTCTGAAATTATAGATAAGCACTTATCCCAGGAGGTTTCTAGCAGCAGTAATCACAAGGTCTTACTCAAGTTAGGGGGGCTATTCCACGATATTGCTAAACCAATGACAAAGACTATTGATGCTACAGGCAGAGCCAGATTTTTAGGGCATAGTAAAGAAGGAGCAGCTATGACTGCCAGCATCCTGGAACGGTTGCGATTTAGCAATCGGGAAATAAAACTCGTGGAAAGCCTCGTCTACCATCATCTCCGTCCAGCTCAGATGGCAAATACGGGGATCCAAAAGAATTCAGAGAATGTTGGTAGTGAAAATGAGGGATTGCCCACCCAGCGAGCAATTTACCGTTATTTTCGAGATACTGGAGAGGTTGGCATTGATATTCTGTTTCTGGCTTTAGCCGATTACCTGGCCAGCCGTGGGCCTCTGGCATCCATGGAGGAATGGAAAAGGCATTGCCAATTAATAAACTACATAATGACAGAGCACGACAAGCAACAAGCTAAAATCTTGCCTGTCAAATTCGTTGACGGCCATGATATAATGAATGCTTTCGACTTAGCACCGGGGCCATTGATTGGCAAACTCCTGGCCAGGGTTCATGAGGCTCACGCCAGCGGTGAGCTAAGCACAAAAGAAGAAGCATTGACCCTAGTTCGCAAGGAGTTATCAGCTACGGGCAACCAGCAAGCTGGTGTTTGCCAAAATTTGCAGAATTCCGAAGAGGAATAATCCTTAATATAAGGGTAGGCTAAATTGAGAAGAAGAAGTGTTTATTTACTGATTTTCATCCTTGTCCTGTTTGGCCTCGCTCTGTGGTCCATGGTGCCTATAGACACAAAGTTACTAGGCCCAAATGGACTAAGGCTTGGCCTCGATCTCAAGGGTGGTAGCCAGTTGCTATATCAGGCTGATTTATCTATGAAAGCCCCCAACGTTACTGATTCCGAAGCTATGGCATCTGTCATCGACAAAATCCAACGAAGAGTTGATCAGTATGGGGTGGCTGAACCTGTAATTCAGAAGCTTGGGGCTGACCGCATACTAGTCCAGCTTCCAGGAGTTAAGAATATCAATGAGGCGATAAACCTTATTGGGGAGACAGCTTTGCTTGACTTCCGCGAGCAGAAGCGCGATTCCAGTGGAAATATAACATGGATCATAGCCAAGGCGATTGGCAGCAATGGGGAGGAAGAAGAACTTACAGGCAAATATCTAAAGCGTGCCTATATAGATTATAGTGAACTTAAGGGTTACGTAGTCGTCATCGAATGGGATAACGAGGGAGCATACCTCTTCGAGAAGATAACTGAGCGGAACCTGAACAAGCCACTGGCTATTTTCCTGGACGACGAGATGATCTCAGCTCCCATAGTCCATGACATAATTACAGCGGGGACACGAGGGATTATCGAGGGCCAATTCACAAGGAGCGAGGCTGAAAGACTGACCATTCAGCTTAACTCCGGCGCTTTAGACTTGCCATTGACAATAATCGACCAGCGAGATGTAGATGCCAGTTTAGGTGCAGATTCCATAAGACAAAGCTTGATAGCCGCCGCGATAGGGATAATACTGCTATTCATCTTTGTGCTTCTTTACTACCGCTTGCTAGGTCTCATGGCTTGCTTTGCCCTGGGTATTTACGGCGTCCTTCTCCTCACTATCTTCAACCTTTTTTCTTCTCATATAACCTTGACTCTGCCTGGCATTGCTGCTGCCATTTTATCTCTGGGCATGGCTGTAGATGCCAACATCCTTATATTTGAACGAATCAAAGAGGAATTACGAAGGAGACGCAGTCTGGGTGCTGCCGTTGAGACTGGATTCAATCGCGCCTGGACTGCTATTCGAGACAGCAACATCACCACCTTTATAGTCTGTATTATTCTTTTCTGGCTCGGGGGTACATTCGGCGCTTTCATGGTTAGGGGTTTTGCTCTTACCTTGTTTATCGGCGTAGCTCTGTCCATGTTCACTGCTATCATTATCACCCGAACTTTCCTGCGTCTTATTGTAAGCAGCCGCGTGGTCACCAATCCGGCAGCCTTTGGAGTAAAAATATGATTGACTTTGTCGGCAAGAAGCACTGGTTCTTCTTGATTTCGGGAATACTTATAGTTATTGGCATAGTCTCACTAGTCAGTTCTCAAATACAGTTCGGCGCTCCACTACAGCTGGGAACAGATTTTACAGGTGGCACTTCTATGACACTTCACTTTACTCCGCAGGTAGAGCAGGAACAGTTACGCCAAGAATTCACCAACCTAGGATACCCCGAAGCAATAATTCAAAGAAGTGGAGACGATTTCTTGATCCGCTTCAGAGAAATATCGTTCCAGGAACGGCAAGATCTGACTGAAGGGTTAGAAACGAGATTGAGCAGCGAGGTTACAGTCCGTAACTTCGACACAGTCTCTCCCTATATAGCTACAGAGACAGCACGCAACGCCTTCATTGCCGTAATAGTAGCCGCTGTGGCTATGATGCTTTACATTGTCTGGGCATTTCGCCGCATGCCCAGTCCTTTTCGCTGGGGCACCTGCGCCGTAATCGCCCTTATCCACGATGTATTCATAATAGTGGGCACTTTCTCGCTCCTGGGCTTGCTTGCCGGGGTGGCGGTTGATGCCATGTTTATCACAGGGCTGCTTGCCGTTGTCGGTTATAGCATTAACAATACTGTTGTCATCTTTGACCGTATTCGGGAGAATGTATCAAGGCAAATCAAACCCGATTTCGCCGCAACGATAAACGATAGTCTCGTTGAAACGCTGGGAAGGTGTTTTAATACTGCCCTGACCACCATTTTTGTGCTTCTAGCACTCTTTCTGTTCGGAGGAACCACCATACAGTACTTCGTCTTGGTGTTATTACTCGGCGTTATCATCGGTACCTATAGCTCTACCTGCATCTCCAGTCAGCTTCTGGTAGTCTGGGAAAAACGAGAGTGGCGTGCTCTTTTACCTTTTGCGAAGAAGTCAGCCTAGTATGGTGATGAGTCAATCAGTCTCTTGAAGTGACTCACTGCTGATTTTATGTATGACTCACTTACTTGACCAAAAGGCGTGCTGGTTTCCAGAATTCGTTTTGGCAGATATATATCATCGAGGGAAAACCCATGCCGTATTTTGAATTCATATTTTCGTTTGTGTATCGCTTCCCCAATACGATTCAGGTCCTCTCGCGTAAGCGCAAAACCTGTTAACTCAAGTGCTTTCAAGACAACATCAGACTTATACAAGCCTCTAGCAAAAAAACAAACAACAAGACTTGACAGAACTTGGCGCCATCTTTCCTCACTGAGCAAGTCTGCAGCAAGTTCTTCAAAACCCACATCCTGCTTTGATAAATTTTTTTGATCAACGCTATATCCAGCATTATCCAGATGGCTGTGTCTGGCACCAATCATAACTCCTATATGTGCAGCAGGGCCGGTATGATAACCCGGCATCTCATTGCCAGCCAGAGATAGCGAGAACTCCATGCCGCCATACACCGAGGATGCATATCTAACTCCTCTTGCCAGCGCACTGTAAAAATCATTTGGTTGCCTGACAATAAGCTTCACTGCTTTCATAAAGGTGCCGCAATCTCCCCAGTTGAACTTCAAACCCATGGTCTCTTTTTCAGAGATGATACCTCGCTCCTGAGCCTCAGTTGCCCACGCCAATACTACTCCCGCACTCATGGCATCCAGGCCAAATATCTCCACTTGCTCCATTAGGCTCAAGAACCCTCTGGTATCAGATACACCAAGCAAAGAACCGAGTGCATAGATAGGTTCGTAGTCGTAAGAAATCATATGTGTCTTATAGAAATAGGGTTCATCCACATAATGTTCACGCAGTGCCGCAATATGAATGCAGGCTACGGGGCAATGAGAACAAGCAAGCCGTCTTCCCAGGTATTGCTCAGCAAATTTTTCGCCAGAAATTTCAGCCGCTCCTTCGAATTTCGCTTCTGCAAGATTCCTTGTAGGGAATCCCCCAAGTATGTTGAGAGGCAAGACATTCCCGGCCGTACCAAGATCATGATACTTCTTCATCACCGGTGAACCGACTGCCGAATCGTAAATTTCATCATAGGTCTTACGGTATGTTTTGAAGTCACCAACTGGTAGTGAACGTCTGCCAGACACGACAACTGCCTTAAGTTTCTTACCTCCGAAAACCGCTCCCAAACCCAGCCTGCCAAAGTGGCGGTATGTTTCGGTAATCACACAGGCATAAGAGACGAGCTTTTCTCCAGCCCCACCAATCCGCATAATAGTCCTCAGTCCCGCCCCTGTCTCACTTTCTCTGATAATACGTCCCACAGTGAAGCTGTTTTCGATACCCCATATTGATGAAGCATCCCGGAAGTGAACCTTATCACCGTGAATAGCCAGATAAACTGGAATATCACTTCTACCTTTTACGACAATTGCCCCATATCCTGCCAGACGAATAGCTACAGCACTACGCCCACCGCAATGACTCTCACCGAGGTTACCAGTATGAGGCGACTTGAACATGGCCACCGTTTTCGAAGCAAGAGGGAAAAGTCCCGTTAGCGGTCCCACGGCGAAAACAATCGGATTTTCGTCACTCAAGGGGTCAACACCTGCTGGGCATTCTTCATCAAGGAGATGCACAGCAACACCGGCACCACCCAAGTATCTTTCAAACAAATCTACGCGGTGCCGAACCCAGTATTGCTTGTTGGATAAGTCAATATACAGAACATTAGCTAATGTGTCATTCGCAAGCATATCAGGTCAATTCCTTCGCTTCTTTCTTTAGAACTCCATGTGGACAGAACTTTATACAATAACCACATTGAATACAAATCATCGGCTTATTAATTTCTTCATCCCAGAAAACCGCACCAATCAAGCAGGCATCTTTGCAATTACCACAGCCGATGCATGCTGCGGCATCAAGTCGTACTCCACCGCCATTTCGTGGCTTGAGCGCACCTGTTGGGCATACCTTAGCACACGCCGGATCATCGCAAGCCCGACACACTATTACGGTAAAGCCCCTTTCCATGCCCCCTATAGACCTTACACCTATACAGGCTTCAGCCAGGCCGCCTTCATTTTGCCTTCTGGCACAGGCAAACATACATAGCTGGCAGCCAATACATTTTTCGGCATCTGCGATTAACAATCTCATAGTTTACCCTGCTTGACGCTTCTTTATCATCAACATAACCAACAAAGCGCCAGGTTATAACATCTAACCATACAGTAACTCAGGTTTGGATACTTCGATAGCATAATCTTGGACCTGACGCAGTCCCAAAATCAATTTGTTACACTTTTCTTGCCACAGGCTACCAATCTGTTGAACATGCACATTATCCAGCTCAGACACAGCCATTATTTCCCTCTTAATCAGTTTTATAATATGCGCCTACTTTATCTTTGATAAAATTTTGCCTCGAATTCTGGTTCAGCATCACTCAAGCTGATGTAATCTCTTGATTTGATCAATATGTTGGTCAAATCCCCCCGGTTTTCTCACCATTGATGCTTCTCCCAACGGGTCATCTATTTCTGAATTTCCCAGAAGCACATCAAAGATAGCTTTTATGGAAGCAGCAACTACATGAAGGTTATAGCCACCTTCCAGTGTGAAAACGAGGCGTCCCTGGCACAATTCGACGGCCAGTTTCTTCAATACCACCACCATTTGAGCAAAACCCCGAACGCTTACCCGCATCATAGCCAGATGGTCGGCCCAATGAGGATCAAATCCAGCAGAAACAAGTATGAGTTCAGGCTGGAATCTATGTGCTACTGGAACCAGTACCTCCTGAAAAGCTCTCAAGTATTCCTCATCGCCCCAGCCGGCGATCATAGGGACGTTAACTGTAGTCCCTCTGCCTTCACCCGCTCCGATTTCTTCTATCCGTCCCGTCCCTGGATAAAAAGGATACTGATGAGTAGAAAAGTAAAGAACTTTGGGGTCAGCATAAAAAGCATCCTGAGTCCCATTGCCATGATGGACATCGAAATCGACGATAAGAATACGGCTGAGATTGAACTTGCTTAGCGCAAATTTGGCAGCGATAGCTATATTATTGAATATACAGAAGCCCTTTGCGCGATTGTGAATGGCATGATGCCCGGGTGGTCTAACCAGCGCAAATGCATTATCTACTTCCTCTCTCACCACTCCTTCTACAGCAACTAGGAGTCCGCCGGCAGCATATAAGGCTACTTCATAAGATCTCGGACACACTACAGTATCGGGATCAAGCCAATTTCCACCCTTTTCTGCTTCGTCTTTTACATAGGAGATATACTCTGGCGTATGTATCATCTCCAGCTCTTCCATTGAGGCAGGACGAGGAGAAAGCATCGTAAGCTTCTCTTTAGTCCCTGTTTTTTCCAGATAAGACATTGCAGTCGCTAGTCTCCGAGGATTCTCTACATGTCCCCCTGTATCGTGCTCTAAATAGATTGAATCGTAGACCACACCCACTTTCATACCTCCATCATAGCAAAGATGTTTAAATAAACTCAATCGCTGGCGAGTCTCCATAATCTGTGGGACCAAATTTAAAAGATACACCTTTTATGTGTCATTGAAGGGGCGCAGCCCCGAAGCAATCTCGGTAGTAGGGTTGCAGGATTTCTTCGCTTCGCCGGCAACGATAAAAGTAGATAAAAATCCACGAATACAGAAGGCTGTCTAGAGCACCGACTGGGTCGGAGTTGCTTTTTACTACGGAAAACATTTATGCTGATGCAGATATATATTTTTCCCGAGTGAAGGGATTTGCATTGTGACCAGAGAAGAGATAAAAGAGTTACTCAACGAGGCGGAGAAGAGGTTTATGTCGGAAAGAAAGTTGATACAGTTAGAGTCAGGCAAAGTCATTTTCGTTGGCGATACCCACGGTGACCGCGAAGCCACGGAGAAAATTATACACAAATATCTCAAGCCGGATAATAAGCTAGTTTTCCTGGGGGACTATGTCGATCGGGGTCCTGATTCCCTAGAGAACATTAACTTTTTACTTAGGCGAAAACTTGAGCATCCCGATTCTCTTTATCTGCTTATGGGAAATCACGAAGGCCATGCTGTAGTCAGCTTTTACCCTGCCGATTTCTGGGAAGGGCTGGATGATGAACTTCGCCAGCGATATGGTGAGGTTCTTTCCGGCCTGCCACTTGCAGCGTCCACATCAAATGGAATCATTGCTCTGCACGGAGCACTCCCCGATGTGCTCCATTTGGAGAATATAGATAGGATCAAACCAGGTAATATTGAATGGCATCAAATAACTTGGGGTGACTGGCAGGAAAGGGAAGAAGAGAACCTAGGGCTCGATCCCTACACCGGGAGGCCTCAATTCGGGCGAGGCTGGTTCGAGAAAATCATGACCCGCATGGGCAAGAGCGTCTTAATAAGGTCACACCAGCCAAGCGCTCCACCCATAATGTACAGTAAAAGGTGCCTTACCATATTCACTTCCTCAGCTTATTCGTATTATGTTCACGCGCGTACCATAGCCCTGGTTGATTTGGGCAGGGAGATAAAAACCGTGGAAGACATAAAGATAGAGCTTGTCTAAAGCTCCCTTCAACTCTCAAGACTTCAGCTTATTATGTTATAATATTATCAACTGCTTCTAATAGGGTTGCTGGAATAGAAGTCGCACGACTTTCGGGGTTAAATAATAAGACCTTTCTCGGCCTTCTACATTTACAGTAATAGAAAAGAGATAGAAATGAATAAGTTACTCAAAGTTTCAATTCCAATACTGCTAATTCTGGGGTTAGTGCTAATCAGTGGCTGTGCTTTATCACCAAGAGAATCTGAACTTGAGGAGGGAGGGCAAGGTGAAAGCGAGATTACTGATGAACTAACGGAAGACCGCAAAATTGTAAAAACAGGCTCTATGACTTTGGAGGTGGGAAATATAACTGGGACTATGAATGAAATTGCCGAGATGGCTGATGGTCTCAACGGCTATGTAGTTTCCTCACATAAATATGACTATGAACGGAGGGTAGAGGGCCGCATTACCATCCGCGTTCCTTTTGAAAAATTTGACGAGGCTTTTGCCAGACTTCGCCAGTTGGCAATAACCGTGCCCTACGAAACTACCACGGCAAAGGATGTGACTGAGGAATATGTTGACCTGGAGGCTCAGCTAAGCAACCTTCTAGCGACCGAAGCCCAGTATCTAGCCCTGATGGAGGAGGCAGAGAACGTAGAGGAAATGTTGAAGGTGCAGAGCGAGCTTTCTAAGGTGAGAGGACAGATTGAGCAAATTGAAGGCCGCATGAAATATCTGGAGCAGACTTCAGAGATGTCACTTATTGAAGTGAACTTACAGGAAACAAAGGGATTGGCCGAACCCTGGAGCACCTCCGCTGCTTTCCAATCGGCAGTGCGCGGGCTTACAACATTAGGCAGAGGCTTGGCTACTGCGCTCATCTGGGTTGGTGTTTTCTGCTGGGCCTGGGTGCCGCCTCTGGTAATCTGGCTCAGAAGACGTAGAAAGGCAAAGAGCTGACTCTCAATACATTACTTATAGGGTCTAGCAATTGCCTGCCAGCTCCACGGGATTTGAAGAAATCAACTAACAGGATTGCTTACTGTGCACCAAAGAGTCAAGTAAACTGGCACTTAGTTAGTGCCTGCCCTCCTTAACAGTATTTATATAGATTAAGTCAACACAGCTTACTGGCCAACCAGTCGACACATGGCACATTCTTGACAGGAAGAGTCTTCTCTAACTATAGTATGCTAAGGGGAACACCGTGAAAATAATGAGGTTTGTTCTGAGTTTCTCTATTCTTCTATCCCTGGTGATGATTGTCTTTGCTCTCGCACCCCGCGCGTCTCAAGCTGCAGATGGAACCTCTTACTACGATTTTATTACCAAGGCCCCTGAGGCAACCTGGAGTTCAGGTGACGGCAGCCTTTCATTTCCGGGAGGAATCGATGATAGCCGGGGCTTCGCCTGCTATAGAGATGTTGTAGAGCTGGAGGATAGCGTTACTCATGGTAGAGTTCTGGAGACTCACCCCAATTGGGATGCCTATGGGCACATACAGGGTACATACCCTGAGATGACGGTTATATCAGGCACTGAGCTAGTTGTCTGGGTAGGCTTTCTCAAAGGGGCAGCAGGTACCGATGGCGTCCACTTCCAGGTCAATTTTCGCTACTGGAACGGAGATAAATATGTAACAACCGCACTGGTATCAAGGAACGCGTACTACGATGGCCACCTGAATTTCGAGAGGGTGTCCCTCGACAGCTATGCCGGTAAGACCGGTAGATTTACCATCTATACTGGGGCTGGAGAATCATCGGGCAAGGACTGGGCAATCTGGGTCCAAGCTGAAATAAGGCCCGTAGACAGCCCGGTATTGATACTAACAGAGTGCCCTCTTCCCGATGCCACCAGAGGACAGGCTTACTTGACGCGGCTGGAGGTTATTGGCGGCCTAGTTCCCCCATATCACTGGGCTGTAATAGATGGCTCTTTACCTCCAGGCCTTAACCTCAACAGCGATACCGGGGCCATATCTGGCACTCCGACTTCGAGCGGGATATACTCCTTCAGGCTGAGAACATGTGATTCCACCGAACTTGATGGTGCCCGTTGTAGTGAACCCGAAGATTGTTACATCCAGGTGACCGAGCCGGGAGAGACCCCGCCTCCTCCTGACACTTTTGATTTCAACCTCAACGTATCTCCCGCTGAAATTACTATTGACCTTGACCCTTTGACTTCAGGCACTACCTGTACAGCAGAAGCTAAGACAACAGCTACCATCTCTTTAGTCACTGGGATTGCCCAAACGGTTGACCTCTCCATGTCGGGAGTGCCCAGCCACATTTCTTCCTACTGCATGCCGCGCGACGGACTGCCGCCCTTTACCTCTGAGTGCGGATTCATCATCTACTGCACAGGCACATTGCCCACAGAAGGAGACTACTCAGTTACTCTTACAGCAACAGGCGGTGGCATCACCCGAACAAAAACGATAAACCTGCATATAGTAAGAGGAGTGTATGGAGACTTAGATATCATTTCAGTAGATCCAGTGCAGGTTGTCTATGGAGCGCCTCTGGTCGCACGAAAAGCGACTGCTTTCAGGGTAAAAGTGCACTCAACCTTTACGGTTCCAGTAGAAACCAGCTTGATGTTGGAATTACCCGAAGACGAGTGGCTTACCTCGCCACCCAGCACTGGCCGCCTTATAACTGGTATCCCGCCAGACTGGAAGTATCCAGAGATTTGGGGGCCAGTGACGATAAACCCCGGGGATAATGAAATAATGCTTCCTGTAGTAGCCGCTGGCCACGAGGATGCAACTTGGTCTGGTGAGCCAGCTGGAATAATAACGGGAATCTGCATTGGTGGTGTTTGTGGCCCTGACGTTAGAGTGGTACCCAGGCCAAGGGATGTCTCAACGGCGATCTATACAGTGGAGTTAGATCCATACAATGCAGTCAGCGAGACTAGCGAGCATAATAACGAATACTATTCCGATGCCGCAGTTTACATTACAAAGCCATTTCGTGTCCTTTTTGTTATACATATATCAAACACATCTGAGAATGACCTCCTGTACTGCCGCAACTTTAACTGCCTTAATGGCTGTTGCTCGGCGCCTCACGTAGATGTGACTTGCGCTGGAGGTTCACGGACCCATTCTGAAATGTGTGAGGAGATAAGAGAATGGGCCAAAGGGGCAGCGGAATATTTATTAGGAGTACTCCCTATTGCCGATTCCAAGCTTATATACCAGGTTGATTGCTCTGTAAGGGAGGAAGATAATTATAGTGACTATATGGGTTCTATGGTTGCTATGGCCAGGGAGAATGGCTACGATTATGTATTATCAGTACAACCGTGGGGTCGCTGTGGCTGCTGCGGTATAGGCTCAGCCGGAGGTTACGTTGAAGTCTATGGGAGCCCGGCAAACGCTGCCCATGAGCTTGCTGGGCATGGCATACAACGGATTGGATACGAGTGCTATGCACCTTCACCAGACGCCTGTCCAAGTGCTGACTGTCCCAAATGTGAGTGCACTGATGTTTCCTCTAGTTCGTGTGCCGCTTCAGAGGGATTTTGGGTCAATGAGTGGCATAGCTATAGCGAAGGTAGCTGGAGCAGTCCTTGGATTGTACAACCGCCAACCTACTACATGGACGGCGTAGGATCAACACCTCCCTGGGATAGGTGGCAAAGGTTAGACAATCCGTGGCGTCATAGCGATGGTTGGGAACTTCCAGGTGGATACCTTGATTTAATAGAAATATTGGAAGATACCGACGACCCAGAGGTATTACTGACAAGAGGTATGATTGACAAAGACGGTTCAGCAACGCTCGGACCCTGTATGATATTGGAGAATGCAATTGTAGATATCGAGGTCGGGGAAGAGGGTGATTACTACTTGGTTTTAATAGATTCCGAAGGTACAGTTTTGGGCAAGGTTGGTTTTGATGTTAGCTTTGATCTTATGACCGCGGAGGGTAGAGAAGAACTGGACAGGGTTTCTTTCGCTTATCGGATAGAATGGCTGGAACTAGCGAACAGAATAGAGCTACAGGATAGAGATAGCAGTATCCTGGCTAGTATTGAGGTTTCACAGAATGAACCAGAGGTGCAGATACTTCATCCCAATGGTGGTGAGATCTTTGTCACTGGTGAGAATATAAGGGCAAAATGGCAAGGAAGCGATGAAGATGGGGATATGCTAACTTATTCTTTGGCGATAAGTAGTGATGGTGGCGAGGCATGGCTTCCAATTGATATCGACATCACCGATAATGAATACCAGCTAGGTACTCAGGATCTGAAAGAAGAGCAAGGCTACATTTTGCGAGTTCGGGTAACCGATGGCATTAATACGGCGGAGGACGTCTCCGATGATGTCTTCACTATCATGGAAGAAGGGGAGGCCGAAGAAAGGATTAGCACCTGGGTAATTATTGCTATTGTCATTGTGGTCATAGCTTTAGTCGGGCTGTCGATCTACTTGGGAACCAGGCGGAAAAAAGTCTAGGTACCCATGGGGCAGGAAGGATAGTTACACAAAATGGCTCAATACCTAGTAGTACAAAGTTACGTTACCCTGGATTAATACCCAACAAGTTAGTAATCACGCTCCGTTGTTAGTTTGCTAATTTACCTCACCCATATTCTCTGCAATTTATACAACAGATTTGTTCAGCAACATTCACCTGCCATTATGCGCCCTTCGCCATCTGACATTCTGCCCATGAACTAAGTATGAAGGGTGAGAATCTAACTCCGCGAAGAATATTTCAGATCCTTCAGCATCCCGATTTACCGGCACTCTTCACAATGACATTAGAAAACACTCCTTATAAAGTCCTCTTGACACGACTGCGTTGAACATCTACACTAGTAGAATCACCTGATGAGGTCTGAAGACAATGATATGCCCAGTTTGTAAAGACGACATGATAGTCATTGAGTATCGTAATATTGAACTCGATTATTGTCATAGCTGTAAGGGTGTATGGTTCGACTCTGGAGAGCTTGAGATTTTGCTTAAGTCTCAGGGTCTCGAAGAGCCAAAGACATTCTTTAATGGTATCCTCACCGCTCAGGAAGCCGTTTCGTCAGAAAAGAAACGAAATTGCCCCATCTGTAGCCATAAGATGAAAAAAACAGCGATAGGTGGACAGCCAGAAATCCTAATCGACGTATGCCGTGATAAACATGGACTGTGGTTCGACGGAGGTGAGGTCGCTCAACTGGCAAGCTGTCTAGCAGGGGAACGAACGTTAAAACGTGATTCCAGAGAACAGGTTATCAGTTTTCTGGAAGAGGTATTTGAAGCCCCAGATCAAAGGGGAAATAATAATTAAGTAACATATGGAGAACATTGGTTAAGGAGGTTTAAGATGCTAGCAGTTTATATCGTTATCGGTATTATTGTGGTCCTTCTTATCATATTCCTAGCCACCTACAACAGCCTGGTCAGGTTGCGTAACCAGGTAAAGAACGCATGGGCGCAGATTGACGTTCAGCTAAAACGACGCTATGACCTCATTCCCAACCTGGTTGAAACTGCCAAGGGCTACATGAAACACGAGCGTGAGACCCTGGAAGCAGTCACCAACGCCCGTAATCTTGCCCAGCAGGTGGCTTCTGCCGGAGCTGGTGAGCGAGCAAAGGCCGAAGGTGAGTTGAGTTCGGCCCTATCCCGCTTACTGGCTGTAGTGGAAAACTACCCCGACCTTAAAGCCAATCAGAACTTTCTGGCACTTCAGGAAGAGCTTACCTCAACCGAGAATAAAATAAGCTTTTCTCGTCAGTTCTATAATGATTCGGTCTTGAAATATAACAACCAGACACAGATGTTCCCGTCTAACATCATAGCCAACATGACAGGATTTAAGGCTAGTGAATTCTTTGAAGTTACTCTAGCCGCAGAAAGAGAAGCGCCCAAGGTCAGTTTTACTTAATAAAAAGACTCTGCAGCTGTGTGGGAACAGATTAGGTCTAACCAAATAAGGTCGGCAGTGCTGACAATAAGCATGGGTGCATTGCTGATCCTTATCGGCTATTTCCTGGGCCTATATTTCTTTGATAGCGCTACCGCGGGCTTAGTCATCGCCCTATTAGTATGGGCAATCCTGAGTTTAATCGGCTATTTCCAGGGTGATAGTATCCTGCTTAGCATGTCGCGGGCGAAGAAAATCAGGCGCGATGACCACCCCCGCCTGTACAATGTGGTTGAGGAAATGAAGATTGCCTCCGGTCTGGAGAAAATGCCCGAAATATATATAATTGACGACCCGTCACTGAATGCTTTCGCCACGGGTCGTGACCCCAATCGGGCATCCGTAGCTATTACCTCGGGACTGCTACAAAAACTAAACCGCGATGAATTGCAGGGAGTCATCGCCCACGAGATATCCCACATCAAGAACCGAGATGTGCTGCTCATGGCGATGTGTAGCATACTGCTCGGCACTATCGTAATCCTGGCCTGGTATGGATCACGTTTCCTAATTTTTGGCAGCGTGACTGGCTCGAGAAGAAGCTCTTCATCAGGAGGGGGTGGAGGAGCTCAAATAATAATCTTAGTCGTGGCACTCGTATTTATGATACTGGCGCCGATTATGGCGCAGTTCATTTACTTTGCCATCTCTCGCAAGAGAGAGTATCTGGCAGATGCTTCGGCAGCACTCTATACCAGATACCCTGAAGGACTGGCCTCAGCCCTGGAAAAGCTGGGCGCCTCAACTGGACAGTTAAAATCAGCCAATAAGGCCACAGCCCCCATGTATATCGTAAATCCTTTCCGCAAGAAAGGCTTGAAAGCCAGTGACTTATCAAGCACCCATCCTCCTCTATCAGAGAGGATACGCATCCTGCGTGCTATGGCTGGTGCTTCTTTTAACGACTATGACCAGGTCTACCGCCAGGTCCACGGAGGTAAGGGAGTTATACCTGCTGCCAGCCTTGCTGCCGAAACAGTCCCAATAGCAACAACAAAACTAGAGGGTGAAGCGGGCGAGCCAAACGAGATACAGCGAGTCCGGGAGACCTCAGACGTAATGTGGAGACTGAGCAAATATCACACCATTACCTGTGATTGCGGCGCCAAGTTGCGAGTGCCACCCAATTTCAAAGAGCCACAAATCAAGTGCCCGCATTGTGGTAGAACACACCAGATTTGAGAAGATAGGTTATCGTTAATCGAATCTCTGCACTTAACTTCGCTGACTCACTATGAGCCGGTTGATACTATCTTGCTCTAGTTCAGATAGATTAGTGACACTATAATAGTGTTACTATGAGAATAATAAGTAGAGTAGTTCCCGGCGCTTATCGTGTAGCTAGAATACCTGAGCTGTCAAAGAAAGCCAGACAAAGACTTAAATGGTTCGATTACTATAACACACACAACCTAAATGCCCGTCTCACCTGTCGCTATTTCGGCATCTCTCCTCAAACTTTCTACCGCTGGAAAAGGCGCTATGATCCCAAACATACAAAGAGCCTGGAAGACCATTCTCACCACCCCAGGCATGTACGACAGCCTGTGTATCCAGTGAAACTGGCTAAGGCAGTGCTTAGGTTAAGGGAAGAGTATCCCAGATGGGGCAAGGACAAGCTGGTGATACTTCTATATCGTGAAGGATTTGCTTCATCTGCCTCCACGGTGGGCAGAATCCTTAGGAAGCTAAAAGAGCGTGGTGTATTGAAAGAGTCCTTGCCAAATCACATATCTGCCAGAAAGAGCCAGAGGCGACGCCCTTATGCAGTGAGAAAACCCAAAGATTATGTGGTTAAGAAGCCAGGAGATATCGTAGAGGTAGATACACTGGATGTGAGGCCTTTGCCTGGCGTGGTGCTTAAGCATTTTACAGCTAGAGATGTTATCTCAAAGTGGGATGTTTTAGAGGCTCATACCAGAGCAAACTCTCACACTGCAGCTGCTTTCATGGATACTCTACTAAGACGGATGCCATTTCCCATTAAAGTCATTCAAGTAGACGGGGGATCTGAGTTTCAAGACTTCTTTGAGGCGGAGTGCCAAAGAAGAGGCATAAAACTATTTGTTTTGCCGCCCCGCTCACCCAAGCTTAACGGACATGTAGAAAGAGCACAAAGGACCCATACTGAGGAATTCTATGAGGTAACGGACACAAGCTTTGAGATAGCAGAATTGAACCAAGCTTTACTAGAATGGGAAAAGGTCTATAATACTAT
>Ga0180433_10005636_pt1 | contig 16811 bp, 17 predicted proteins | sample SS_ome_8_FD_132980 | JGI IMG/M metagenome (GOLD analysis project Ga0180433, IMG submission 132980) | Hypersaline lake sediment archaeal communities from the Salton Sea, California, USA - SS_1_D_1 metaG | ecosystem: Environmental > Aquatic > Non-marine Saline and Alkaline > Hypersaline >... | reverse complement strand
AACTAAACACCCCATGGACAAGGGCAATCTGAAAGGTTATCCGGTGTCGAATCTGACACAATATGAACTGATAGACAGGTGCTCGGTTTTCGTCAGCCGTTTCGCCACTGGTATTCTGGAAGCTTTGGCTAGCGGGAAGCCCGTGATTTACTTTAACCCGCACAATGAAAAGGTCGAGAAATTTAAATCTCCTCTCGGCGCATACGAAATTGCCACGACCAAGGAGGAGCTGATACGCGCACTTAGAAATGTGGCGAAGGACATCGAGTCCGGCGTCGATTTCCGAGAGCGCGCCCTTCCATTTCTGGAATGTCATACCGGTTATAAGCCTGATGACCCATCTATTACAAAGCGCTTTGCCGAGGCGGTGACGGAAATATTGGAGCGTGATTGGGAGCAACAGTCTGCTGTCGCAGACCTGTTTTTCCAGCGACTGCATGAGCAGAAGCCCTTCCGGTGCGTTAGCCCGGGCACAATTGCCGGAGATTTCGATCATCGCCATAAAGCTCAGCTCCCTGAAGAAGAGCTTATTGCTCGATATTTCGGCAATAGGGGGAACACCATGATCGATGTCGGTGCAGCATATGGTAATAGTTTAGCCATTTATTTTGGAAAGTGGTGGGAGATTCACGCATTTGAGCCGGATTCAAACAACCGGCAAAGGCTCCTGGACACATATCCACCCTGCTCACGATTGATCGTTAACGAGGAGGCTGTATGTGACAAATCAGGACTGACAGTGCCCTTCTTCAGGAGCGACGAAAGCACGGGCATCAGCGGTCTATTTGCTTTTACCGCTGGACATAGACAAGTCGCTGAAGTTAGAACGACAACCCTTGGTGATTACTATCGGAAGGCAGGGCTTCAACATGTGGATTTTCTTAAGGTAGACGTTGAAGGATTTGATAAGTTCGTTCTTGACGGGTTTCCCTGGGAAAGCGACAAGCCAGAAGTTGTCCTTGTAGAGTTTGAAGACTCAAAGACGACTCCGCTTGGATACTCAGCACATGATCTTGCAGATACACTCATCCGTCACGGCTATTCTGTATATGTAAGCGAATGGCTTCCAATTGTTCGTTATGGCATTACTCATGATTGGAGGCGACTGGTTCGCTATTCTACCGAATTGGAATTGAACACGACCTGGGGCAATATGGTAGGGTTTCTTGATGACCCGGGTGAGGAAAAATTAAAGTTACTGGCGCTACAAACAATAAAATTCTCCATATACCCGGGCAGAGACGGATCCTCTGCAACCTCGAAGTTCCTGTCAATGCTGAGACAGGGGTATGTACACACGCGCCAGAAGCTTGCCGCGTACGTTGTGCGGAGACATCCATGTCTAGCGAGGATATACCAGCGGATGCGCCGTAAAAATCTTATAGGCTATTTGAAAAGAAAGGTTCCGGCGATAATTACCATCGGCCGCCTTGGTAAGTGGGGCCTGACAACGCTGAAAAAAAATTTCTTCGGCATCGGCGGTATAGTTGTTCTTGTCATCGCAGGACTATATATTGCCGGGGCTTTAATCGAGCCTTTGCGCTGGTATTTAATAGGAACCGCTTCTGCTCTACTACTATTATGCGGCGGAGTGCTGGCACTATCCTATATTCGATTGACAATAAATCGTCTAGCCAGTGACCAAAGAGCGATGGTATCGAATCTCAACAAGCAGATATCGAATCTTCATAAACAGTTATCAGGGCTAAACAAGGATATTTCCGTCATCAAGGACGATGTCTCAATTATTGGTTATGACATTCTCAGGGAACAGAGCAAGCTTGCTGAAAAAGTCTCCAAACTTGAAACCCAGGCAAGCAACGACGCAAGGGCAGGGCGACCACCAAATGACAGCAGCGAACAAAGATGATGGAGCGCCAGCCGTGTGCGGTCCATTCAGCAATGGATTGCAACATATGATCGGGTTATCACACGTCGCCTACTGCACAGGACCGTTTCAGCTTACATTCCTCCTCGCCGCACTCGAGGTATGTGGAGTTTCGCGGGAGCAATGTACTATTCTGCCATTTCCCGGGTCTGCCAGAAATAATGACCTTAAGAAAACTCTGATAAAGGCCTGCTCTTTACTTGGCATGCAGACTACGGACATTGACCTCTTACCATTGCCCACCCTGAGCGATGCCTTCCATGCGCGTTATAGCGTGCAAACAGAGCGGCGGCTTGCCTTCTGGTACTGCCAGGGAATACCCTACACTTCTGGTGCACTGCACCATTTGCGGAAAACTCTTTCAGACACTGTATTCGAATACTATGACGGGCTCGGGTCTTATATCGCCGCATCCGAACAGGAAAAGCAGCGTCTATCCCTATCAGATGCCCATGGTGTTAGCGACCTTCGTCAGTTAGCTGTGCAGCGGCTTATGCGGCCTGACATGCATCTTATGCCCGGTGATAACATGTGGGCAAGATATGCCTCGCCTGAGACCCAGTCAAGAACACAATACGTGTCTCTTGATGTGATTCAAGGAAAGATAAAGCTGGTAGGCAATATCCTTGACAATATTGACGTCGAGCAATGGCCGCCATGCGATAGCCCGGATGTCATCCTGGTTATAGCAAAGTTGTCAGAAATACGACGTGAAGTTGCTTTAGAACAGGAACTGCGCATGTATAATGATCTCCTGAGGACGATTCGTGGGGCATTCAAAAGTGCATCTATACTGGCTAAGACACATCCCCGGTCATCACCGGAGAAGATGCACCGGCTGCAGGAAATTTGCGCCGAACACAATGCACGATTGTATACTGGCCAGCAATTGGCTGAGTACTTCGTTGAGAGGTCGGGACGGCGCGACGTGGCATTCATCGGACCGCCGAGCAGTTCATTTCTAAGCGCCATTCAGTTCAATTACGGCAGTGCATTTTGCCTCAGCCAGTCTTTCATGGCGTCTTATATTGGGACTGGATACAGAAATGATTCGTGGCAGACCATGCATCACCGTTTGATGGAAGTGGCCGGAGTTGCCACAATCAACTCTCTGTTCGAATTAGAAGTTCTTATGAGAGAGCAGAAGATGGGCTGATGAACAAATCCACGGAATTAATAACATATCTGCCGTGACATTATTGAAAAGATGTATAAGGAACACGAGACTGCATAGGCAGAACAGATTATAGGCGTGCTAGAGAGGTGAATTAACTCGCCGATTCTGTGGACAAAGGGGGGGGATTATGAAGGTGTATCTTATAAATGACACGTCAGGGGCAGGAAACTGGGGATGTAGAGCAACTACAGCTGCATTAATGCGGATGGTCGAGACGCGTGGAGGGCGTATCTTCGATACAATGCCACTAAGGAGAATGGGCATTGCCTCAGATGACCCTGTTCCACAGCAGTATCAGGATTTCGAATCAATGGCCAACAAGATGATGAAGAGAAAAATATGGAAACCCGAGTACGAAGCATTAGAAAGGACTGACATAGCAGTCATAAACGGCGAAGGTAGCATATATGACAGGCAGCGAAAGGGTCGATCCATGCTCTTCATGGCTTATGTGGCAAAAAAGCACTTTGCCAAACCTTGCATTCTTGTTAACCACACAGCGGATATCCATGACCGCGTCATGGCTGAAATAGCCTGTGAGGTTTACCCGTTGATGGATGATGTTGTTTTTCGGGAGCCGCTATCATTGGAGCTCTCAGGAGGGCGGCTCAAAGGACATTGTGCCGCAGACGCGGCGTTCATATACGAACCAGCGAGCGAGAGCATGTGGCGCCAAAGCGTAGCAAGAGACGGCGGCTCCTTTAGCATTTGGCCCGATAGAGCCCCTAGATTCAACTCCCAGGAACCCTATATATGTGTGGGGGGTAGTTCTATCTACCTCCGGCCTGATCGTCCTTGGTATGACCCTGTTCCCTCTTTCAACTATTTGTGCAAAACATTGCAAGAGAAACTGGCACCCGTTGTATTAACATCGTGTGATGTTAGCGACCAGACAATATTTAGACAAATTGCAGCACAACTGGGATTGCCTGCCGTTGACCTGACGACACCAACGCAGCAAGCTGTTGATATCCTGGGTAACGCAGCTGTCTATATATCCGGACGATGGCACCCAAGTATATTTGCTTTGACAGGTGGAACGCCGATTGTCACTTTGACTGCCAACACGTTTAAGATGCGGGCTCTTATAAAGCAGACGGGATTGGATGCACCAACCTTTGATGCACTCCAATTGCACAAGTTTGTAGATGACATTGTCTCACTGGCGACTCTTTATATTTCCCATGGCACAACAATTCGTGAACAACTTCGAAAACGAACTCAAGAACTGTCAGTGCTCGCCTGGGATAATGTGCGCTACTTTGAAAGGCCTTCTTAGAATAAGAAATGAAACTGCAATCACTGGCCATCATTCCCGCCCGGGGCGGCTCTAAGGGCATACCAGGAAAAAACCTGCGGCTCCTGACAGGGAAGCCGCTAATAGCGCACACCATTGAGCATGCGCGCCAGGCTCGCGCCGTAAACCGCGTGGTGGTTTCTACCGATGACCCAGAGATTGCCTCCGTCTCTCAGCTATACGGTGCTGAAGTGGTCTTCCGTCCGCCCGAAATCAGCGGGGATATAGCTTCTTCCGAGTCGGCTCTGCTCCATGCCCTCGAGCATCTGGTGAAGACTGAGGGGTACAACCCCGACCTAGTAGTTTTCCTGCAGTGTACTTCGCCCCTAACTTCACCCGAGGATATCGACGGCACTGTGCAAGCTCTTATCGAGGAGGATGCCGATTCTGCTCTGGCAGTAACACCATTTCACCATTTCCTGTGGCAGCGGGATAAACAGGGCAACATCAGAGGGGTCAATCACGATAAGAGCACGCGTCCTTTGCGCCAGGAACGAGAGCCACAGTATCTTGAGACAGGCGCTGTCTATGTTATACGTACTCAGGGGTTTCTGAAAGCGAAGCACCGCTTCTTCGGCAAGACTGTTATGTATGTTATGCCGCGGGAGCGCTACTGGGAAATCGATGACCCAATTGATTTAACCATCATAGAGGTTCTGCTAAAGAAACAGCAGGATCAAGTCAAGATTCGGCTCTTGCCTGAGACGGTCGCGGCACTGGTACTGGATTTCGACGGCGTGTTCACTGATAATAGTGTACTCGTCTCCCAGAATGGTATTGAGGCGGTGATATGCAACCGTAGCGACGGCGCGGGATTATCAAAGCTCAAGAAGGCAGGCATAGCAGTGCTGGTACTCTCCGCAGAGGAGAACCCAGTGGTATCAGCGCGCTGCCGCAAGCTGGGGCTCGAGTGCTTGCAGGGCTTGCAGGATAAAGAGGCAGCCATGTTAGAATGGCTTGAGAGAGAGAGAATCAGCCCTGCGAATGTGATCTATGTGGGGAACGATGTTAACGACCTGCCCTGCATGGAACTGGTTAGGTGCAGTGTCGCCGTCAGTGATGCGCACCCCGACATACTCTCTATGGTGCGTATCGTTCTGACAAAGCCAGGCGGGCGCGGAGCGATACGCGAGATTTGCGACCTTATTATGACAAAAATGAGGAGATAGCAGAATGCCTGACTCGATTAAAATCGGGCAAAGGCTGGTTGGCAAGCGACAACCTGTGTATATCGTTGCCGAAATCGGTATCAACCACAACGGCGACCTGGAAATCGCCAAGCAGCTTATTGACGCAGCCAAGGTCGCAGGTTGTGATGCAGTCAAATTCCAGAAGCGCACACCTGAGAAATGCGTCCCAAAGGAGCAGGCAAATCTGCTGCGCGAGACTCCCTGGGGATTGATAACCTATCTGGACTACCGGCACCGCATTGAGTTCGGCGAGGGGGAATATCGGGAAATCGAGCGCTACTGCAAAGAGCGCGGGATGATTTGGTTTGCCTCGGTCTGGGACGAGGGATCGGTGGACTTTATGGAGGCGTTCAACCCGCCGTGTTACAAGATTCCCTCGCCAGCACTGACGAACCACAGGCTACTGAGTCATACTCTTTCTGCCGGGCGCCCCATCATCCTCTCCACAGGCATGTCCACCATGGAGCAAATTGAAGCTGCTGTAAACATATTGGGGCAGGACAACCTTTTGTTGACCCATTGCAGTAGCGCCTATCCCTGTAAGCCGCATGAGTTGAACCTGCTCATGATTCAGACGCTAAAGCAGAAGTTCCATTGTCCCATCGGTTATTCGGGGCACGAGGTCGGCTTGCAAACGACCTATGCAGCAGTGGTGCTGGGCGCCTGTTATGTCGAGCGCCACGTGACCCTTGACCGTGCCATGTGGGGTACCGACCAGGCGGCCTCAGTGGAGCCCGTTGGCTTAATGAGGCTAGTCAGAGACATTCGCGTAATCGAGAAGAGCATGGGAGACGGCGTCAAGCAAGTATACGAGAGCGAGAGGGCAGTCATGAGAAAACTACGCTTAGATGTGTAGTGAAACTTTGGATGCTGTTAGAGATGGGCGTTAACAAGAGCATCACATCAGGCACGCGCTCAATAGTGTTCTTTAGCACAATGTCCGTGGAAATAACCCCCCTTACTTTAAGGGGGAGATGGAAGGGGACGAGACTTATCTCCGGGAGATATTGGCGGGAAGTGCCTTTACTGGGGAGCTGAAGAGGCAGTGCATAACGGTGTTTTCTATAGCCAGTGAATATGTGATAGAATCTAATGGATATTAAGGTTACTCAGGCAAAGACGACAAGAAGCAAGGACAGAGCTTGAGAAAGGAAAAACTTTGTCCAAAGCGGAGCTAGACCCGAATCTTTTTGACTGTGTTGTGTAGACTGAGAGGCGAAAGAGAAGTACTTTATTATAAAGAGTACAAATGTGCTAAAATGTGGCAGCAAAGAGGAAAGCTTAGTAGCCAAAAATATTTCCAAAACGGGACGAATCGGCTATAATCCCGGATATGACCTAGGTGGATAAAGAAACCGACCAAGGAATTGCATCGCAAAACATAAGGAGTGGAGGTGAAAATGTGGAAAAGTTGGAATCCATAGATAAATTGAAACAGGTATTGAAAAAGGAAATCCTAGAAGAGGTATTGGATATCCTGAGAGACGAGATAGAAGAGAACTTGGATGACGATTTCGTCCACAGAGTAGAACAAGCTGAGCTGAGAGCTAGAGAAGGGGCTATTTCTCAATATACAAGTGAAGAATTCAAGAGAAAATTTCTGTGACCTACGCTATACAGTTAGAGCATAGGCTAGAACAAAAGTTAGTTAAACTGGAGAAGAAGGACAGGAAGACTTATACCAGAGTGATTAACAAGATAATAGATTTAAGTCAAAATCCATATGCAGGAAAGCCTCTGAGAAGTGTCTTGAAAGGCAGATGGAGGGTTCATATTGGTCCCTTCGTTTTGATTTTAGAATCGCCGAATAACATAGAGCGATCACATTCTTGGAATTTGAGCATCACGATAACGCATACAAATTAATATCATATCAGAGGTTTCAATGGTAGTGGCGGGTTACCGTGAGCGACATGAGATTCTTCCCCTTCACGAAGTTTACCCTGAACGGGATTAGGACAAGCTATAAGAGGGGAGATGGAAGGGGAGGAAACTCATCTTAGGGGGGACAACGAGAGTGTTGAGCTTGAGTGCTACATCTGCTATACTACCGGTCCCGCGGAGAGGATTTTGTCGGATATTATTGACATATCAGTTCCCCTTATCGCCGGAATGCCTGTCTGGCCGGGTGACGGTGATATTCGCATCGTGCCGGTAAAGCGTATGGCAAGAGGGGATAAGAATAATGTGTCCCGGCTGGACTGCGGCGTCCATACCGGTACTCATGTGGACGCCCCCTGGCACTTCCTGGATGACGGAAGCACCGCAGAGCAGTTACCTCTAGATGTGATGATGGGTGAAGCCTTTGTGGCTTATCTGCCGGAAGTTGATGTAGTCACTGCTGAGACTCTTGCTCGGTTGAAGCTCCCTAAAGACACAACGCGCCTGTTATTGCATACACGCAATTCGGAACTATGGGAAGCAGGAGTTACCGAGTTCAGGAAGGGCTTTGTAGCGCTAACAAGCGATGCTGCTCAATGGCTGGTCGACCAGGAAATCCGCCTGATAGGTGTGGACTACCTGTCGGTGCATCGCTACGGCGATGGTCCACTGACACATCAGATTTTGCTCAGGGCAGGCATCGTTATCATTGAAGGGCTTAACATGGCTGGTGTGGCAGCCGGGACATATGAGCTTATCTGTTTACCGTTGCGTCTCAATGGTGCCGACGGGGCACCCGCCAGAGCTGTGCTGAGAAGACTCCCCACACGAAGCTAGAAAACGAGGCTGTTTTTAATATGTCACCGGTATCGTCAAACGCAGCGCCTGTAATCGTCGTCCTGGTTCCCATGAAGGGGCACAGCGAGAGGGTACCTGACAAGAACCTGCGCCCTTTTTGCGGCAAACCCCTCTGCCACTGGGTCATTGAATCCAAGTTATGCTGGTAGCAGTTCTGATATTATGTTAGAATTTTTACTGCATTAGCAATGCTATATCTTAATTGAGAAGAAGATAGATTAAGGAGGCGGATACAATGATTACAAAATACCTGTCTGAAGCTATGCGGCGAGCGAAATATAAAATTCTGGAAGATGGCAACTATTATGGGTGGATTGAAGAACTGCCCGGTGTGTGGGCTACCGCTGGTAGCCTTGAAGAATGCAGAGAAGAGCTCCAATCAGTAGTCGAAGACTGGCTATTCTTAGGTCTTAAGATGGGGCATCACATCGTTCCTCTGGGAGATATTGACTTAAACACACAACTTGAGGTGGTCAGTTCAGGGTGAGCAGGCGGCTTACACCGGTATCCTGGGATGACTTAGTACGAAATCTGATGAATATGGGTTTAAATGGTCCTTATCGTAGCGGGAAACACTATTTCATGGTAAAGGGTGAGTTCAAGTTAACTATCCCTAATCCTCATCGCCAGGAGATTGGGGTCCCCTTGCTGAAGGAGATACTCAAACGTGCTGGTATAAGCCGCCATGAATGGTTGCATAGAAAATGAATCACTCCTATCAGAGCCGTGCTACGGAGTATGAGAGTCAGGACTGACCGAAATACCAAGGCAGCAGCAACTGAAATTACCAGCGGCAGGCAGAACTGGCTCGCCGATGTTTCAGCAATGTGGTGAGCATGATATGTCATCTCTATCGTCAAACCCCGAGCCTGTAATTGTCGCCCTGGTTCCCATGAAGGGACACAGCGAAAGGATACCTAACAAGAACCTGCGCCCTTTTTGCGGCAAACTCCTCTGCCACTGGATCATACTTAGTCTACAAAAGAGTCATTATGTAAAGGATATTGTGGTGAATACCGACAGCCAGAAAATTGCAGAGAACATTCGCCAGAATTTCGACAGGGTGAAGATTATTGATCGTCCAGATGAAATCAGGGGTGATTTTGTCTCAATGAATACCATCATCGCTCATGACCTGTCACAATTGCCCGGAGAACACTTCCTGCAGACACACAGCACCAACCCCTTGCTAAACACTGAGACCTTAGATAAAGCCATAGATTTGTACTTCCGCAATCTGGGAATGCATGATTCGCTGTTTACGGTAACCCGCCATAATGCCCGTTTCTACCGGAGTGATGGAAGTCCGATCAACCACGATCCGCAGGAACTGCTTAGAACTCAGGACTTGCCCCCTATACTCGAGGAAAACTCCAGCCTATATATATTTTCGAGAGAATCGTTTAAACGGAGCGGCGGCAAGCGTATTGGACTTAAACCATATCTGTTTGAAATAAGTAAGTTTGAAGCCATAGATATTGACGAGGAAGATGATTTCCTGCTGGCGGAATTATTGTGCCAGTCAAAGCTAAACAAATTGTGAAGAAAAGTGCTATGATTGGGTGGAGGATAGAGGGAACCTATTTTGGCAGCAAAATGAATAAGACTAACAGCCTGAAATCAAAACTAAGAAATAAACAGCTAACGATAGGGTCTTGGATAACTCTTGGCCATTCTTCGATCGCTGAAATCATGGCCAAGGCCGGGTTCGACTGGTTAACAGTGGACATGGAACACAGCGCTATTACCATTCACGAGGCACAGCAGTTAATCCAGGCCATTGATCTCAGCGGATGTGTCCCGCTGGTACGGGTAGGGACTAACGACGCCAATCTGATTAAGAGAGCTATGGATGCTGGTGCCCATGGAGTGATTGTGCCCATGATTAACACCAGAGAGGATGCCGAACAGGCGGTGGGCGCAGTCAAGTACCCACCGCAAGGCTTTCGGGGTGTCGGGTTGGCTCGCGCCCAGTCCTATGGCGCCAACTTCGAGGGATATCGAAGGTGGAATGAAACTGAGAGCATCGTCATCGTCCAGATAGAGCATATCAAGGCTGTGGAGAACCTGGAGGCGATTTTATCTGCAGAAGGAGTAGATGCCTTTATCGTCGGACCTTATGATATTTCGGCATCCCTTGGCATAGCAGGGCAATTCGACCATCCTGAGATGGCATCGGCCTTGAATAAGATACTAGACACCGCCAGGCGGCTAGAGGCGGTTGCCGGCTATCATGTGGTCCCTCCAGATACAAAGCAAGTTGTTGAAAAGGTAAAACAGGGTTATCGCTTTCTGGCATATAGCATTGACTTTCTATTCCTGGGTGAGTCCTGTCGCAACGGGCTTAAGACGATTCGCAAGAATTCACGAAAAGGGCTATGAATAGAGACTGTTTATTAGCCGAGACTGTTATTGCGAGGAGTCCCGATTCTTCGAGACGACGAAGCAATCTGATAAGATTGCCACGCTTCGCTCGCAATGACAGATGAATGGGTGAACACTCTCATGAATAGGGTACTGATTACCACTTCCTCTTTTGGCAAAGACAACTCTTCACCACTCAACCTACTTCAAAATGCGGGCTACGAGACCGTAATCAACCCTTATGGAAGAAAATTAACCGAAGATGAAGTACTTGCCCTTCTTTTAGAAGTCAAGCCGGTGGGGATGATTGCTGGAGTGGAGCCCTTAACTGCTCGTGTTCTTCAACAAGCCAAAGACTTAAAAGTTGTTTCTCGCTGTGGGATTGGTTTAGATAATGTGGACTTAAATGCTGCCGGGAGTCTCGGCATCACTATTAGAAATACACCGGATGCCCCGACGCAGGCTGTAGCCGAGTTAACAATCGGGTTTATCTTTAACCTGTTGAGAAAAATTGCTTTTCTCGATAGAGAGCTCAGGAATGGTAACTGGACTAAGGAAAGTGGAAGCTTGTTGCGGGGCAAGAACGTTGGCATCGTCGGCTTAGGTCGCATCGGCAAAAGGGTTACCCAAATGTTGCTGGCGCTGGATGCGAAGGTATCTGGTACAGATATACAACCAGATCACGAGTGGCTGCAAAAGAACCACGTTCCCCTAGTTAGCTTAGAAGAGTTGCTGAAACAAAGCGACGTTCTATGCTTACATGTTTCACACGGCAGAGGTAAAGATTATCTCATCGGCAGAAAAGAGATGGAAGCTATGCCCAAAGGAACCTATCTGATAAATACTTCGCGGGGTGAGGTTGTTGACCACGATGCCCTGTACTCCATGTTGGCCAGCGGACATTTATCCGGTGCAGCACTGGATGTTTTCGACCACGAGCCATATACCGGACCGCTGACCCAGCTTGATAATGTTATTCTCACCCCTCACATTGGCTCATATGCTAAAGAGGCACGCGTGGAGATGGAGATTCAGGCGGCAGAGAATCTAATTGAAGAATTAAGGAAACAGACATGATTAAGGCAGTAATTTTTGACGTTGATGGCGTTATAATCGAGTCTGCCGAAATCAAGACCAGGGCTTTTGAGATACTCTTTTCTGATTACCCTGAAAAGTTGCCAGAAATTATAAACTATCATCGGAAGAACGGCGGGATTTCTCGTTACGTTAAATTCAGATACTTTTATGAGCACATACTGGGGCAAGAGCTTTCAGCCCAGGAAGAAGCCGAGTTAGGGGAAAGGTTCTCACAAATCGTCTTGAAGCAGGTACTTGAAGCTCCTTTAGTATCGGGAGCTATTGAGTTTCTCAGCCAGAATGAGAATCGCTACTTTTTATTTGTGGCTTCCGGCACACCTGAAGATGAACTCCGGAAAATTCTAACCCACCGCCGGTTAAGCCAGTTTTTTCTGGAGGCACATGGGACCCCAAGAAACAAAGCTGATATCATAGAAGATATTTTGAGTAGATACTCCTTTATGGGAAAAGAGGTTGTCTTCATTGGTGATGCGGAGAGTGATAGGGCTGCAGCTGAAAAAGCGGGAACATTATTCATTGCTCGAATCACCCGGGAGAACCCCCAATTGAAGGACTGTCGATGGCAGGTCAGTGACTTGATTGGCCTGGATGTTCTTTTACAAAATATGTGCCACAAGGAGGGTGACAACCAATGAAAGCTATCGTCTTTGGTGGCTCAGGTTTTATAGGGAGCCACGTAGCAGACCGCTTGACTGAAGCAGGCTATGATGTGACTATATTCGACTTAAAACCTTCACCGTATCTTTTACCCGCCCAAGAGATTATTATAGGCGACATGCTGGACAAGAAGGCTGTCTTCACCGCCGTCAAAGGATACGACTACATATACAATTTCGCCGGTCTGGCTGATTTGGATGCCGCCACCACAGAGCCAATAAAGACGATAGAGCAGAATATAATGGGGACAGCTATACTCCTGGAAGGAGCGCTAAGAAACAGGGCTAAGCGATTTATCGAAGCCAGTACAATCTATGTTTATAGTGAGACGGGCGGTTTCTATCGATGCAGTAAACAGGCAGCCGAACTCTATGTTGAAGAGTATAACCGGAAATTCGGGCTGGAGTTTACAATTCTCCGCTATGGTACAGTTTATGGACCTCGTGCCGATAGCAGAAATAGCATCTACCGCTATCTAACACAGGCTCTTAGGGAAGGGAAGATTGACTGTGGTGGTACCGGTGATGAGACAAGGGAATATATTCACGTCAGAGACGCAGCTCAGTTGAGTGTAAATATACTTGCCGACAAGTACCGTAACAAGCAAGTTATTATTACCGGCCATCATCCCATGCGTTTGAAGGACATGCTATATACAATCAGGGAGATTTTAAGCAATCGAATAGAGATTAACTTTGAAGCCAGCAAGAGTGACACTCCTCACTACAATATCACTCCATATTCCTTCGTTCCCAGGATTGGGCGTAAGTTGGTGACGGATGAATACGTAGACATGGGGCAAGGGCTGCTGGAGTGTATCAGCGAGATTTATGACCAAGACGTGAATAGTGAACAATAAAGTAGAGAATCATTACGGAGAAACACGTCTCTTGCAAACTGGCCAGAGCAGCCCGAATAAGCTTATAAGCAACATACGCAAACAGTTGGAGCAATACTCAGGCTTATATTTCTGGCCGCTCTGTGAGTACTTGGCCATCCAGCCAAATCACATCATAACAACCGGTGTGGCTCCGATGGGAGACAATATATGTCGCATGGTAGAGCGCGCATAGATAAATCTCTGGCAGCAATTCAAGCCGCTGGGCCTTTCAGCGAACCGGAAATCTATCTGCTGAGGGAGGTCGTTAGAGTCCTGGACGAGTTGGGCGTCGCCTGTTGGCTGGACCAGGGTGCGCTTCTCGGCATTTTCCGGGACGGAAGATTTATACCGTGGGATGCCGATATTGACCTGAGTGTCTGGGATGAAGATGTTCGCGATGTAGAGTCGCTTCTACGTAAGCGGCTCTCATCTCTGGAAAAAGCCAGGGTTGATTCAAACTTCTACATGTTCAGGGTCAATTCAGCCCCTCACCATCAATATCTCCCCATATCTATCCACCGGCACTTCCACCGTGGACGAAAGGCAGTCAAGCTGATGAAGAGAGCTCCCGATGCGAGATCTTTCCGCGGGATTGTTTATCGAGCGGTCCTGTCGCTGGGAAGATTGCTGGTTATGAAACCAGCAGACATGGCCTTGGGTCATGGGACGCGAACAGGCACATCACACCCAGGGAGATTTGTTTCTCGTATGATGGGGATTGTGGGAAGAATCCTCCTCTGGATCAGAGCCAGCATCGGGGTCCGCCTTGGCGAGTACCTGCAGGTCACCTGTGAAATGAGCGTGGACGCTCGATATTTCAAGCGCCTGCGCCCTGTGATTCTGGCAGATCTTAGGCTGGCTGCCCCGGCCGAAACCGAGGCTTATCTCGAATTGAAATACGGCCCCGATTGGCGGACACCCAGGGAGGATTGGACATACTGGGAGGAAGACGGGGCTGTCACACGGGGCTAAGCCCCAACGTCTTTGACTGCGTGGTATGGTTGCCAGGTGGACGCTTTTTATGTATCCTTATATAAATTGCCTGCGATAAGCTATAGGAGATTCCTCAGATGAAAACCGTTTATGTCGCCTTGAGCGCCGACCTGATTCACCCGGGCCATCTGAATATCATCAATGAAGCTCGAAAACATGGCAGGGTCATAGTAGGATTGCTGACCGATCGGGCTATTGCCAGCTACAAGCGGCTGCCTTTTTTATCCTATGAACAGCGCAAGGTCGTCGTGGAGAATCTCAAAGGGGTGGCAGAGGTAATTCCCCAGGAGACACTTGATTACGTCCCCAATTTGAGAAAGATAAAGCCCGATGTTGTCGTTCACGGTGACGACTGGAGGACCGGAGTCCAGAAAGAAACCAGGGAGCGGGTTATTCAAACTCTCCGCGAATGGGGGGGACAACTGATAGAGCCGAAATATACCGATGGAATATCATCCACCCTCCTGCATGCTGAGTTGAAGAAAATCGGCACCACGCCCGAAGCCAGGCTGGCCAGGCTGAGAAGGCTCCTGGAGGTAAAAGACCTGGTTCGCATCATTGAAGCCCACAATGGACTCACCGCCTTGATTATTGAGAACACTACGGTAACAACCAATACTTCAACCAAGGAATTTGATGGTATGTGGCTGAGCAGCCTGACAGACTCAGCTGCCAAAGGAAGACCGGATACCGGCTTTGTTGACCTGACCTCGCGACTGAACACACTTAGCGATATACTGGAGGTGACCACAAAACCCATTATTTACGACGGTGATTCGGGCGGATTTGCGGAACACTTTAAGCTGATGGTTAGAACACTGGAGAGGGAAGGCATTTCGGCAGTAATAATCGAAGACAAAATAGGACTTAAGGATAATTCGCTCATTGAAGATGAGGAGGAGGTTGAGCAAATGCAAGATAACGTCGAGAATTTCTGTGCCAAGATTCATGCAGGAAAAGGCGCCCAATTAACTGATGACTTCATGATTATCGCTAGAATTGAAAGTCTGATACTGAAACAGGGAATAGAAGACGCCATAAATAGAGCAAAGGCTTATATTGATGCTGGCGCCGATGCCATCATGATTCACAGCAAGAAAAAGACCCCCGACGAGGTTTTTACATTCTGCAAGGAATACCAGCGATTTGACCACAGGGTGCCCTTGGTTGCTGTACCTACGACATACTGCCAGGTAACCGAGTCAGAGCTGGTACAAGCCGGCGTGAGAATTGTGATATACGCCAACCAGTTGCTCAGAGCCGCCTATCCCGCTATGGTAAGAGCGGCACGGTCCATCCTGGAGAATGAGCGGGCATTTGAATGCGACGGAATGTGCCTGCCCATCCCAGAGATACTATCATTAATAAAAGGCAAACGATAAATATGAAACCAGGGATATTTGTTACAACCCTGGAAGATGCCGGTTTTTCGCCCTTCATGGGGATACCTTGCTCCGTACTCAAACCCCTACTGGACTATATTGCCGACGGCAATTGCTCCACACGTAACTACCTCTGTTCCTCTGAGGGCGACGCGATGGGATTAGCAGCGGGATTTTCGCTTTCCGGGAAGCTGCCCGTTGTTTACATGCAAAACGACGGATATGGCAATGCTATCAATCCCCTCTCCTCTTTGTTACTGTTGTATAAATTGCCCGTCTTGCTACTGATCTCCTGGAGAGGCGAGCCCGGAGCGAAAGATGCCCCACAGCATGCTGTAATGGGAAGTGTAATATTATCCTTGCTGGATACCTTTGAAATACCCTATATTGTTCTCGATAATGAAGAAAGAAATCTGAAAGACAGCGTTACCAGGGCGAAAAATCACTGCATGGCCGAGTCCAAGCCCTTTGCGTTCGTCATAAGAAAGGGATATTTTGACCGATACAATGCCAGTATATCTCAATCGAATACTATGCTCAATAGGCGCCTGGAGTATATACGCCTGCTTTCAGCAAAGCTGCAGCCCAATGATGTTCTCCTGGGCACAACGGGTTTCGCAGGCAGGGAGATGTACCAGATCGTCACTCACAAGGGTAAGTTTTATATGATGGGTTCGATGGGCTGCCTGGCATCACTGGGTTTGGCAATTGCGCTGGAGCAACCAGACAAGAGGATTATCTTGCTGGATGGTGATGGCGCCATCCTGATGAAGATGGGGGCTCTAGCAACGGTGGGATACCATCGCCCTGGCAATCTGATTCACATATGCTTTGACAATCGCTCCTATGAGTCAACGGGAGGTCAGCCCACTTTGTCCACCACCGTTGATCTCATCGCCGTAGCCAAAGCCTGCGGCTACCTAACTGGGCATAACATCAAGACGACGGGCAAGTTTGAAGAGATTTGGAATAACGAGGCAAAATATCCGAAGCCGCTTTTTCTTCATATTGAGATAAGTCCCGGTACAGAATGGGAACTTGCGAGACCATCAATCTCGCCTGAGGAAATGAGAGACTGCTTTAGAGCGTTCCTGCAATGAAATGGCAATACTTTAACCCTGTACATATTGTCTTTACCCAAGCTTT